>Ga0111227_1236_pt1 | contig 11769 bp, 6 predicted proteins | sample DeeMarSWOR152_54_FD_80391 | JGI IMG/M metagenome (GOLD analysis project Ga0111227, IMG submission 80391) | candidate division WOR-1 bacterium DG_54_3 | reverse complement strand
ACAAAGGTTGTATTCCTGACAAATTTGCGCTAATTGATGTTATTAGCCCTTCCAGTGCATCCGCTTTGTCCCTCAGCCTGTCTAAATCTGGATCTCCGGAGCGCAATATTGCTTGAATTTCTTTCATCCTTTCATTCGCCCTATTCATCATGAGCATTAAGTCGTGTGACGTTGCGTCCACTGCAATGCCCACACCAGCCAGATCTTCCACGATTTCGATTTGTCTCCGGTAGATATTCCTTTCCTTAACGTACTCGTCAGTAAGCCTCGTGATTAGTTTCCTACCTTTGTCATCTTTTGCTTTCTTTAAATGCCTATCCAGGCTTCTTATACTTTGTTCTACTCGTTCGGTCTGCAAATAGAGTTCGCTTTTTCTCTCCTTATGCCGTTTAGCTTTTTTCGTGGCCTTTAACTTCTCAGTCTGATATTCAGTATGCAAAAAATTCAAAGCACTGAGCGTCAAAAGCCTTAAATCCTCATACGCTGTTCCCTGCTCAAGCAAACCCTCTCTATTTGTCTTATCTCGAAGTCCAGGATTTCGCTCCGAAGAGATATCTACATACCCGATTAATTGATCATTGGAAAAATAGTAAGAGGCCCTCACCAAACCTCTATAGATATCTAGCTTCATCCAATCGTTGTCTGGATCACCATATGGATAAACGCGAATATTGTCTCTGTAAATGTATAACCTATGCTCCTTTATGTAGCTCTTTAGTTTCGGGTCCGTCATTGTTTCAAGGTCATACACATAGAACTTGAATTGAAAGGGCCCACATTGTGGCTTCCGAGGTCTATTGTCGCCCTTATCGAAGAAGTGCTCCCTATTTTCCGGTACAGCATCCTGCTTGAGATGTTCGATTAAGTCAAGTCTTTTCCTCTCTTTTCTTGTTCCTCTGCTTAATGAATACTCACAAATGCCCATTTTGCCGACATCACCAGTCATCTGCAACAAGGCTTCATCCAAAACTTCAAGTAAATCAAAATCCTCGAAAGTCGGAATCTCCTCGCTTTCAAAGACGATACTCACATCGAAGTCTTTCTTTCCGAAAGGCGATTGAAGCCGAGACAGGATCTCCCTAACCCTCCTCACGTTTGTAAGAGTCCATTTGTAGTTCAACTCACTGATCCGTATGAGAGTTCCGTGAGTTTTCCTCGATAGGCGTTTGCCTTCGATGCTGATGGTTCCAGGCTTAATAAATTGTGCGTCGTCGCGAATGAAATATCTAGATTCGATCTGGTCTAAATAAAGAGGTTCCGCGGGATGTTTCAATTTTTTGTGCTCTAAGAGCCCCTCGCTATATCCAGACAGGTCTGTAATGAGCTTGATTTCGTCTCCGCCTTTGTTTCCATCTGCCCTCTGTCTAGTGAATATCTCAACTTTTTTTCCAATCTGGAAGACTGCATAGCGACCTATGCCCTTCTCACCCTGTAGGACCCTTCCCTTTCTTGTTTTAATTTTGCGTTTAAGTCGCCTCTTGTATTTATCAGGAGAAGCAGGATTCATCCACGAATCCCTTATTGTTTCAAAAGACATCCCGTCGCCGTCGTCTTCTATCTCCACAAATGGCTTTTCCTTGTCACTCAACCCATCTCTTTCGAAGTTGTCCATGTTCCCGACGCGAATTTGAACCCAGCTTGCATCGGCGTCATAGCTGTTTTTTGCCAGTTCCGTCAGAGCAACCGTGTTATTCTTTATCAGCTGATCGCTCAACATGCTGAGCAATCTAGCGTAGGGTCTCGGTTTTAGTGTACCACTTTTGGGCGCCACACCCATCACCTCCTTAATACTAAAACATATTCTCTCTCATATCTCTCAGAACGGTTGCTGTTCCGCCTATTCGTGAATTTCCCCGTTGCTTTATCTCGAAATGTAGGAAGAATTTTTACCGGTATCTCTCGATCAAATAGCTTCTCCAGCCACAAGCCAACCCCCAGGGCAATCTTAGCCAGAAGATAAGCGTTAGGAATTCTTACCCCCCTTAATTGAGTATCTCCCACGACCATTATCAACCGACCATTATTCTTTAAATGATTTTTGGCATTCTCAAAGAAAGCACTCATCTCCATGTAGTACTGCGTCAAGCTCCTTCTTATCCCAACTTGACTTACCGAGTCAATTATGCTTTGGTCTGAGTCAAACATATTCAAAGGTCTTCGGCCGTTCTTTTGCAGGGGAGTTCCAACAAACCTTTTCCTAAATTGCTGGTAATCTTCTTGATAAAAGAGAAAATAAGTTGACAGTTTGAAAATATCAGAATAATCATAAGAAACAACATAGGGAGGGCTTGTGATTATACAGTCTACTCTTTGGACTTTCCGTGCAAGAGCATGGCTTGCATTGTGCTTGAATATGCGAACCACCGTTCGATTGTTCTTGGCTTCGTCCCAGAATCGGTTATTCGCCTTCTCCATAGATCTCAACTGCCTCTCGAAATAGAAAAACGGGTTCTGAGGCCGTTTTTCGGGGTCGATTTGAGCTTTGACGCTCGAGTTCAACCAGTATGAACTTCTTTTCAGAATAGATGAGAAGGCGCAAAGAGCGAATTCGCGGTGTCTATTCTCAGCCATTTGACTTCTGATGTGCCAGAGTATATGCGTAAGCTCTAACAAGCTGCTTTTGGAGAACCACTTTCTCATTACATTCTCGTTCCCGTTCAAAACTCCCTTAGAAAGATAGAATGATTCATCCCTAATTTTGTGTTTACCTATTGCTTTCAACAGTTCTTTGGTGTATGTCTTCACCTGTTCAGGTGCCAGGGGGGTAGTTTTTACACGTGATATGAGCACGGCAACAGGGTTTATGTCTGTTCCCAGGCTATGCCGGTACGTCCGGAAAGCTTCGAGATTCAGTGTGCCGGAACCGCAGAATGGGTCCCAGATTAGGTCTCGCTCCTTTGAGTATTCCTTGATAAGCCCCCGGGCTAGTTGCGGTATGAATTTAGCAGGATACTTGTGGTAAGAATGTGTGATTTCCCTTGTTTCCTTGCGAGGGATCTGCGAAAACGCCCAGTCTTCGCGGCGTTCCACGGTTGAGTAGAATTCGCTTCTTTCCATAGCCTTACCCGAGTTTCGCCTGAATTTTCTTCCCTACTACAAAGTATGGTCGGCGTGCGCTGGGTTCATTCCCGGAATTTTCAGACCCCCGGTCAATTTCGCCATATCCTCTGCCTGAAGCTCGGCGGCTTTCTCTCTGGCTTGATTAACTGCTGCTACTATTAAATCTTCCAACATCTCCACATCGTCCTTATTTACCACCTCCGGGTCGATCTTCACCTCCAAAATTTCTTGTTTCCCATTAGCCACCACCTTCACCATCCCTCCGCCAGCTGTCCCTTCCACGGTTTTGTTGGCCAATTCCTCCTGAATTTTCTCCATCTCCTGTTGAATTTTCTGCATCTGCTTCATTATATTCCCGAAACCTTTTGGCATTTTTTCTCCTTTGATTTGGTCTTTTAAATGAGCTCTCCCTCGAAGGTATCCATAATGGTTTTTATCAAGGGATCCTTTTTTGCAGCGTCGCTTAAGTTGAGTTGATCTTTAAAGGTGGAATTATTATTAGCACCCGAAGGAGTCATCTTTTCCTGGTTCAATTCAAATCTAAATTGGAAAGACTGACCATAAATATCCCCCAATGCTTGCTGGATAAGATTTAGATTCTCCCTTTTTCCCACCTGCTGTTTGTGGAAATTTCTTCCATTTTGAAATTCCATGGTAACAATGCCATCCTCCAGAGAAATGATCTCCCCATCTTTTATCAAGCTCCACAGGGAAAGCTTTGTCCGTTTTATTCTTTCCAAAACTTCATCCCATCGATCCTTTAGGCTCTGTAAGGAGATCCCTCTTTTTTCGGCCAATCCTGTCTTTTCTACACCATTGGTTGAGTGGGAGAAGAAATCTCCCTTCTTTTGCGGTATGACAGGATAGTCCACATTTTCTGAATTTACTGCGGAACTGCCTGAATTTAGCTCTTCTTCCTGACATGCTTTCAATTGATCCAGTTTGCTTATTACATCTTTAAGGCTGACTGCCGATTCCATCTTCAAAAGCTTCATCAAAGCCAACTCCAAAAAGATCCGGGGATCTGTGACTCTTTTTAAAGTGAGATTCAAATCCGCTACGATCCTGATCATCCTCAGGATATCCGTCTCCGAAAAACTCTTTGCTTTTTCTTTATATTTGTTTACATACGTATCTGAAAGATCAAAGAGGATCTTCGAATCTTGCCCAACCTTTGAGACCAAAAGGTCTCTGAAATGTTGAAGCAGACTGTTGACCAATTCGGGCAGATCGATGCCGGAATCGATCAGCTGGTTTAAAATGGAAAGTCCCTTTTGGATATTCTTTTGCGAAATGGCATCAGTTATCTCAAAGAGTTTGTCTTGATCCACCAAACCCAAAGTTTGAGTTACCAATTCCTTGGTCACCCTCCTTTGTGAAGGAGAGCCGCCATCTTCTCCTCCAAAGGCGATCACCTGATCCAAAAGGGATAAAATATCCCTTAAGCTTCCATCAGCACGCCGGGCTAAAATATAAGAAGCGTCTTGGTCTATTTCCAATTTTTCTATCTGGGCTATAGTTTTTATGGTTTTGACCAAATCGGCTGTGGGAATTCTTCTGAAGTCAAACCTTTGGCATCTGGATAAAACCGTCTGAGGAACTTTGTGGGGCTCGGTGGTGGCAAAGATGAAAATAGCGTGGGCGGGCGGTTCCTCCAGGGTTTTCAGCAGGGCGTTGAAAGCCGAGTCTGACAGCATGTGCACCTCATCTATGATATAGATCTTGTATTTTCCTTTGCTGGGAACGTACCTGATGTTTTCCCTTAAAGCCCTCACGTCATCCACGCTGTTGTTAGAAGCTCCATCAATCTCCACCACGTCCAGACTTCGACTCATAGCGATTTCGGTGCAAGAATCGCACTCGCCACAAGGCTGGGGCGTGGGAACGTCTTTACAATTTAAGGCCTTAGCCAGAATCCTTGCCACTGTGGTCTTGCCGGTTCCTTTGGGTCCGGCAAAAAGATAGGCGTGGGATATGCGATTCGCCATGATGGCATTGACCAGGGTGACGGTGACGTGAGGTTGTCCCACCACCTCCTCAAACCTTTGAGGTCTATATTTTCTTGCCATGACCAGATAAGTCATTTTTTCCTTCCTTATATGGGGTAAGCTATTATGCTATATGAATGGTTATTCCGAATTAAAGCGCAAAAAACCCAAAAGGGTTTCTCATGTCCCTTTACAGATAAAAACCAGGAACTGTGAACTATGGACGGTCAACCAATCTCGCCTTTGGCGGGATTTCCGTGCACCCACCCTCGATTCCTGTTTTCCGAAGGATTTCAAGTAGCCAACTCCAACCAGGCTACCCTGCGGCACACTCAAGGATTCGCTTACCGTTGCTACCTTCCGGTTCTGGCGGGGTTAGGCGAGCTTGGGTTGCGCAGGACCTGATCTTCAGCATCGCACACCTGATCTCCCACCAGAAAATAAAAGAACCTCAAGTGGGAATTCAACCCCGGTATAGCGGATTCCGGGTTACAGGGCACCGCTAACTCCCCGTCTAGCACGGAAAAAATTTACTTTACTAAATTTTTAGTCAATAGTTCATAGCAAAATTTTATCTATTTCACCGCGTTAATCAACGCACTTATGGATTTTGTTAATTTTTGGCAATCCTTATAAATATTCTTTCTCGCCTCTTCTGAACCGGGAAGTCAAAGCAAAAAGCTCCTCTTTGGGAACCCTTTAGTTACCTTGTAAATCTGTTTGAAAAGTCGAGAGCATCCTGATGGACTCTTAATTTCTCAAAAATAAATTTTTCTGGAGAAATCATAATGTTATGCCTTTTTCTATGAACCATGGGCCAGAAATCCCGATCCCCATCGGGATTTCTGGAGCAGAGCGGATTCGAACCGCCGACCCCTACCTTGCGAAGGTAGTGCTCTCCCAGCTGAGCTACTGCCCCATGAATTCAGTTCATAGTTTTTGGTTTATAGTTAATAGTAAAAACCAAAAACAAAATTATTATAGTGATTTTGTTAAAGAAAGCAAGAACTTTTTCCTTTTCTAAAGAACACCAGAAGCTATAATCCAATGATCTTTAGTATGTGTTACCGCTTCAATAATGAATGGGGGCGAAGCAACACCTGAGATACACAGATTCAATTTATACACGAATTCAAACATTAGCAAAAAGCTCCCAAGGAGTTAAGGGCTAAGCAGAAGCTGGATACATTGACGGTTTGACACTCCAACTTTTCGTCAAAACCCACCCTGTAAAAAGCTCGACAAAACGACTATTAATCAAGAAGAGAATTTGGACCAGATTACGATGCTGAGAGAGGACAATCTCTCTCCCAGGATCGGTGACTTTTCAAAGCTCAATAAAATGAGTTCTCATCGACAAAGAAACATTTGACATTTGGCTGTTTATTTCTTTATTAATTTAGCAGCCTGCGTAACGCACTCTGGATTGTTTTGCCCCGACCCATTTCTGACTAGGGGCACCTCGCAACGACGCGATTCTAATTTCCACAGGAGGAAGATATGAACAAAGAAAGGTTCTCAACTTGCGCAAATTGCAAAATCGATAGGGGAGAAAAAGTCTGTCTGGTCGAGGGAGGGAAAGGTCCGAAGTTTTGTCCAACATTAAATAAGGAAGATGTTGTAACTGAGGCGATGAGTGAGTATGAGAAAGAGGAAATTGGCGAATTTGCCCGGCAGGCTTCCGTCCAAGAAGGCGAATGTTACGCCAATAGAGAAATCAAACCTTATACCAAATTCCCGGTCAAGCCCAGAGTTCAGGAAATATGCGAATTCGCAAAGAAAATGGGGTACAAAAAACTGGGCATTGCTTTTTGTATCGGACTTACCAATGAAGCGTCTATTTTAAACAAGATTTTGGTGAATCAAGGCTTTGAGGTGGTTTCAGTCATGTGCAAGGTGGGGCGAATGCCACTCCATTGCCCAAGCCAAGATTTTGAACCAGGAGAAAACTGAGTTCAACATAGTCTTGGGCTTATGTGTGGGGCATGATTCATTATTCTTTAAATATGCCCATGCTTACACCACGGTATTAGCAGCAAAAGATCGAGTTCTGGGGCATAATCCTCTGGCTGCCCTCTATACATCAGGAAGCTATTACAGCCGTATCATGAAACCAGGGTTTTAGGGGCCAGGATTTTGTAGGGAGCCTAAACCCTCTATCTTGCCAAGAAAGTGGCGGGAAGAATTGAGCTTCCCGTTCCATTATTTGGACTGCGAAACACCTGATCCCTCACCTTTTCTGATGAAGTTCTTTATCTTCCCAGCATGCTCTGGATAATGTTTTTCTAAGCATTCCGGACATAGGCTGTGACTGAAGTCTGCTTCCGTATGCTCAACCAGATATTCCTCAACTTGCTGCCAGTAATTTTCGTCCTTTCTGATCCTTTTGCAGAACATGCAGATGGGTAAGAGACCTTTCAGTTGCTTGACATGAGCTAACGCTTCCGAAAGCTCTTTGTTTTTTTGACGAAGCGATCTCTCAAGCTTAATGACCCGTTCACCTGCTCTCACTCGGGCTAGAAGCTCGGTCCTCTGAAACGGCTTGGTGATGTAATCATCTGCGCCGGCATCAAGTCCCTCAATAATATTTTCCTTCTGGGCCAATGCGGTTAGAAGAATTATGTAAATGTAACTCGAAAGGTTGAGAGACCTCACCCGACGGCATAGCTCCAATCCATCCAGCTCCGGCATCATCCAGTCGGTGATGAGCATATCTGGAACCTCTTTTTGGATTGACTCCAAAGCTTTTATTCCGTCTTCAACTGCGAACACCTCATGTCTGGACTTGGCCAGGGTTGTTTCAAGTAATCTTCTGGAAATTGGCTCATCCTCGGCAATCAATATTTTCATTTTTTACCTCGTGAATTCAGCATTGCAATCTTAGGCCTTGAGCACTGCATCTTGTCTGAATGTCTTATTGATGTATTCCTCTAAGCGATGAAATTCAGTTTCCAATTTGTCAATTATCTCCTTGGCACCAGCTAAATCACCTGCCTGTGCCAAAAGCTCCAGTTGCAGCGCACTATCGGCAAGGGAACTTGCGGCGAGATTGCCAGCCCCACCTCTGACGCTGTGTGCCTCTCTTTCCACCACTTTAGCATCACCCTTCTGGACAGCCTCAGACAGTTTCTCCAGCTGTTTTGGCATGTAATTGAAAAACTCCTCCAGCATCTTTTTATAGAACTCTTTGTCACCGTCGAATCTATTAAGTGCAGTTTCAAAATCAATGGGGAGGTCTTTCTCTTTTTCTGGAGGTGAAGGGCGAAGCGCAGAAGATGAAAGGTCCTTCTCTTGACCTTGCGATTTAATCCACCTATTTATTGTGTCAAACAGCTCCTGAGGATCTATCGGTTTGGAAACATAATCATCCATACCCGCCTCTAAACACCGTTCCCGGTCCTTTTTCATGGCATGAGCGGTCATGGCAATAATGGGCGTATGTTTTCTGTCAGCTTCCTTCTCACGTATTGCCTGGGTGGCCTCAAAACCATTCATTTCAGGCATCTGAACATCCATCAGTATAAGATCATAAGAAAAACGTTGAAGAGCCTCTATTGCCATCTGTCCATTTTCCACCACGTCAACGGAATAGCCCGCTCTCTTAAGGAGGGTGAGTGCTAATTTCTGATTGGTGGGATTATCCTCCGCCAAAAGTATGTGGACTGCTCTACGCTTCCGTTCCTCTATGGTATGACGGGTAACTATGTTTCCCATCTTTTCTTTTCCTCCTCTCTTTTGCCGGCTTACAACGGTGATGATGATATCAAATAACTGGGATTGTCTGATGGGTTTTAAGAGGTAACCTGCACAGCCTAAAGCCTCCAATCGTGCCGCATCTCCCCGCATTCCCACGGAGGTAAGGATAATCGCCAACACATCTTTGATTTCGGGATCTCTCTTGATTGCGCGTAAGGTACCCTCACCATTCATCTCCGGCATATGCATGTCCAGCAGCACTAAATCGAAAAGCTTCTCCTTATGAGCGGCTCGCTTCAATGCCTGTAGCGCTTCGCTGCCACTTGCCACAGCTTCAGCAGAGCAGCCAAAGGACTGAAGCATATTGACTAAAATGGTTCGGCTGGTCTTGTTGTCGTCCACCACCAGCATCCTCATGCCGCGTATATCAGGAGGAGCTAAGGGCGAGACGATTTCCAATTCTTTCTGCTTCTCAAAAGTAACCCTAAACCAGAAACGGCTACCTTTCTCCGGTTCACTTTCCACGCCGATTTCGCCCCTCAAGAGTTCGATCAAACGCTTGGAAATGGATAACCCTAAGCCAGTCCCTCCATATTTACGATTGGTGGAACCATCAGCCTGGGTGAAGCTTTCAAATATCTTAGTCTGCTTATCTTTGGGGATGCCCACTCCGGTGTCTCTCACCGAAAAAAGAAGAGCTGCCCGATCTTCGGTCTCCTCCTCTAGCTCCACCCGAACTACCACTTCCCCTTTTTCGGTAAATTTTATGGCATTTCCTATCAGATTCACCAAAACCTGTCTTAGTCGGCCCGGATCACCACGTAAAAGAGAAGGGACCTGTTGGTGGATCATACAGACCAGTTCCAGTCCCTTGCCGGAAGCCTTAGGAGCTAAGGCACCAACTACGCCCTCAACAGTGACCCGCAAATCAAAGTCGATGGTATCAAGTTCAATCCTATCTGCCTCTATTTTTGAAAGATCCAGAATATCATCTAAGAGTTCCAGAAGTGCACTGGAACTCTCCTTAACCGTATTCAAGTAGTCTCGCTGTTCATCGGTAAGGTCCGTATCCAAAGCTATGTCGGTCATGCCGATGATGGCATTCATGGGAGTGCGGATCTCGTGGCTCATGTTTGCCAAGAATTCGCTTTTAAGCCGGTTGGCCTCTTCAGCCTCATCCTTAGCTTTCCTGAGCTCCTCTTCAGCTTTCTGGCGCTCGGTAATATCTGTTACAACCATTCCCAGACCCTGACCTACTTCGAAAGCCCTCACGGATAAATGTGCCTTTCCAAATTTAGGATGGGGAACAACGTGATCGATGAAGAATGGCCTTCCGGTCTTCAGAACCTTCAGATACTCATCGTATCTGCCCGTTTCCCTAATGTCAGGAACGATTTCTGAAAGGTTTTTCCCTATTAGATCCTCTTTCCTGGTCCCTGTTGGATGAAACCTCAATGTTGCATCATTCATGTCAACGAAGTTTAGCTCTGAGTCGAAAAGCACAAAGCTATCGGGCGCAGAATCCATGAAGGCCCTCAGTCTCTCTTTTGCCTCCCACAACGCTTTCTCTGTCTGTTTACGCTCGGTGACGATGCCCCGGGCATAGATACTGAACATAATGAGAATGCAGAGCGCCAACGAACGCATCCAAATTGCCTGCGGATCCAAGGTAAATATGTTTTCGACAAGACTACCCTCATGAAATATAAGAGATTGAATAGTGGATTCAAGAATCCAAAAAAGTGCCCCAAGTCCTATTCCCATCAATATCATTTTCTTCGTTACACCTCTGGGATTTGCACTTCGATTTTTCATCTTGCTTCCCTTGGGTTGCTTCACATGGAATTTCTGGTGCCCGCACAGCAGCACCAATGGCTTGGCGTTTTTCTTTTTAAGTCCTTTGTGAGTTGGTTTTTGTCTGATTTTCGACCTCAGACAAAAAGGCTTCACCTCAAATAATGTTTATTGAGGACTTTAATATCCTTTCATAAAACCTAAATCGGCTTTGAATTCTTGGGCTTTAGATATAACTTAGGGTCTTCCTTAATGTAGATGTGCAAAGTAAGGCCTAAACGCAAGAACTATCGTCTTCTTATCCTCAACTACGGGAATCTTTTTCTAACGCACGTTCCCTTTCTATTGCGGTATCCGAGGCTTCTGGTGGGGTATGCTTCGGGATGGTGAATGAGAAAGTGCTGCCCTTTCCCGGCGCGCTTTGAACCGAGGTGTCTCCTCCGTGGAGTCTGATCAATTCCCTACAAATATATAAGCCGAGACCCATACCCCGGTGGGTCATCCAATCACTACTGGTAACCTGATAGAGGCGATCAAAGATGTAAGGGAGTTTGTCCGGCTCGATGCCCCGTCCGGTGTCCCGGACCGACACCAAGACGAATTCTGGAGAAATCGGGTTGTCGCCGACTCGGACTATGATCTCACCACCCTCAGGGGTAAACTTCAGCGCATTGCTGAGCATGTTCGAAAGAACCTGTGCGATCCTGTTTTCGTCAATACCGACCTCCGGCAGGTCTGGTTGTATGATATACTTCAAACGAATCCTTTTCTCCTGTGCGGCCGGAGACATTGATGCCACAACCCGATGCACCAATTTATCGATGGAAACCGGGCATGGATCTATGGCAAGTTTCCCGGTAAACAAAGCGGTGACTTCCACCAGATCGTTGATGCAGAGACAGATCTGGTCGCATCCCTCCTTAGCGATTTTCAGATACTTGCGCTGAGTGTCGGTAAGAGGACCAGCGGATCCCGCCAGCAGCATCGACAGGTATCCCCGAACCGACGTCACAGGATCCGCCAGCTTGCTGGAGAGCCTGTGGTAGAAACTTCGAATCTCCTGATTCTTGCGCAAGAGGTCATGGTTGATCTCTTCCAACCTCTGGCGATGTTCCTCTAGTGCCTCCTGCAATTTGTGCTTTGCCATGACGTTGGAAATGACACGCTTGAGGCTGTTACGTGACAACCGATTCTTTGGCAGATAGTCTGCCGCCCCGAACCGCATGAGTTC
>Ga0111227_1070_pt1 | contig 11816 bp, 14 predicted proteins | sample DeeMarSWOR152_54_FD_80391 | JGI IMG/M metagenome (GOLD analysis project Ga0111227, IMG submission 80391) | candidate division WOR-1 bacterium DG_54_3 | reverse complement strand
CTGGTTTTATCAATGAGGTAAGGAACCTTTTCGATCGGAAAAGGGGGTTCGTTCTTTTTTAATTGATATTTCTTGATCTTCAGCGGAATGCCGGCGGGGATGGTCTTATATAAAAGAAAGACATCGGAGGGCGAGAAATGCAGACAACCGTGGCTGTCGTAGATAAAACCCAGGGTCTGGTCAAACCATTTTGCCCAGCTGAAGGAGTTTATGGTCTTAAGACTCTCATAGTTTTTTTCCGCCAGAGACACCGAAGAAAATAATAATAGGAAACATGTTAAAATAAAAATAGATCTTTTCATCTTGCTCCATTTTAACCGATAACTTTTGAACTTACAATAAATTTCAGGACCGGCTGGAAAATCCAAGGATCTGAAAACTTGATTTAACCTAAAAATAAAGTTAGAATGTAATATAAATCAAAGCGGAGGTTGGCTATGAGAAAAATTATTGCTTTAATTTTAATGATGGGTCTCTTCTTGAGCGCGGTTTGTTTTTGTTTCGATAAAGCCGCAGCCCAAACCAAAGTCATCAAAAAAACGGTAAAAAAGGTGGTGACTCCGGAGATTGCGCCAGCGGAGCCGCCCAAAGCCGTGCCCACCCCGGAAGCAGTGGTTGAGCCGCCTCCACCACTCCCTCCCCCTACTTTTGAGGTTGAGCTTCCCGAGGACAAAGGCGTTTTCGGTTGGGGACTGAACACGGATCTTGGCGGAAAACTTCTCTTCGGCAGCCTGGCCCTGGGAGTAAGGGGCGATATCATTTTTGATGATCCCTTGATTTTAGGTGAGAAGATTGGACTGGCCGAAGACGCGGTTGAATACAAGCTTGGATCGGGCCTTGTCTTTTCGGATAAATTCAAGTCCATCCCGCTCTATGCTGATGCTCTAATCTATCTCAAGGAAGGCTCGCTCTTTGGCCTGGACCCCTTTGCCAGCGTCGGACTGATTCTCAATCTTTACGGCACCGGCCGTGTCTCCGGAGGATTGGGCGGCCAGATTAATCTTGGCTTCCTGGCCGATTTTGGGTTTGAGTCCAGAACACAGGTAGCGCTCGGATACGGCACTTACAAGATCGGCAGCGATCTCTCGGACAGCGGCATCCAGTTCTCGATTGCCCAACCCCTCAAGCTCTAGGCAATTATGGATATAAGAAATCTTCTCAAGCAATTAAAAAATAAAAAGATATCAATTGAAGAAGCTTATGCCCAACTAAAGAATCTTCCTTATGAAGATCTGGGCTTCGCCAAGATCGACCATCACCGGAATCTGCGTAAAGGCTTTCCGGAAGTGATCTATTGTGAAGGCAAGACCCCGAAACAGATCGCAAAGATAGCTCAACGCATTTCCAAAAATGAGCATAATGTTTTGGCCACACGCTCAGATCAAAAGGCTTATAAAGCAATCAAGAAAGTTCTTAAAGAAGCAAAGTATCATGAAACAGCGAGGATTATTACAGTAAACAGGAAAGAGAAAATAGAAAGTAGAAAGTTGAAAGTAGAAAGTAGGAATGTTGCTATTGTCACAGCCGGCACCGCCGACCTTCCGGTGGCTGAAGAAGCTGCCGTGACCGCTCAGTTTCTGGGAAATAAAGTTGAAAGGTTTTATGATGTTGGGGTAGCCGGGATCCATCGCTTATTAAAAAACATCCAAAAAATTCAGACTGCAAGGGTGATGATTGTGGTGGCCGGTATGGAAGGAGCGTTACCTTCCGTGGTCGGTGGTCTGGTGGATAAACCAGTTATTGCTGTTCCCACCAGCATAGGTTACGGTTCAAGCTTTAAAGGACTGGCTGCCCTTCTTACTATGCTTAACAGCTGCGCTCCTGGAGTATCCGTGGTCAACATTGACAATGGTTTTGGCGCAGCGGTCATGGCTCACACCATATTAAATTCCAAATGACAAAATCCAAAATCCAAAAGATCGCTTACTTTGATTGTCCCTCTGGCATTGCCGGCAACATGATTCTGGGTGCACTGATCGATGCCGGGCTCAGCCTGGATTACCTCAAGGCGGAACTGAATAAATTACAAATAAATTACAAATTACAAATTACAAAAGTTAAAAAAAGCGGGATCCGGGGATCCCATCTTGCCGTAAAAGTGAAAGGCAGAGAAAAACCACGGACCTTAAAAGAAATCGTTTCCATCATCCAAGGCAGCAAATTATCCAAGAAGGTTAAGACCCTAAGCTCAAAGATCTTCAAACGGTTAGCCGAAGCGGAAGCCAGGGTTCATGGCGAAAAAGTGGGCCAGGTCCACCTCCATGATGTGGGTGCAATTGATGCCATGGTGGATATCATTGGAACGGTTATCGGAATGGAAAAGCTAGGTATCCAAGTTATCTACGCTTCTCCCCTTCCTCATGGCAAAGGGAAGATAAAACATAAACATGGAACCCTGCCAAATCCAGCTCCAGCAACCGCGGAGCTCCTTAAAAATGTTCCAACCTATGGGACAAATATCCTAGGTGAACTGGTTACTCCAACCGGAGCCGCCATAATCAGCACCCTGGCAAACGATTTCGGTGACCTGCCAAGAATGGAAGTAAAAGATATAGGTTACGGAGCCGGGTCTTTAAACTTGTCCATTCCCAACCTGCTTCGCATCTTTGTTGGAGAAGCCCAGCTTCCGAGCGAGAAAGATGCGGTTTTGCAAATTGAAACCAATCTCGATGACATGAATCCAAGGTTTTACCACAAAGCAATTTCCAGGCTGATGAAAGCCAGGGCACTGGATGCCTACACGATTCCGGTGATGATTAAGAAGCGTAGAGCCGGGGTCAATCTGGTGGTCCTGTGCGCCCCCGAGAATCGTAACCAAATCATCACCCAGATCTTTGATCTGACTACAACTTTGGGAGTGCGAGTCTACCTTGTTCCCAGAGAAAAACTTTCACGAAAGCTTATCAGAGTGAAAACAAAGTTTGGAAAAGCCAGGGTCAAACTGGGTCTGCTGGGCAAGGAATTGAAAACCATTGCCCCGGAATTTGAAGATTATAAACGTATTGCGAAGAAGCACCATGTCCCCATCCAAAAAGCTTACAAAGAAGTAAAAAGAAACTTATGTTTATAGACACCCATGCGCATCTGACCTTCCCCGAATACCAGATCGATCTACCCGAAGTAATCAAACGGGCCCGGGAAGCCAATCTGGAAGCGATCATTGATATCGCTTTAGATGACGACGCTATTAAGAGATCGCTCCGCATGGCAGAAGAATATCCTGTCTTTGTCTATACTGCGGCTGGGCTGCATCCCCATGATGCCTCGGAATGGACAGATGACATCCCCCAAAAGATCAGGAGACTGGCCAAGGAAAAGAAAATCGTAGCCATTGGCGAAACGGGGTTGGACTTTCATTACAAGCTTTCCCCGATCGAAAAGCAGAAAGAGGTTTTCAGAAAATTCTTGCAGCTTTCTCAGGAGCTGGATCTTCCGGCCGTGATCCATTCCCGGGATGCCTCAAAGGATACCATGTTAATCATTCATGAAGAAAATCAGGGAAAGCTTAAAGGAGTGCTTCACTGTTTTTCTGGAGATATGGACCTGGCTAAAAAGGCATTGGAGATCGGATTGCTGATTTCGTTTACCGGAAACATCACCTTTCCCAAAGCAGATAAGATCAGGAACGCCGCCAGAGAAATCCCTTTGGATCGGATCATGATCGAAACCGACTGCCCCTTCTTGGCCCCCCAAGCCTACCGCGGAAAAAGAAACGAGCCAGCCTATGTGAGAAAAGTTGCCGAGCAGATCGCGGAAGTCAAAGGGATGGCCATCGAAGAAGTTGCAAGGCAAACTACTGAGAACGCCAAAAGATTTTTTAAAATTTAACCTCAAACCACCGGCAGGGTAAAGATAAAGCGGCTCCCTCTCCCTAAACCAGGAGATTCCGCCCGGATGCTTCCGCCATGGGCTTCCACAATGCGTTTGGCAATCGCCAGCCCCAGACCCAGACCGCCGCGGGCGCGGGTCATGTAATATTCCGTCTGGTAAAAACCGTCAAATATCTTTTCAAGGTTTTCCGGCGCAATGCCGATCCCCGTATCCTGGATCATGAATTCAATTCCCGCTTCAGTTCTAGATACTTTGAGCATTACCCTGCCCTTTTCTGGAGTAAACTTGACGGCGTTGTCGATGAATATCTTGATCACATGCAGGATACGCTTTTTATCCGCCAGGATCACGGGCAGCTCTGAATTAAAATCCGAAACGAATTCTATTTCTTTTCTTTGGATGGCGGGTCGCAACTGGCCGATCGCCTCCTCGGCTATCAATTTTACGTTCACCGGCTCCTTGATCAGTTTCCATTCCTGGATTTCAAGCCAGGAAAAATCCAAGATCTCATCCATGAGGTCTTGCAACTTTTGGGCCTGGCGGTCGATCATGGCCACGATCTGCTTAGAATCATCACCCAGCCCGGCCATGCTCTTAAGCTGTTTTGCCCCCGCCCGGATGGGCGTCAGGGGAGTGTAAAGCTCGTGAGAAATAACTGACAAGAAATCCGATTTAATCTTGTCCACCTCGTTCAGCTTTTGCGACATTTTATTAAAGAGCTCGATCAGTTCGCCGATTTCGTCTTTGCGCTGAATGTCAATGGTGGTACCGTATTTTCTGGCCCATATATCTTTGATCCCCGCAGACAAAGCCAAGATCGGTCTGGTTATAGTGTAAGCGCCGATATAACCCAGGATCAAAGAGAGGATGGCACCCAGAAAAAGATAAGATGACGCGACCGTCAAACTTCTTCTCTTGAGCTTGCCCAGGTCCGCCGCTCTCATGTCGATCCCCAGGACTGCAAAGGGGCGTGACCTTTTGTCATAAATCGGGGCATAAGCGGAAAGCCAATCCCCCCACTTATCCGTGGTGATCTCCTTGTCAACCGCGGGAGCGATCAAAGACTGCTTCATCTCTTCAAACCTGCTCACGTCATATTCTTCGTGGAGAGCTGCCATTTTTTCTCGGTCTTCCAATTCGTTGTCCGCTACAAACTCCCAGATGTCTTTTTTCGGGGTTGGAACCATAACATACGCGTTATAAATTTTCCCCTCACCTATAAGGGTAAAGCTATGGAGCTTTTGCTTTAGGTCCAAATAAATCTTGGAACTTTCATCTCCCGCCAAAACTTTTTCAATTACCTGCGGGTCGATTGACAACGCCAGAGACACCGCCAAATCCTTTAGCTCCCGGCGGATGGATTCGATCAAAGCCTTCCTGGCGTTCAGATGAAAATCAAAAGAAATAATCGCGACACAAAGAAAGACAATCGCCGCAATGAAAAGCGTGATCTTAGCTCTGAGTTTAAATTTAAACATAAACATTGGCTGGCGCTCGGCTCATAAATTGGTCTCGGCGTCTTTTAGGCAAGGATGAACTTTGTCCCGATCCGAGAGGATAACTTTCCCGCCCGCTTCCTCAACCGGCCACTTGATCCCGATCTCCGGATCGTTCCAGATGATGGCCCGTTCGTTCTCCTGGCTGTAGAGCCCGGTGCATTTGTAATAAACATGCGTATCATCCTCTAAGGCCAAAAAACCGTGAGCAAAGCCCGGTGGAAAATAGATCATCTTCATGTTTTCCCCGGAAAGGATTTCACCAAACCATTTGCCAAAAGTAGGCGATCCCTTTCTGATATCCACACCCACATCGAAAATCTTGCCCTTTAAACATCTCACCAATTTACCCATGGGGGTGGGATGAAGCTGATAGTGGAGTCCGCGAAGCACTCCCTTTTTAGACTGGCTGTGGTTGTCCTGGACGAACTTTAAAGTGAAACCATTCTCCTCAAAGTTCTTGATGTTATAGCACTCCATAAAGAACCCCCGCTCATCAAAAAAAGCCTTGGGTTCGATCACCAGAACTCCATGAATATCAGTTCTAGAAAATTTAAATTGGCCCATTTTTCTTCTTTATTATATCCCCTTATATCCGGTCAGGTCAATCAGCCAATTGGTAACGCCTTGTAAATAGTTAGTAATCAGCAGGATCCCCACTGCTATCAAAAAGATACCGCTCACTTTATGGACAGTCCTTAAGTGTTTTTCGATCTTCTCGGAGAAAGATAGAAAGTAATTCAGAGCCAGAGAAGCCAGAAAAAGAGGAAATCCAAGGCCAAGCGAAAAAGAAATCAGCATCAAAGCCCCCTGCCCGAGAGTCTCAGCATGGCTGGCAAGGATCAAAATTCCCGCCAGGATCGGTCCCACGCAGGGCAACCATCCCAGAGCAAAGACCATTCCGATAAAAACCGATCCGAGCAAACCGGCTGGTCTAGATGAAATAGTCAATCTCCGTTCTAGATCAAGAAAAGGGAGCCGGAGCATTCCCGTAAGATAAAGCCCCAAAAGAATGATAAGAATCCCACCCGCAATCCGAAAGGCATCTCTTAAATCATAAAAGAATTGCCCCAAGAGGCTGGCAGATATCCCTAAAAAAGTAAAAACAATAGTGAAACCAAAAATAAAGAGAAGGGAATGGATGACGCTCATCAGCCGCACATTTTTTACTTCTTCAAAAGACAAGCCGGTGATGTAAACCAGATAGGCCGGAACCAGGGGCAAAAAACAGGGGGAGAAGAAAGTCAGAAGACCTCCCGCAAAAGCTATGGCCAGGTTAAGATTTTGAGTCATTTAACTATGCGCTCAACTTCCTTCAAAGACCACTCGCGGGAGCCAACTATCCTGGTAATCAGGTTGCCCTGCTGGTCTATCAGGCAAGTGGTCGGGATCCCGCGTATGCCGTACTTTCCGGCAATCCGGCCTTGGCTATCCAGCAAGATTGTAAAAGTGTAGCCATTCTCATCTGCAAAGGATTTGACCCGCTCTCTATCCTGTCCAATATCCACCGCCAGCAGGACATACTTTTCCTTGTCCCAGGATTGATAGAGCTTTTGCATGGAAGGCATCTCGGCTCGACAGGGCGGACACCAGGTGGCCCAGAAGTTCAGAAAAACTATCTTTCCGCGATAATCCGATAAAGTATGAGCATTTCCATTCAGATCTATTAAGGTAAAATCAATGGCTCTTCCTGAAGTCCTGGGAACCTTTCCCATTCCATAAGCCATAGAAGCAAAGAGGCACAACAATAAAGATAGGATTAAAGTTTTACGATACATTTGGTAGGACATTTTGGAATGGCAGGTTCGGCCGCTGCATCTCCCTTTTCATAGACCACCTTGGCCAAGTTATCCACTACTTGATATCCCTCTGGGGCAGCTTTCACGCAGATCATGCAGGCGATACAGCCCACCTTGCAAGCCTTTCTCACTATGGCTCCCTTATCCTTGGAACTGCAATTCACCACTACCCGATTGCGGCAGGGAACAAGCTCGATTATGTCCCTGGGGCAGGCTTCCACGCACAATCCGCAAGCCGTACACTTCTCTTCGATCACGTGTGGAAGGCCATCCTCCCCCATATGTAAAGCATCAAAAGGACAGGCCTTTTCGCAATCTCCAAAACCAAGACAACCATAGGTGCACGCCTTAGGCCCCTCTGCAACCAGTTCGGCTGCAGTGCAGGTCTTTATCCCTTGATACTCTGCTCGATCTACTGCCAAAGCCCTGCTTCCTCCACACTTGACCACTGCGCGCTTCTTAACTTCTACCGGTGCAGAGATTCCCAAAATCTCCGCAATCTTTTCCTCAACCTCTGATCCGCCCGGCGGACAGCGCAGGTTTTCCAAGCTTCCCTGCGCCACGATTTTTTCGGCCAGCTCATGGCAGCCGGCGTAGCCGCAAGCCCCGCAGTTAAGCCCGGGCAGGGCTTCAAACACCTCTGCCACCCGAGGGTCCTCCTTAACCTTCAACTTCTCAGAGGCAAGACCCAGGACTGCGGCAAAAAACAGCCCTAACCCCCCCATAGCTAAAAGTGATATGAGTATTATGTTCATCCTGCAATCAACCCTGCAAAGCCCATAAAAGCCAGGGCTAGCAGTCCAGCGATAATCAAAGTAATTGGCGCGCCCTTAAATGGCTCGGGAACCGGCGCCAGATCCAGCTCCTCACGAATCCCAGCCATGATGCACAAGGCCAGCGTGAATCCTACTCCAGCCGCCAAACCAAAAATCACGCTTTGAATAAAGTTGTATTCCCGGAGAGCGGAGAGAAGGGCCAGCCCCAATATGGCACAGTTGGTAGTAATTAACGGCAGGAATATTCCAAGCGCCCGGTAAAGAGTGGGTGATATTTTTCTGATAAACATTTCTACAAACTGAACCAGGGAGGCGATCACAATAATAAAAGAAACATACTGTAAGAATGGTAGATTAAAAGGGATTAAAATCCAATGATTGATGAGCCAGGTCACGCTCGCAGCCAAAACCATGACAAAGGTCGCGGCCAAGCCCATGCTGAAAGCCTTTTCCAGTTTGTTGGAGACCCCCAGGAAGGGACAGATCCCCAGAAAGTAGATCAAGACAAAGTTATTAACAACTGCCGCGGATATGAAAATAATTAGCAAGTCCATGTTATTTCGCGCGCTCTTTGAGCGCATTCATCAAAGCGATCAATAATCCCAGGGTAATAAAAGCCCCGCCCGGAAGGATCATGATCACCCAGGGTTCAAAATTTAAAACTCCAAATATGGTCCCTGATCCAAAGATCTCCCGGATGGTTCCCAAAACTATAAGGGCCAGTGTAAAACCGACTCCCATCCCAAGTGCATCCACAAAGGCTGGGAAAGGCGAGTGCCGGGAAGCATAGGCCTCAGCTCTCCCCAAAATTATGCAGTTCACAACGATCAGCGGGACAAAGGGGCCGAGCGCTTTTGAGATATCTGGGAAGTTCCCTTTTAAGAAAAGATCGGCCATGGTCACAAAGGTGGCAATTACCACGATGTAAGAAGCGATCCGGACCTGGTTGGGTATCAGCTTCCGGATAAGGGAAACAATGGTTGCTGAACAAACCAGGACAAAGGAAGTGGCAAGTCCCATGGATAAACCATTAACGGTGGTGGTGGTGACCGCCAGGGTTGGACACATCCCCAGGAGCTGCCGGAAAACAGGAGACTCATCCCACAACCCTTTTATAAATTCGTAAAACAAACTTCTCTTCACTGGATTTCCAGCCATTGCTTCACCGTTTTATTTATAATGTTTACCACGGCTCGGGAAGAAATCGTAGCGCCAGTTATGGCCTGTATTTCATTTGGTTTTTCCGGGGCTTTTGCTTTAACATATTCAATCGGAGGCCTGGCAGCTAATCCCTTGAATTGGTTTTCAAATTTATTTTCTGCGATCTTGGCGCCCAAACCCGGTGTTTCAACCTGCTCCAGAACCGCCATTCCGGTAAATTTGGAAAAGTCAGTATTTACTCCCACCATGAGTTTTATCTCTCCCTGATAGCCATTCCCCTGGCAAAGAATGGCGGTCCCCACCCTTCCCCCCTCTTTATCAAAACATTCAAAATAGGTTAAATCATCTTTTACAACTTTTTTATAAGATTTGGTCGCAGGCAAAACCTTAAAAATAGCGGCATCTGTTTCTTTAATCTGGTTCAGTTCGATCTTGGGCAAAGCCCAATTATAGACCACGGCCAGGATCCCGCCCGAGACCAGACCGATTACCGTAAGCACGATTATCATGCGTAATGTTTTATTCATAGATAGCTCCTAATAGCCCTCACCCCCCGCCAACCCTTAAAGCTTTCGCCCCCCTCTCCCAAGGGGAGAGGGGGAAATAAGGTATTATTATTTTAATTGTCCTAAATGTTCTTTGATTTTTTGCAAGACTATTTTAGGATCTTTTTCAACTTCTTCATTACAAATGCGAATTAGACTGACATTTTCAGACCCAATTTCTTCATCCCTTAATTCATCATAATCTTTTTGCTTATCATGAACCTTGCCGTCTAATTCTATAGCTAATTTATATTCCTGACAATAAAAATCAACCACAAACCCTTCAACAACATGTTGTCTCCTAAATTTAAGACCCATAAATTGTCTGTTCCGCAACAATTGCCATACCTTTTCCTCGCAAGATGTTTGATCTTTCCTCAACACCCTTGCAAATTCTCTTTTTTTATAATGCATTCTCATATTTTTTGTACATCAACCCTACAATTAACCGACTCTCCCTCTCCCTCTGGGAGAGGGAGCCGGAGGGTGAGGGCACATTACCACCCCCTCCCCAATATCCTCGGCCGGCTATAGCGATTGATCAATGGAACAAAGGCATTCATGATCAAGATCGAATACATCACTCCCTCTGGAAGGCCGGAAAACAAACGGATGACCACCACCAGCACTCCTGCGCCAACACCAAAAATCCACATGCCTCTGGAAGTTAAGGGAGAAGTAACCAAATCAGTGGCCATGAACCAGGCCCCCAACATGAGCCCGCCTGCCAGCAGGTGAAAGAGTGGATCCGGATATCGAGCAGGATTTACCAACCAAAAAATACCTCCCAAAACTGCCACGGTTCCCAAATAGCTTAACGGGATACGCCAATTAATAATGCTTCTCCACACCAAGAATGAACCTCCTAAAAGCAAGAGCAGAGCAGATGTCTCACCAATTGATCCGGATATGTTTCCGATTAAAAGCTTCCAATAGGGAGTCAATTGATGCTGAAACTTCATTAAGGCAAGCGGGGTGGCAGACGAAATTGCTTCTACCCCGCGGGTAACTGTCCAGGATGTCATATGGACGGGAAAAGCCGCGGCCAAAAATGCCCTGCCGATCAAGGCGGGATTGAAAATATTATACCCCAGACCACCAAAGAGGAGCTTGCCGATCACAATCGCAAAAATCGTTCCCAGGATCGCGGCAAAATAGGGAAGCGATGGAGTAACGCAGAGCGCAAGCAGCAATCCCGTCACGACCGCACTCCCGTCGCTTAAGGTTAAATCTTTTTTCATGATCTTACACATGAGATATTCCGTGGCAAGTGCGGTAAGCACACATACCAGCACCAAGCCCAGAGCACGCAGCCCAAAAAAGTAGATCCCGGCTAGGGTGGCCGGCACGAGCGCTATCATGACGGTGTACATCAGGGTTGGAACCGATGCTTTATCTTTTAGATGCGGCGCATGCGTTATTAAATAACTCATTTCATTTGGCTCAACTTATATTTTGCCAATTTGATCCAGTGCACGATCGGGATCTTGGCCGGACAGACATAAGCGCAGCTTCCGCACTCAATGCAATCCTGGCCTCCCCAATCCTCAAAATCACCATATTTGCCGTTTTCCGCAAAAGCCGATAATCTGCTGGGCACTAAATACATGGGACAGTGATCAACACACCTGGCGCATTTTACACAAGGATAGACTTTTTCCTCAACCACCTCTTTCCGGCTTAATACTAAAATACAAGTGGTGGCCTTCACAATCGGGACCTCTAACGAAAATTGAGCAACCCCCATCATGGGGCCGCCCATAATAATCTTGTAAGCGTCTTCGGTCAATCCTCCGCACTGGGAAATGATATCCTGAAAAGGAGTCCCAATTCTAACCAGCAGGTTTTGAGGATTTCTAATCCCTGATCCGGTAACGGTTATAACCCTTTTAATTAATGGAGACCCGGATTTAATAGCCTCGGCAATTGCGACTGCAGTCCCGACATTTGAAACTACCACCCCAATATCCAGCGGCAATCCCTTGGAGGGGACCTCTTTTCCTAAAAGCGCTTTAATCAGCATTTTTTCTCCACCCTGGGGGTATTTGGTCTTTAGCTTAACCACTTCGATCTTCCCGGCTTGCTGCAAGCGGCTTACGGACCTTAGCCTTTCAATTGCATCTGGCTTGTTATCCTCGACCCCAATAATTATATTTTCTGCCCCAACTGCCTTAGCAATTGCCACCGATCCATAGATAACATCCTGAG
>Ga0111227_1097_pt1 | contig 11838 bp, 9 predicted proteins | sample DeeMarSWOR152_54_FD_80391 | JGI IMG/M metagenome (GOLD analysis project Ga0111227, IMG submission 80391) | candidate division WOR-1 bacterium DG_54_3 | reverse complement strand
GTTCACCTGTAATGTATGAAGGTTCCAAACAGCCCGACTGTGAGGACATCAATCCAGATCTGCCATATGGGGAGTATGTGATCCAGCATTATCACCATGGCACCACCTGGTATGATTTCCAGAAGAACGGCTCTGTGGGTCGGATGATTGCGGCAGATGCAGCCGGTCACAGACATATGGATTTTCATCGGAGCGATGGCCTTTATCCTCCTGGTCCCAGATATGTCTGTTACAACTGCAAGGACCCGTTCGATGTTTGGTGTTGTGCTCCAGAGTGTTTCGATGGAAGCTGTAATGCAGGATATGCTAACATTGACATGTTGCGTGATGGCAGGGCGCTGGTGCTTTACCATCATACCGCTCCCTGTGAGCAGGGTGACCCTATCTGGTATAACACCTTGAGGGTGCAAAGCCCAGGTGATATCTGCACGCCCTATTTCAGCCTTCCCTATCGAGCAGGGCATGTGGCCCAAGATGTGTGTATGTCCTGTGGGTGACGTGGATTACATGCATATCGTGTCGACGGAAGGAAAGACCACAGGTGGTAATCAATACTTAGCTTACCAGCGCTGCTACTTAGTGGATCCGGCGGTCAACAATACCAATATGATCTGTGAGACACCGGATAATGGGGCACAGGGTGTGACTACGCCTGTTACCGTTATTGCAGGTCTGGATGGATGTGGATCATTCTGTAACGTTGCCTATTTTGGCGTGGGTGAACCATCTTTTTGCCCTACTTGCGGGCCAGATGATTATCCGAACGACATAGCCATAGTGGCTGTCAGCTCCCCGGTCTCCAAAAAGGTGGCTCTGGTTTTCCTCAACAAGAAGGTAACCGGCGATGCTCAGTGGGACAATGACGTTTTCTACACCGAAAGCGACAGCAACGGTTATGAGTGGTTCCCCCAATATGGGGAGCGTGCCTACACCGAAGTGCAAGCTTGCTATGACTACGAGGATAACTTGCACATCGTCTGGACCTCTTGCCAATACGACCCAGCCACTGGCACGCCACAAACCTTTGATGCCAATTTGATGCACTGGGTCAATACCGATCCCCCCGGGATCAACAACGCCAGTATAGCAGTTCCTGGTTACTGGGATGATTTAACCTATGGCTGTGGTTCCTGGAATCGAAACATCTCCAAGTTTGCCATTTCGGCCAAACCCCCAGAGTATCATCCCGATTCGGTCTTTCTCTTCTGCACCTGGACCCAGTTTAGACCGATGGACACGGATCCGCCCGACCAGTCCGTTAACGACTTCGCCAATGGAGAGATCTATGGTAACGTGTCCCAGGATGGAGGACAAACCTGGAGCAGAGGCTATAATCTGACCGGCACCAAGACGCCTGGTTGTGATCCGAATGCGGACGATCCCTGTTTGAGCGAGCACTGGTCATCTCTGGCCGAGTACATGTATAACGGGGATTTGCACATCCAGTATATCTGTGACCGGGATGCGGGTGGAGCCATTCAGGACGCCCCTTCAATATGGACCGAGAATCCGGTTATGTATCTGCATTTCAAGCAGTTGCCAACTGTGGCTGCGTGTGATGTGAATATCCAGCTTACCGATCCTCCAGCCTCCTGGTGCTATCCACCGCTTAAAGTTCTGCCCGGAGAAACCAGATCAATCATCATGAAGCTTAGGGGTCTTTTCACCCTGGTGGGTAGTTATGAAGTCACAACGGATAATGCTAATGTTGTCTGTAATACTAACTGCTCTGGTCAACTCGATCCTCAAGAGGAAGTGACGGTGGAGCTGTTGATAAACTGCCCCGGAGGAGAGGGCTTCATAGCGGCGAAAGTATTCGTTGACTATTGCCAAGGGACGGATGATGCGGCCACAGATACAATTGATCTGCATGTGGTGCAGAGCGACGACTATTGGGAGTGTCCGCGCGATACTATCAGAACCACCATCTGGAAGGACAACTGCGTACTCATAGCTTGGTTCTGCGCAAACTGCGAGCAGCAGGTATGGGATAAAAGAGTCGAGGATCCGGACGGAGACAACATCCAGCCCATCTTCAGCGCTGGCCCGATTGTGGCCACCACCTGGGCCGGAGATACCGTGGTCGGCAGGCAGGATTACAGCGATGTCTTGACCGGAGCAAGAGATACCTTACACCATGTTGTCGGTCAAGATCCCGACCAGCCGGAGTGTGCGAGTGTGCTATCCAGGTGATTTGGACTAAGAATGTCTTCATTTGTGCCTGGCCCTTGCCCATTCCAAACCATCAGAGATGGTGGTGGATTGATGTTCACAAGCAGATCTTTATGTGGGATGATTGGCCTTTCGGAGGAGGATGTCCCGAGATTAAGAAGGAGCAAATTATCAAGCAGATACGGATAACCCGGAGTGCGCGTCCTAATTGGTGGCCAAGTTCAGAAGCCATGGCATACGAAGATATCTGGTTCGGTTACTTCGCTGACGTGGATGCTCCTTTTGATGATGGCGGCAACGGTTACAACACGGCTGGATATGAACCGTCTCACGAGATGGTATGGTTCCACGGCTGGATGAATGATACCCTGCCTCCGGAAGAGCAGCACCCTGAATACGAGGAGTACTACGTTGGACTGAAATTCACCGATCGTGACGGGAATGTGGTTCCACCTTTGGGCTGTCAGGTGGTGCGAAATGACAGCTTCCTCTATCCCAACGATAATTGGGGCTGGAAGGATCAGGAGTTATACGACTTGGCAGCTACCCCAGGTGTGTATATCCAGGATGAGGCGACCGATACGCTGGACCGCTCCGTGGTGATGACCGCTGCTCATATTCCTGGAGGGAGCGATGAGTTCTTAGCCGAATTCATCCTGATTGAAGCTTTCATCCCCACTGGTTTGGCTGACCTGATCGACCACATGATTTACGCTCAAGAAGTGAAGATACCATATCTGCGCGATCTCGGAGTATTCGACCAGTGCCCGATCTGCGGAGATGTCAACGAGGATGGGACCATAAACTCGGCAGACATCGTTTTTCTGATCAACTACCTGTTCAAGGGTGGCCCGCCACCTTCTTGGCCCTTAAATCGAGCGGATTGCAATGGTGATGGGGTTGTGAACTCGGCGGACGTCGTCTGTATGATTGACTACCTGTTCAAAGGTGGTCCCGATCCTAACTGCGAGGGCTTTGGAGGTTAAAGCTTGAGAAGATAGACGGCAAAAGTCTGATCTCCTGAATTAGAGAGATAAGGCTTGGTAAAGATTATGGGGTAGCCATCATGGCTACCCCATAATCTTTTTTAGTTTTTAAAGAGGAATTTTCGCACCTTTTGTTCTTTTTGCGATTTTGTAGCCTGAGCTTTCCGAGGAGTTTCCCCATTCTTTCGTCCCTGCACCCGCACGGTGTCTGCCAGGGGCAGATCCCTGTCCGCCAAAGATTGACAGGCGGGCGCCTTTGGCGGAAAGCCTTCGGCTACCAACTTCCCCTCTTCAAGGCGATTTATTGGGAAATCCCTCTTGCCATACAAGAGCTTAGCTTCTTCCTTCTTCATATAATAAACATCACCAACACAAAATCACCCAAAGATTCTTTGGTTGTTTCGTGTTTAAGTTGCAAGTCGAGGATTTATTGATTTTTGCATAAACAATGGAACATCTCGATTTTCAAGCCATTGAACGTCCGATCTCAAGACACAGAAGTCGTGCAGAAACGTCGGACGCTACAGTTACCGTAGCGCCCGATCTCAAGACACAGACGTCGTGCCTTTGTGTCGGGCGTAGATTTCTCAGGACCAAGTGTGAAGGGAGAGGTAAATTGTTCCTTTACTTATGCAGAGCTCAATAAAATCCATGTTGTTCATTGTCTCTTCTATTCTTCAAAAAACAAAAGGCCCCAGATATAAAGAGTTAGGTCATTTTAGCTTATCAGAAATCACTTGAGAAATATCAAACTTCTTTAAACTCTAAGTGAAAAGAATACTCTTTGATATCTCCTTACCTATCAATAGCTTCTTCATTTTTTGCAACCTATTTAAGAATGACCCGATTCTTTTCCACATGATATATCACTTATCAGCTTGTCAAATCATTACTTAGATGTCAGTTTTCCCAAATCTTGGCGAATGTCCTGTGAGCCTTCTATCTTGCTAGGTTTGCTAAGGATACGAACCGTGTGATTCACGCCAAAAAATAAAAGGTTCATTAATAAGTCCACCTTGTTCGGGATAATATCCACAACCGGTTGGAATTGATAAAATATTTCCTGCGGATGTACAATTTGGACCGGAAAACATCATCAAAAGGTTACCCTGCCAAACTTTTTAGGCTGCAAATAAAAAAAGTAAAAAAATATAATTTTTTTGTTGACATTTAAATCTCTTTTTTTTATATAGACTCGATGATGAAGATGAGAGGTATTTTCCCATTTAAACATTCAAGGAGGTGAGAGCAAAAAAATCCAAAAGCTAATGAAGATCCTCCCTTAACCGGCGTTCGTCTGGAAAAGGAGAGGGGGTGAGAGTATCCCAAAGATATTTCGCAACTATTTTCTGGTCGTCTTATCAACAACAGACAATCACTTTGAATCTTTAACGGTTTTGTTATTTTGTGTTGGAGTTTGGGTTTTGGTGTTTTATATAAGTGGTTTTTGATTTTGCGAAGAAAGAGGGAGGCAAAAGTTTTTGAAGAGATTGAAAAAGGATTTAATGAAAACTCCAAATTAGAGGAGGGATGAAATGAAACGAATTTCTTTATCAATGGTGGCGATGGGAATCGCGGTTTTGGTTCTCTTTAGTCTTTCCTGGAGCCAATGTCCTGAGGACCCCATTGATCTGGGCGCTTGTGATACCTTTTATATCGAAGCTTGGCCAAATACGGATACCTGCTGGGGTGGGGACTGTGGCGTCTGGCAGGTCAATGTTCCAGGTGAACACTTTCCATGCTTTTTGTATGTGAACGTTTTCTTGACCCACGATTCAAACACCTTTGACGCAGGCGATCCCTGGGGAGTGATCCACGACTCGGTTTCATCTATTACAGTTCCTCTTTCCTTCTGGCATGAGCCAGTATACGGCGATGCGGATTCGGTGATATTCCCAACCATGGAGAGCGGCCCGGATCAGTGGAATAACGCCAGAATGGATCCACCAGGACATGTTCTTTATTCCAAAAGCGTCTTCCGTCACTTCGAGGATACTCGGGACGGTGATACCGTTTATCTCAACCGGTTTAACCAGATGGTGAATGAAGAGTTTTTGACGGCGTGGACTGTCACCAGGGATGTAGATCGTGTCGCCTGCAGTGACGATTCGGGTCATGTGAGATTTAACTTAATTTCGGGTGCAGGTTCTAAGAGATGGTGGGAAGGAAGCAAAGAGATTCTTTTCACCTTGACCTTCGTTGTTTATATGAATGAAGACGAAACCACCGAGGTATGTTTCGATGCCCAGAAGTGGCCACCGGGAGAAACGCTTTCCTGTGTCCGAATAGATGCCAAGCAATATCTCCCCAGAGATAACGTCCCCATATGCTTCAAGGTATACGCTGATACCGTAGTGGGTCCTTCCGACGTGAGATGGATTGACGATGCTATAGAAGAAGGGACTAAACCTACCAGTTTCCTCCTTTCCCAAAACTATCCTAATCCCTTTAACCCGGCTACAAATTTCAAGTTTACACTACCTCAGGCCTGCCATGTGAGAATCGAGATCTTCAATATCCTGGGTCAGAGGGTGAGAACCTTGGCGGATGAAGATATGAGGGCCGGAATCTATGTGGCGGACTGGGATGGAAAGGATGAAAAAGGAGCAGATGCCTCCAGTGGAATATACTTCTATCGAATCAAAGCGGATGAGTTCTCTGATATTAAGAGGATGGTTCTTCTGAAATAGCGTTCTCTGGTAAAGGGTTACGAGAGCCCACAGAATGAACTTGAAAAATCCCCTCCCAAAGATTGGGAGGGGATTTTTTTGCTAATATTATCCCTAGATGATTCACTTACAGCACTCCACTCTATAAAAGAAGATTAGTGGGTAAAAGTGGTGCAGAACTGTTGATGCTGATAAGGCCATGCAAGACAAGCAAATATCGTGGGCTGAAGGATAAACGGGGAGCACAGCGAGGTGGCTTCAACTTTGCTTCCATTTTAACTTGTTGGTATTGTTGGTCTTAAGGAGATAACGGCCGAAGCAAACATCACTTGCTGAAATTATTGCTGAAATTCGATAATTTTTATTGACAAAACGTCTTTTTAGATGTAAAATATCAGAACATTTTGTCTTTAGGAGATGTAAGAAGCTAAGAAGCATTTTCTTAAATACAATATGATGAGTAGGTCTTTCTGATCTTCAATGTTCCATCCTTTTTTGAGGAAACGACATGTTGAAAATAGCAAACCATAAATTCGTCGTCGGCAAGGAGGAGTATTACCCTTATTCAGCTGAAATGCATTATTTTAGAGTCAACAAGAGGTATTGGTCGGTTTGTTTTGAACGAATTAAGAAGGCGGGATTTAGGATAATATCTACTTGTGTCCCTTGGAATTTGCATGAAGGATCAATAGGCGAGTTTGATTTTTTTGGAAAGACCGACCACGCAAAAGATCTGGTGGTTTTCTTGGAATTGGCCAGGGAATTTGGTTTCAAGGTTATCCTGCGCCCTGGGCCTTTCATGGATTCGGAGTGGAGAAATGGAGGGTACCCAGAGTTTCTTTACAACAATCCTGAAATTCTGGCTAAAGACTCAAGTGGAGAACCAGTCAAGATAGGGGAGCACGCAGGAGTCAAAAGCGGTTATATGTTTTCCCTGCTTCATCCTCATTTCTTGAGCCACGTTAAAAGATATTTCAATGCTCTATCGGAGATCATAAAGAATTATGTTTATCCCAAAGGTCCGGTAATTTTGGTGGAGTTAGATAATGGTGTTTTTGTGGGGCATCGCCAGGATTCAGGGTGTGGTTTGGGTTGCTTTGAATCCGACTACAACGACTATACCGTCAATTATAGCTTTCCTCAATTCTTAAGGGAAAAATATGGGGAGGTAAGAAGACTAAATCACCTTTATGGGGAAAAACATCGCAATTTTGAGGATATAAAGCCACCTAAAGCCTTGAAAATCACTCAGCCTAAGAATCTGATCAAATATTTCGATTGGGTATTCTTTAAAGAGAAGATTCTGGCAGATTTCGTTTTTAGGCTAAGAGAATTATTTGTGTCTTTTGATGTTACGCCTATATTTTCGGTCAACCTTTTTTATTCTCAAAATTTTTCGCTTCCTTTCAATTGGCAGATTATGGACTCTGATAAGATCTCTTGCGGGATAAGTGTCCTCTGGCGAAGAGATTATGTGGAGCTTGTTCGCCATCTACGTTACTTCGTTACCTGCTGTCAGTTTCCCTGGTCGTCAGAATTTGTGATTGGATCTTGGGCGGATATACCTGAGGATGGAGAAAGATATTTTCCAGTAACCCCTCAAAATGTTAAATTCTTATTGGTCTCCGCTCTTGCCTCAGGGATCAAAGGTTTCAATTACCATATGTTCGTGGAAAGGGATCATTGGTATGATTCTCCTCTGGCAAGTGATGGAACCATTCGTTCTAATCTTGAATTGATCAGAAAGTTCAATGATTTGAATGAACGAATTGAATTAGAAGATTTAGAGATTTTATCCGAAATTGGTTTGGTGAATTATAGACCTTATCTTTGGTTTTCATATTTAAAAGGGAAAGAATCTCCTCAAAAAAGGAATGAACCATTTTCCTATCTTTCCTTAGTGTTAGATAGAACTCATAAGGGCTTAAGTCAGGATTTGATAAATCTAAAGCTTTCTTTCGGGATGCCTGATCTTTGGACCAAAGAGGGTTTAGAGGATTTCGGAGTCCTCTTTGTTCCTTGCAGCGAATATATGGATGCGGAAAGTCAGGATCTTTTAATCAAACTGGCTAAGGGAGGGAAAACCTTAATCCTCTTCGGGCTTTTGCCCAAGTATGATCTGCGGATGAAAAGCTGTGAGCTCTTGAGCCGGTCCCTCAAAGTTAAAACCAAGCAGCTATCTCCCAAGGGTGGGACAACAGCTTGCGTTGGAGAAGTAAATGGTTTGGATCAAAAGTTCAGCACCTTTATATATGGATACATCAGGGGTTCAAAGAGATCGCAGGTTTTGGCCAGCTATGATGGCAGACCCGTGGGGACGGTTTCGAAGATAGGAAAAGGTTATGTTTACCTCTTCACCTTTGATATATCAGCACGATCGCACCACGGTAAACTTTTCTTTTTGGAGGAGGTATTGAAAAGATGTGGTTTCCAATCTCGAGTGTTTTGTAACCATCCTGCTATCGACGTGGTAGTGCAGAAGAATGAACAACATACCATCCTTTACTTGATTTTTCCTCCTGAAAATTCCTCTTCAGGCTCAGGCGAGCCACTCGCCAGGGCAGAAAGCAAGGAAAAATTGATTCTGAAAACAGAACCTCGCAAACTGGGAGTGAGAGGCAAAAAAATCCGCTTAATTGATCTTCTAGGCAATGAGGTGATAAGAACCACGTCAGAGGAGCTAAGACGCGGAATCGTGATAGAAATGGCTCCCTTGGATAGCAGGATGTATCTGATGAAGGGTAAGTAGTCAAAGGATTAAGCGGATGATATAGGGGAGGCTTGGGCACAGCTTATTTTCTTAATTTTTGGGATGACATCAGAAATAGTCGGCATTTTGGTATTCTTGGTAATTCTTGGATGTTCAGCTAATCGATCCCCGCATAAAAGTGAAAAACAAAGAATGGATACAAATCAGCAAAATATCTGTGTTGTGGCGATAAGCAAGTTGGATCCGAATCTTCTGGAGAAATTGAGAGTCGGTTTGGAGAAGATATTTGAGCAAAACCTCGAAGTTTCACAAAGCCCTTTGGATTTGGAATTTGCTTACGATCCCAAAAGAGAACAATATTACTCATCAGCTATTTTAGAAAAACTTACAGAGAGACGGTTTGGAGCGTGTGAAAGGATCTTAGGTATTGTGGATGTTGACCTTTATGTTCCTGATCTGAATTTCGTCTTCGGAGAAGCAGATGTGGTAGATAATACTGCAGTGATCTCGACAAAGAGACTAAGGCCAGCTTATTATGGGCTTCCTGAAGATGAGAAGTTATTTTGGGAAAGAACCTTAAAAGAGGCGGTGCATGAGCTCGGTCATACCTATGGCCTGCCCCACTGTCCTGACAGCAAATGCGTGATGCACTTTTCTAACAGTTTGCGTGATACAGATATTAAGTCCTCTTCATTTTGCCAGAGTTGCAAAAAGAAGTTTATGTCGGTTATAAGGTTAGAAGGTTGAAAGGGTAATAGGTTGATTTTGAAACCGGAAACCTTTAAACTTGCAAATGAGACTTAGGAGCAAAAATTTAAAATAAAACATTGTGCAGGATTTTGCGTATTATTATATAATGGGCAGAGAAAGAACGGCCAGATATTTATGTAAGGTGTTGTTGTATAATAAGATACCTGGCCGTGAGGTTCAATTCTTAATCTTGGAGGTGGTTTTTAATAATGCAGAGGTCGGATTTGGCTATTAAGGGAAAAGCTGAGCATACCAAGAGAAGACAGCAGATTGATCTTTTGCTCAAAAAAGCCATGAAGGGAAATGGAAGAGCTAAGCTTAAGCTTTACAGAGACTTCGGGATAAGGCTTTATTCCTCCAACGAAGTAGAGAAGTACGTTCAACAAAGAGTGACCCAAGAATACGCCTCAAGTGAAAAACGGGCAAGTAACGGTCCAACTGCAGTGAGCCGAAAAACAAAGCCGAAGCGTTTATCTAAGGTTACTTTTAAACAAAGTCGAAGCAAAAACCCTATTTCCCAGGGCAGGTCTAAGGAGAGAACAAGAAAGCTGGTCAAGAAGGTCTAACATTACTCTACACAAAGTCTCTTATGATAGTAAGGCTCACCTTTAGCAGAGGTGGGCGTTTTTATTTGCTATCAAAAATCTTTCAAAGAATTTTCAACAGTATCTCTTGCGTGTAGCACATTCATTTAAGCAAGAAAATCTTGACTTTCCAAAGCCAATGATTTAAACTACAAAAGTAAGGGGTATTTCTTTTTTGTGGTTTGAAAAAGATCGCACGTGAAAAGGTAGCCTGAAGGGTCGTTAGGAAAAGTGGTTCTGTCCTGCTGGAGGTTTGATGTTATGTTAGAAAAAGTAAGGGGGCTAATTCCCTGTTTATTTTTGTTGGCAGCCTGTGTATTAATCTCTCTGTGCGGGTGTTCGAAGCCTTCTGGTCCATCGGTCCCCATTGATGTTTTATTGTCTGCACCTGAGCAGGTTGAGATTGGTGGCCGCAAATATGTTTTAGAGACCTTTCTATGGCGTGATTTTATGCCTTTTTGTCCGCCTGATGGAAAACCTCTAATTGCTCTGGTTTGGGTTACTGCAGTTGATTCGGTGGAGTTCCCATCTTCGCTTGATGCAAATAGGCTGTGGGTGATCAAGGATAAGAAAGTATGGGAAACTAAGTTTTCTAATGAAGAGAGAGCACGGTACCCTTATAAGCTGGAAAAGGTTGCCAGAGACGGCCCCAAGTGGGGTCCCAAGATTGAGGTGGATGCAGTTGTTAGAATGATTGATAGAGGGAAAAGAACCTATTTGCTTAAAGCTTCGAACCAGTGGATTAGCCGCACGGATTAACACGATTTCGTTCCATACTTCGGGAAAGGAATTCGCAAAGGTGGAGAAGCAAGAGAATAGACATTTCCTAATACCAATGCATTAACGCAAAAATCGAGATGAACAAAGCACATCTAGCACCCTGGGAATGCACATATGCAAAAGAGGAAAACAATAAATGTAAACCTGGTAAGAAACCAAAGTCAGATCAGGAATATTTTGAGATATTGTGCTTGTGCGTTTTGCAAGCGGGATTAAATTGGAGACAGGTAAGAAAAAATTGGGCAAAATATAAAAATGGATTCTGTGATTTCAATATCAGTAAATTAGCTGAAGCGCAGACAAAAGAGCTGATGAGAAGTCCCAATGTTATTAAGAATAAGAGGAAAGTAGGGGGCATCATTTATAATGCGAAACAATTTCAAGAGATAAAGAAAGAGCACGGTTCATTTGGAAATTTCCTCAAATCGCTAAAATTAATCAGGGATGAAGAAGTATTGAAATTATTGACTAAACGATTGAGGCATTCAGGAAATTATACGGCTGAGTACTATTTGCATAGTGTCGGATATTGAGAATAAGTCTTTGCTTTCGGTTCGCAACGATCTCCCGAAATTTGGGGAATAGGAATTGCCGAAGCCTCAAGGGCTTTGGGAGCTTTATCGGGAACAGAATGAGACGTTTGACAGGGCAGATATTTGCATTCGGCAGATTAGTTAAAAGGAAATCAGGAAGAACTTGGTTTTTGAAAGATAGATGAGAGGGATCAAAGAGGCAAGATTTAATTGAGGTTTGCATGAGTAAAGGAACAATTTACCTTTCCCTTACACTTCGTCCTGAGAAATCTACGCCCGACACAAAGGCACGACGTCTGTGTCTTGAGATCGGGCGCTACGGCAACTGTAGCCTCCGACGTTTCTGCACGACTTCTGTGTCTTGAGATCGGACGTTCAAGGGCTTGAAAATGGAGATGTTCCATTGTTTATGCAAAAATCAATAAGACTTGATTTCCCGGACTTGACCTCATCTTAATAGCCTCTGCTTAGGGAGGGAACCATCTCGTATCTTGGACAAGCTCTATCGCTTCTGGCCGCAGTCCTTTGGGGAATTGCGGTTATCCTCTTCAAGAAGAGCGGCGAAACGGTTCATCCCATCGCTTTAAACCTTTTCAAGAATCTTTTGGCTGCGATTCTATTTCTCCCTACCATGTGGATCTTCGGCGAACCGCT
>Ga0111227_1068_pt1 | contig 11922 bp, 10 predicted proteins | sample DeeMarSWOR152_54_FD_80391 | JGI IMG/M metagenome (GOLD analysis project Ga0111227, IMG submission 80391) | candidate division WOR-1 bacterium DG_54_3 | reverse complement strand
CAATTATTGTCTATAAAAAGATGGATGAGGAATTCTATAAAGGGCTAACACTTGGCTTTATAGCGGGATTCATTGGATTAGCTTTTCATGCCTTAACTGCCAATACATTTATAATACTTCGCATTATGGAGCCTTTCTGGTTTGTGGCGGGAATAATTATGATGCTTCCCAGGCTGCAAGATTCTACCGAGGAAGAGAGCATCCCTGCGAAGTATAACACAAGCTTCAATTTGTAAAAGTGCCGCTTGATAATTTGCAGATTCGATACATTTCTACATATGATTCTTAATGGAATATGTGAAATGTAATCTATGCGGATTTGATGATACAAAGTTCATCTTTCGTTCAAAATGCAGAGTTAACAATGGAGAGAAAATGCTACCTCATCTTAACAGGTTAAGAAATGTGTAACGCTTATTGTACTTTATTTGGCGCGATTAATTTAGATCCAGAGGATGTTAAAGGGAAAAGGGTAATCGAAATAGGTTCTTGTGACACAAATGGGAGCTTAAGACCTCTGGTAGAGTCTTATTATCCTGCCGAATATATCGGCGTGGATATCGCGGACGGACCCGGCGTGGATATGATCTGCAAAGCTGAAGACATACTGGATAGATTTGGCAAAGAGAGCTTCGATATAGTCATCTCAACTGAATTGCTCGAGCACATTTGGGATTGGAGAAAGGTTGTAGGCAATATTAAAAATATCTGCAAGGAGGGAGGAATAATCTTAATCACCACGAGGTCCTACGGTCATCCTTATCATGGACATCCTTATGATTTCTGGAGATATGAACTCGAAGATATGAAACATATTTTTTCTGACTGCCTTATAGAAAAATTGGAGAAAGACCCTGCTAACGGCGTCCTTGTTGAAGTGAAAAAAACCCGCGAATTTGAGGAGAAAGATTTGGCGGATTACAAATTATACTCTATACTCCTTAATAAAAGAGTTAAAGAAATAGCCGAGAAAGATATCAAAAAGTACTCTAAACGCCTAATTTTAATGGGAAAAATTAGAAATTTCCTATCAAGCATAAAAAGACTCCTCTCATAGGAAAGAAGTTAATAATGAAAATACTGATCGTCCGTTCCTGGGGAAAAACCGCATTTGAGCTCGGAGGATACTGTAAAAACGCGTTTGCTGAAAATGGTCACGATGCGGACCTGTTTACATACAATGATGGACGAATTTCCTGGCGATTCCCTTTTCTTGTGAACATAGAGAGGACTTTTGTAGGAAAAGCCCTAATTAAGAAAATTTCTGACTTCAGACCTCAATTAATCTTGGTGATTAAAGGAGATGAAATTCCCCTGGAGCTTATCCGTGGAATAAGGGATAAATTCAAAATCCCTGTAGCTGATTACTGGATAGACGACCCAGGTTTAATCGATGTTTCTCAAAAGATTTCACCTGCCTACGACTATTTTTTTACTAACGATCCCGACGCTGTTCAGGTCCACAAAGAATCAGGCTGTCCGCGTGTTGGATTCCTTAGTTTTGGGTGTCTACCAGATTTACACAAAAAGATTCAACTCTCGCAGGAAGAATATGAGATGTACGGAAGCGACATATGTTTTGCCGGCACAGTAACGGAGGGAAGAATAAAAGTTCTGGAGGTATTGAGCGATTTCAACTTGAAGGTGTGGGCACCACGGTTAGTTTATTCCTTAAAGGAAAAATACAGAATAGAGAAAAACAAGATTCCCTCTTCCTCTCCACTCTATTCAAAATTTACGGATCGCTCAGTCTGGAATGAAGAGCTGGTTAAGGTTTACAATGCCTCAAAGATTGTCCTCAACATCCACTCACCGCAAACGATTCCGATTATGCGTGATTTTGAAGTAACTGGATGTGGTGCATTCCTCATCAGTGACTATGCCAGGAGTCTGGAAACCATGTTCAAACCAACCGAGGAGATAATTTGTTATAAAAACATAGCAGAACTAAAGGAGTTGGTGACATTCTATCTATCACATCCCCAGGAAAGAGAAGAGATTGCAAGGAAAGGCTACTTAAGGGCGCACCGGAACCACACATATGCTAAGCGTATGGAAGAATTGATATCCTTTATAGAAAAAGAGAAAACATGATGGGAACTGCTGGAAGAGTTATAAGTAATACCATCTGGCTCCTGGTGCAGAGGGCGGGCGGAAGGATTCTCAAACTGTTACTGATGATCTATTTAGCTCGCCATCTGGGGACTCTCGGTTTTGGAAAATTATCCTTCGCCATAAGCTTCGCCTCTCTTTTTATAATCCTATCTGATATGGGAATTACCACCCTCACTGTAAGAGAAGTTGCCCGAGACAAAGAAAGAGGTCCAGAGTATATTGGCAATATCGCTACCTTAAAGTTTTTCTTGTCAGTCTTTGCCTTCCTGGCGATATCGATTTTTGTTTCTTTTATGAAAATTCCTTTGGATACGAAGTACGTAGTTTACCTTATAGGTGCGTGTATCATCTTTGAAAATATGGGTGTATTCTTCGGGGCCATTTTCCAGGCTCATGAAAAAATGAAATATATCCCGATTTGTGAAATCATTGAAAAAGCCTTTCTCCTTTCCCTATCCTTTGTAATGCTTCGCTTGGGATATGGCCTTATTTCTGTAGGCCTTCTCTATCTTCTTTCTGGCATTTTATATTGTTTGTTAAATATGGGCTTTGTTTATTGGAAATTCCTGAAGCCCCGCTACCGTATAGATACGCAATTCTGGATAAAAAATTTGAAGGAAGCCCTGCCTCTTGCCATTGGGTTCTTGATATCCATGGTCTACTTCCATACCGATATTGTAATGCTGGGGAAGATGAAGGGAGAGGAGGTTGCTGGATGGTACGGAGTGACTTATCATCTATTCATAGCGCTGGCTTCGATAGGAGGTGCCTTCCTTTCCGCTGTATTTCCTGTCCTGTCCCGGTTTTTCAAGGAATCAGGGGAAATGCTGAAGAAGGCCTTTCATAAATCCTTTAAGGTTTTGGTTGGAGCGGGAATCCCGGCTTCTGTAGGTTCATTTTTGCTCTCGGAGAAGATTATCCTCTTTCTGTTTGGTCCTCAATACCAGCAGTCAATTGTACCCCTCAAGATTTTATCTTGCCTCATTGTCTTCAGTTATCTCAATGGTCTTGCCGGTTATTTCCTGACCTCCATAAACCGGCAGGCACTTACAGCGAAGATAATGGCCGTGACCACCGCTATTAATGTCGCTCTCAATTTCATCCTTATTCCCCGTTACAGTTACATAGGAGCCGGATATGCCACAGCAGTTTCGGAGATCCTCTTTTTTACTCTATTTTTCCTGAATGTGCGAAAAAAAATTCCTTCTATCTCCCTGTTGGTAATTTCAAAATCTGTTGTCTCTTCGGCAATAATGGGTCTAATTATAATAATATTGATTAAGAATGGCTTTGATCTGTTCCCCCTCATTGCAATTGGATTGATCACTTATTCATTCTTCATCTGGATTACAGGTTACATTACAAAGGGAGAGAAAACAAGGTTGAAAAACATCCTTCTAGGTAGAGAGACGGAATGAGGAAGAAAATCGGATTCTCGAATAACGCCGGAGTCCGGCTCAAACACTCTCAATGGAAAACAAAGTCTCATGCAGCATAATAAATTTCAGAGTCTCTAATGTTTACGATAAATATGCTTGAACGCCTTGCCTGTCCTGAGTGCAAGAATTTCTCGATAGAAGTAAAATCCTTCTTGAGGCAACACGACGAGATTATTAAAGGAGTTATTGCTTGTCTTCGTTGTCGTCGCCAATACCCTATCAATGAAGGCATTCCTAATATGCTTCCTGATGAGTTAAGGTTACAAAAGAAGCCCAAGCAAAGCAGTTGGCGAGAATGGGGAAAAAGATTAGGTCTATTTAAGCAAAGAATTAAGGGTTGGACAGAAGAAGACAGTCGAAAAACTATACCAGTATATGATGAATTACTTCGCCATTTCTGTCCGATAAAGGGCTCAGCTTTAGAAATTGGTAGTGGAAATGGAGTTATCCGCCATTTTCTCAACAGTAATGTAGAATATTGGGGCATAGACCCAGATAAAGACTGGATTCTACATCCACTCCATTCTTTCATGGAGGATACTTTCCCTTGCTTAAAAGAATCTTTTCCTTTTATTCAGGGAGTGGGAGAATATCTTCCATTCAAAGACGAATCTTTTGATAATGTAATAATAACCGCCACCTTGGACCATGTAAATTCGCCTCCACAAGTTTTTGAGGAGTCTTATAGAGTTCTAAAGGGTAAAGGACAAATGCTACTTTCTGTTGGTTTAGGTAAACACGATGAGGCGAAAAGAGAAAGCTGCTCGACCGTGGAAAGAGCATTTGATAGATTATTAAAGGGCGAGTTAATCAGTTTGACTAGAAGTGTCTTTCGAAGGCTTTTTACACATGTAGAATCCGACCTGTTCTTCTCTATGGATGAGATTACTAAACTTTTTAGTCGATTTTCTGGCCTGGAAATTAAACACTATGACAATACCCTAAAGTTTTTCAAGGCAATAAAGAAATAAACTATTTGTAAATCGATGTTTAAGGATTTTTCATGAAGACTTGCTTAAAAAAATATTTCTACCCGAGGTTTTCCAATGAAATACGTAAAATGTAACCTTTGTAGAGAGGATGACACAAAGTTTATGTTTCAGGCAAGAGATAGGAATATCAAAGAGAAGAAGCTTTTCAATCTAGTGAAATGCAAGAGATGTGGCTTAGTCTATCTGAATCCCCGCCCGGATAAAGAAGAAATAAAAAAATATTATCCTCCTTGGTATCACTACCGTGTTCATACAAAGGTTGTTAACTTTGAGAAAACGAAGATATGGGAAACTCCGTGGAGGGAAGTCATGCAGAAGAAGGTAGAGCCAATTCTAAGATATAAAAAAGAGGGGAGTATCTTGGATGTAGGATGCGGGGACGGCTCCCTCTTAAAGTATATGAAAGAGTTGAGTTGGCAGACCTATGGGGTAGAACTCAACCAAGCTGCTTCCCAGCATGCACGAGATGTCCTAGGCTTAAATGTTTTCTCTGGTAGATTAGAGGAGGCAGATTATCCAAAAGATTTCTTCGATATAATAAGCCTTTTTCATGTACTAGAGCATCTTCCTGATCCCTCAGGAACACTGAAGAAAGTGCGCCCTCTTCTCAGAAAAAATGGATTTCTTCTGATCGAGGTCCCTAATTTCGGTAGTTTTGAAGCCCTGGTTTTCAGGTCGAAATGGGCTGCGATAGCTGCCCCATTGCACACATACCACTTCACCCCGCGCACTTTATCTATTATGCTGAAAAATTGTGGATTTATCCCTGTTGAGCTGGGATTTATTCCAGAACTAACTAAATACGTAATGGGATACTCAGAGAGCCTGCGCTATTGTCTGATGGATTGGGGCCTCTATTCTCCATTATGGAAAAGAATGGACCCGAGGAAAAAAGAAATTAGCAATAACTTTTCCAGTTCTACATGGGATAATCCGTTGCATTCTCTGGAGCACATAACTTTCTCCTTCTTTGCGCGTTTTATGGACAAAATTGGTTTGGGGTCAAACTTGCTTGCTGTAGCCAGGAAGAAAAATTTATTGCGGCAACAACTTAAGAAATGAAGAAGAAAGCTAGAATCAGTACAGTAATCCCGAACTGGAACGGGAAGGAACTGCTGAAGAGGAATCTTCCTTCCTTGATCGAGGCGATGGATTATTATGGCGGAGAGTATGAAATCATAGTGGTGGATGATGCCAGCACCGATGAGAGTGTTAGATTTCTCAAGGATAGATACCCTCAAATAAAAGTGATCGAGCTTATAGAGAACCAGGGTTTTTCTGCCGCGGTAAACGCAGGTGCTAAAGCGAGCAAGAACCAGATACTCTATATATTGAATTCAGATGTGAAGGTGACCAGGGATTTTCTCGAACCGCTGTTAGCTCACTTCAAGGATGAGAATGTTTTTGCGGTGTCCAGCAGGGCAATTGCCCGGGACGAAAAAACAATTCTGAGCGGGCGCTGTGGTGTCGAGTTTAAATGGGGAATGGTCATGATTATAAGGGAAAAGGGCGTGGAGGCTCCTTCCTTTACTTTTCGGGCATCGGGTGGACATTCCGCATTTGACAGGAAAAAGTTCCTCGAGCTGGGATGTTTCGATGAATTGTACGCACCATTTTATAGCGAAGACGAGGACATTTGCTATCGTGCCTGGAAAAGGGGATGGAAGGTCATTTATGAACCGAGGAGCACGGTCTTTCATATCCATCAGAGCACGATCGGAAAGAGCTTCAGCAGGGGCTATATCGAAATGATTTTCAGGAGAAACAAATTGTTGTTTATATGGAAAAATATTACCGATAGATTTTTCTTATTACAGCACATCCTGTCCATTCCTGTTTACCTGATCTTCGGATTGTTTGTACGTCCTTATTGGACCATCTCTTTCTTTCCGGCGCTCGGTCGGATCAGTAGAGCAATAAGAAGCAAAAAAAATGAACAAAAATTTTTCAAATTAAAAGACAGGGAAGTGATAAAGATTATTCAAAGCGGGAGCGACTGATGTACAGGGTTTTGTATATCGAGAATTCAGGAGATATTGCGGGTGGCGGACTGATAAGTTTCCTCAAATTGCTTGAGAATATCGACAGGACTCTGATTGAGCCTATGCTGGTCTGTCCATTCAGTGGGAATCTTGTCTCTCGTGTCGAAGAAATGGACATGCCCGTTAAAGTTTTGAGCATGGACTCCCCAAAGAAAAATCCTATTAAGTTCTTAGGCTCAGTCCATAAACTGAGACGACTGATGAGGTCCATGAAAGTGGACCTTGTTCACACCAACACATCACGCTCAACGCTATACGCTGGCCTCGCAGCAAAACCGTTGGGATTACCAGTGATCTGGCATGTACGAGTCATTGAATCAGAGGGATGGTACGATAGATTTCTTAGCGGGCTTTGCCATAAACTAATTGTAGTCTCAAAAGCTGTAGAGAAGAGATTTAATTGGCTTTTGTCCAAAAATCCGGAAAAGGTCGCAGTGATTCATAATGGCGTCGATCTTCGAGAATTTTGCCCGATAATTAGTGGAGATGGTGTCCGCAGCGAATTCAATCTAAAACCCAATGTTCCTGTCGCAGGGGTTGTAGGAAATTTGCTTGTCTGGAAAGGACAGGAATACTTTATCCGGGCAGCATCAGAGGTGAGAAAAGTGATACCATCGGCAATGTTTCTAATCGTCGGCGATGGTGAATGCCGCCATGACCTGGAGAGCTCCAGCGAAAAACTAGGAATAAGAGACAAGGTAATCTTTACCGGAAGACGTTTTGATATCCCAAAGGTAATGGCGGCAATGAACGTTGTTGTTCACTCTTCTATTACCCCTGAACCATTTGCACGGGTGATCCTGGAGGCTATGGCTATGGGAAAGCCGGTCGTTGCTATGAATGAAGGTGGCGTTCCTGAGGTCATCAAAGACGGTGTCAACGGCATTTCGATTGCGCCCAGGAATGCATCTCTGATGGCACAAAAAATTATAGGATTGCTTGACGATAAAGATAAGGCAAAGAAAATGGGGAAAGAGGCCCGAAAGTGTATTGAGGAACATTTCAGCATCGAGGCAAATGTGAAAAAAATCCAGAAAGAGTATTTGCAAATTCTAAAGGTCTGACACGAGCTTTTTCACATTTTACGTAAATTTTTCCTATGATTTTAGATATAGAGTAAAACAGCGGATGATTATCAACCAAAACATGGATAAGATGGCTGTAAACAAAAAAGCAAATTCCTGTCTGTCAATGGGAAAAATATCACTAAAAATATCGCACTTTTTTAATCAAGAAATACATAAAGACTTTAAATTGAAATTTTAATATCAAAAAGGTTCTTATCTTTTTATGAAGAACTTAAGTGAAATTCTTTGCCCTATTTGTGAGAGTGGAGGTATATTTAATTATTTTAAAGACGACCCTTATCTAAAAAAATGTAAGGATTGCAAAATTGTTTTTACTTATCCCTTACCTGATGGTTTAACCGAGGCTTATGATGAGGACTATTACAATATCTGGCATGAAACACAACTTAGACAGAGAGGGAAACTGTGGAGAAGGAGACTTAAGATAGTAAAAAAGTTCTGTAAATCTGGCAAGTTGTTAGATGTGGGCACAGGGGATGGACTTTTTCTAAAGGTTGCAAAGACAGCGAGCTTCAATATTTGGGGGACAGAGATCTCCCCCACTGCTGTCAGAAAAGCAAAAAATCTCTATGGTCTGGATATTCATCTGACAGAGATAGAAAATGCCGATTTCGAAGAAAATTCCTTTGATGTAATCACAATATGGCATGTCATAGAACATGTTAAGAATCCCCAGGTGCTATTGAAGAAGGTATATAACCTATCTAAGCCTGATGCAGTAGTCTTTGTTGCTACTCCAAATCTTGATAAATATGTTTCCAGGATAATATACAGATTGAAGAATAACAAACCATATCCTTTTTACAGTCTAAAAGGAGAACAACACTTGTTCCATTTCACTGAATCTACGCTAAAAAAGATTATTAAAAAAGCAGGATTTAATATAATATACACAGGAGTAGATTTTGCCTCAGTTAGGTTAAAATTCAAAATACTTGAGTATGCATCATTTATTCTATCCACCGTTTTTCACAGAAGCTGGAATGAAAATATCTTAATAATTGCCCAAAAATGAATTCGGAATATTAGGAAAGTTAAATTTGATCATGTGGAGAAAATAGATTTAGAAAAATCCGGCAAAAAGGTATTCTGTAAATGAGATCTCCAGTTTTAAGTCAGAGGAGTAATACAAGTGTATCCCTGGCTCTCTAAAACTCTATATTACGCTGTTCAAACTTTTACTGGCATGAAACTCTATGCTCGCTTAAAGAAATTAGGGGAAACTCAATGGTATGCCAGAGAAGATTTGAAAGAATTACAATGGCAAAAATTGAAGAAGCTCTTGCAGCATGCTAATAAACATGTATCTTATTACCAGAAAAAGTTTAAGAATTTGGGGCTCAGCCCAGATGATATTAATGGGCCAGAGGATTTCAGAAAACTACCTTTTTTAACGAAGGACGATATTCGTAATAATCTTTCTGACCTAAAGGCACTGAATATCAAGCACTTCATCGCCGATTGTACGAGCGGCACCACAGGAACACCCCTGACTTTCTTTAAAGAACGTTCTACATCTGGTTATTTCCTGGCTGCAAAATATCGCGGACACAGATGGCACAACATCAACATTGGTGATAAGGAGGTTAAATTTTGGGGATTGCCCATAGATCAAAGACCAAAATGGCGAGAGCATATTAAGGACTTTATACTGAGCCGGACACGCTTTGTTGCCTTTGATATATCCAGGGAAACGCTTCGGCAGCACTTCAAGGCATGCCAGAGAATAAGACCTAAATACATGTACGGTTATTCCTCAGCTTTGTATCGATTTGCAAGATATTTGAAGGAAGAAGGAATTGATGCTACCCGGCTAAACCTAAAGGGAGTAATTTCTACTTCTGAGATTCTGTATGACTTTGAGCGCAAACTGATTGAACATGTATTCAGGTGCCGTATGATCAACGAATATGGTGCCTGCGAGGCGGGAGTTATGGCCTTCGAGTGCCCTGAGGGCAAAATGCATATAACAGTGGAGAATGTGTACCTAGAAATCCTAAAAGAAGATGGACAGCCAGCCCAGCGTGGAGAATTAGGAGAGATTGTTGTTACTGAACTCAATAACTTCGCCATGCCCTTTATCCGATATAAGATAGGCGATTTAGCAACATATGTAGATGAAGAAGAAAGATGTGGGTGCGGTCGCGGACTGCCACTCATAGGTGAAATTGTTGGAAGAGCTCTGGATACAGCGATTACTCCTGCAGGAAAAATGCTGCACGCCCATGTATTTAACTATATTATCCGCAGCGCCATCAGCCATGGAGCCGATATAAAAGAATTCAAGATCATTCAGAAAGACAAACATAAGCTCTTAATCAGAGTTGTAGCTTCGAAGAAATTAAAAGAAGAGTATCGCAATTATATTACCACGCAAATAAAGAATTTAATGGGGGAAAACATCAAAATAGATTTTGAAGAAGTAGAGAGCATACCATTGGAAAAGCATGGCAAGTTCCGTTTCTTTGTCTCAGAAATCCCTGCTCTCAGAAAGGATGAAGAAAGTGGATGAAAAAGAGAGGTTTCATCTTCTCCTGAGCGGAGATTTTCCTCCTGCTTTGGGAGGAGAATCACGTTATCTCTACAACCTTTTTTATTTTTTGCCCACGCCTAATAAAGCTGTTATTACTCCGTTTGCCAGGGGAGCTGGTAAAATCGACGATTCTCTTCCTTTCCCAGTAAAGCGAATTCATGTTGGAAGAAAAGGGCTGTTAAGAGGCTTGTCTCCTCTCGTCTATTTTCTTTCTATCTTTGCCTTCAAAAGGAAAAGACTATTGATCCATTGTGGTCAGGTGATGATTCCAGGAATGGCTGGTTTTCTGGCGAAATTCTTCCTCAGAGTTCCTTATGTAGTGTACACCTATGGTGCTGAGTTTCTTGAATATACGCATTTTCCTCATAATGCCATCCTGCAAATGATATTGAGAAATGCAGACAAAATAATCACCATCAGCCAATATACAACGTCCCATGTCAAAAGGTTGGGTATCCCTGAAGAAAAAATTATAAGGACCCTTCTCGGAGTTGACACCAGGAAATTTTATCCTTCTACTCCAGATGCTGAAATTAGAAAAAGATATGGATTGAAAGGAAAGAAGACAATTATCACAACCTGCCGTTTAATCGAACGCAAAGGGGTAGACATGGTAATCTCCGCCTTGCCCCAAGTTCTTCTATCAGCCCCAGATGTAGTATATTTAATTGTCGGTACCGGAGAGGACAGGGAGAGGCTAGAAATCATTGCCAGGGAAAAGGGCGTAACGGACAAAGTTATTTTTGCTGGTAACGTATCTGATGAGACCCTCCTTGCAATCTATAATCTTTCTACGCTCTATGTTATGCCATCGCGAGAGATGCTTGATAAGGCAATGGTAGAAGGCTTTGGTATCAGCTATATTGAAGCAAGCGCCTGTGGAAAACCAGTGATAGGCGGTCGTTCTGGAGGAGTAGGAGACGCGGTGGTTGATGGCGTAACAGGGATTCTTGTAAATCCAGTAGATGTAAATGAAATAGCCCAAGCAATACTTACCCTTCTTAATGACAACAAGTTCGCTGAAAAGCTAGGTAAACAGGGGCTTGAACGCGTACGGAAAGAACTAACATGGGAAAAAATTGCTTCTCGACTCCTTAAAAAATTATGAATAAGGATAATAATAAACTGTTATTTTACGCTGTCGGTGATATCATGCTTGGCGACCATTCTTATTATTTGAGGATTGGTGTGGGAAGTCGCTTGCGAACAGGGAAATTAGCTGATCCTTTTGAGCATGTTAAACACCTCTTGAGAAAAGGTGATATCGTCTTGGGCAATTTAGAAACAGTGCTTTCCAAAAGAACCAACCGTCATGGCTTTAATAAAATAGATCTGCGCGGCGAACCTTCATGGGCAAAGCTTATAGCAGAAGCGGGATTTAATGTAATCTCTGTAGCAAACAACCATGCTATGCAGCATGGAATAGACGCATGGCACGAATCAATCAGAAATCTCCGCAATGCTGGAATAAATGTTGTTGGTATAAAAAAAGATCCGATACTTATTCTAGAATGTAAAGGAATAAGAATTGCAATCCTTGGCTTTTCCTTGCGGCCACCTCAATACGGAGTTCTATCACCTCCATACTACCTCACTTCTCCTGAAGAAGTGCGGGAGAGAGTGAATCAGGCAAAGGGGAAGGCGGATCTAGTCATTCTATCTCTTCATTGGGGAGATGAGTATTCTTCCCGCCCATCTCAGGAACAACTCCAA
>Ga0111227_1155_pt1 | contig 11974 bp, 12 predicted proteins | sample DeeMarSWOR152_54_FD_80391 | JGI IMG/M metagenome (GOLD analysis project Ga0111227, IMG submission 80391) | candidate division WOR-1 bacterium DG_54_3 | reverse complement strand
AGGAAGCCGGGATCCATTCCGGTGATTCGGCCTGCGTTATTCCGACCTTTTCCCTTTCCAAATCCATGCTGGATGAGATTCGCAAAGCCAGTTATGCCCTGGCCAAGGAGCTCAAGGTCAAGGGGCTGATGAACATCCAGTATGCGGTCAAGGACGGCAAGCTCTATGTACTGGAGGTTAATCCCCGCGCTTCACGCACCGTTCCCTATGTGAGCAAGGCAACCGGCATACCCTGGGCCAAGATCGCCACCAAGGCGATGCTCGGTAAATCCTTGAAAGAGCTTGGGGCTGAAAAAGAAATTATCCCCGAGCATTTTTCAGTCAAAGAAGCGGTCTTTCCCTTCAACCGTTTTCCGGGGGTCGACCCGGTGCTCGGCCCGGAAATGAAGTCCACCGGAGAAGTTATGGGGATCGATCCGGATTTCGGGGTAGCTTATATGAAAGCCCAGATCGCTGCCGGGCAGAAAATTCCCATGGAGGGCAAGGTCTTCATCTCGGTCAACGACCGCGACAAGCGCAAGATTGTGGATATTGCCAAGCGCTTTGACGCGCTCGGCTATAGGGTGGTTTCCACTTCCGGAACAGGGGAAATCCTGCGCAAGAGCGGCCTGGAGATCGAGGAAGTGGCCAAGCTGGGAGAAGGGCGGCCGGATGTGCTGGATCTGATCAAGAATGGAGAAGTCAAGCTCTTGATCAACACGCCGGGAGACAAGAAAACCAAAGTGGATGAGACAAAAATCCGCTCGGGTGCTATAATGCACATGGTCCCGATCGTGACCACCTTATCCGGGGCGCGGGCCACGGCGAACGGTCTGGAAGCGGTCAAGAAAAAGGGATTCAAGGTCAAGGCCCTTCAGGATTATCATAAATAATAGGAGGTCTGGCTATGACTCTTTATGTGTTGCTTGATTATTTGGTTTATACTGTCAGTATATTAGGGATGTTGATAATTGTCTGGGGGGTTCTGCTGGTCACCAGGGATTTTGTGCTGGAGCTTTTATCTGAGGATCCGAAGTCCAAGCGTCTGATGAGGCAGAAACTTGGGTCCTATTTGATCCTGGGCCTGGAATTTTTCATTGCCGCGGATATTATTCGTACGATTGTTCGTCCAGATTGGAACGAGATCGGAATGCTAGCAGCCATCATCGCCCTGAGAACCGTCTTAAGCTATTTTCTGGGAATGGAGCTAAGAGAAAAAGCTTAAAGAAGAACATTTAAATCCCTCACTGCCATGTTTAAAAATCACGCAATTATTGGCTTATTAGTTCTGATTATTTCTGGAATATTATTGTATTTTAAAATTGAACCGGTTTCCACCTGCTTCTATATTTTTGCCTGGTGGTCATTTATTATCATATTGGATGGCTTTATCTATCAGAAAACAGGACAATCTCTTATAAGATCCAGAACGCGCGAATTTGTTTTTATGATAGTAATTTCCAACCTTTTCTGGCTAATTTTTGAGGGATATAATTTTTTTATCAAGAACTGGTATTATATAAATGCACCTTCTAATATCCTCTGGAGAAGATTAGCCAGTTTTTTGGCCTTTGGCACAGTCTTGCCTGCGATATTCAGCGCCACCGAGCTTTTGGAATCCTACGGATTATTAAAGAATTTTAAAATAGAAAAGTTGAATATAACCAAAGATACGTTGCGGTTTGAAATCGTATTAGGTTTAATATTTATAATTTTCCCGTTTATCTTTCCAGAACACTGTTTTCCATTGATATGGGGAGGATTTATATTCCTGCTAGATCCGATTAATTATAAATTTGGAGGCAGATCTCTATTGCGGGATTTGGAAAATGGATCAATCAGAAAATTATGCATGTTATTATTAGGCGGGTTAATTTGTGGAATATTTTGGGAGTTCTGGAATTTCTGGGCAGGGAGCAAGTGGGTTTACTCAATCCCCATTTCCACCGAACAATATAAATTGTTCGAGATGCCGTTATTGGGTTTTGTGGGGTTTCCGCCCTTTGCCGTTGAATGCTATGTAATGTACAGTTTCATAACTTTATTGAAGGAAAAGCTGATAAATAATAAATTATATTTGAAAATGATTTTCTGGGTAATAATATTTTCAGTTATTTTCTTGCTGCTACATTTCTTGGATAAATATACGATTTTATCTTTCACATCTTAGTTTGTTAAAGTTGCAGAATGGAAGAGGTGTAGATCGAGAAAAAGAGCAGGCCGGTAAGCCGGATTCTGTTCACCCAGCACCATACCGTGCTGGGTTCGATGATCATCTATCTGGGGCAGCCATTGCTGACTGCCTCAATGCGACCTACTCGGGATTATACCCGCCTGCAACGCTATGCGTAGCATTGCGGGCAGGGCGGGCGAGCCACCCATTTCCCTATTTGGTCTTGCTCCGCGTGGGGTTTACCGCAGCGACCGTCACCGGTCAGTCCTGTGGGAGCTCTTACCTCCCAATTTCACCTTTGCCTTCTGACCTTTAGGGTCAGAGTGGGCCGTGTAATTTCTGTGACACTTTCCTTAAGGTCGCCCTCAGTTGCCGTTAGCAACCACGCTGCTCTGCGGAGTCCGGACTTTCCTTACCTCGACTCGGCCTTCGGCCTCGCTCGGTATAAACCCCTCAGACTAAGGGGCTTGTGCCGAGCGAACGAAGTGAGTCGAGGCACGATCATCTGGCCTGCTCTCAAGGTACTGAGATAATTATATCAGAACTATTTGCCGGAGAATAGGGGAGAGCCTTTGGTGGATTGTTCATCGATTCCTCCATTGGCCAATTTATCCGCGTGTTTATTTTCTTCTCGAAGCGTGTGTTCAATGGAAAAGGTTTTGAATTTCTTGATCAGGGATTTTGCATGATAATGGAGAGGAATTAATCCTTCGTTTTTGACTTTATATTCCCCCTTGATCTGTTTGACCAGGAGCTCTGAGTCTGTATAACATTCGGCTTTCTTGGCGCCCAGAAGAATAGCTTCCTCAAGCCCCCGGATAAAAGCGATGTATTCAGCCACATTGTTGGTCGATTTACCGATGAAATCTGAAATTTCGGCAAGGGTTGCTGCCCCTTTTTTTATAACAATCCCTATCCCGGCAGGGCCAGGATTGCCTCGTGCAGCACCATCTGTATAGACCTGAACTAACATTAGCGTTTAGCGTACAATAATTTAAGTAGCTTAGCAAGCGGCTGGGTATTGATTACATCCTTTTTCTCTAGCCAACCGCGCCTAGCAGTTGCTACTCCGTATTTCATTATGTCTAATTGTATGGCTGCATGTGCATCGGTGTCAATGGCAATTAAAACTCCTTCTTCTTTTGCCCGACGAGCATGAATATCAGACAAGTCCAATCTTTCTGGATAGGAATTTATTTCAAGATAAGTTCCGGTGTCTTCGGCGGCTTTGATGATTTTTTCCATATCCACCTCATAAGGATCGCGGCGCCCAATGATTCTGCCGGTGGGGTGGGAGAGAATATTTACATATTTATTTTTAAAGGCGGAAATAATCCTTTTGGTCATTTCATCTTTGGGCATCTTGAATCGGGAATGGACGGCGGCCACGACTACATCCAGTTCCTTTAGTATTCGATCGGGCAAATCCAATGAACCATCGGCCAGAATATCTACTTCAATTCCTTTTAAGATTCTTATTCCTTTAAATTTATGATTGACCTTATCGATTTCTTTAAGTTGTTTAAGGACTTCTTTTTCATCCATCCCGCCTGCTACTCGGACCGCTTTGCTGTGGTCGGTAATGGCGATGTATTCGTAGCTGAGTTTTTTGGCATATTCTGCCATTTGTTCAATCGTATTTCCTCCGTCACTCCACTTGGAGTGCATCTGGAGATCCCCTCTGATATCTTTTAACTCGACTAACTTTGGAAGCTTTCCTTTTTGAGCAGCTTCGATTTCGCCGGTTCCTTCACGCATTTCAGGGGGGATCCAAGGTAGACCGACCGCTTTGAAGACCTCTTCTTCAGTCTTGCCGCCGATGTATTTGTTCTTTTTGAATATGCCGTATTCGCTGATTTTTAAACCTTTTTTTACGCCCAGGGTTCGGACCTGGATGTTGTGCTGTTTGCTGCCCGTGAAGTAGTGCAGTGCTGCCCCAAAGCTTTTGGGCTCTAATACCCGGAGATCAGCCTGCATACCATCCTTCAGAACAATTGAAGATTTGGTCGGTCCTTTGGCCAGGACTCGGCTGACCTGTGGAAGCTTGGTAAAGGTATCCATGATCCTTTCTGATTTTTCTGCGATGACCAGGATGTCAATGTCGCCGATGGTTTCTTTCCAGCGCCGCAGGGACCCGGCGGGCATTATCTCTTTTATTTCTTTGAGCTTCTCCAGCGAGGACATAATATTGTCGGCATGCTTCCAGGCATCGTTTAAAAGGAATCTTCCGGTGACTTTCTTCTTCAATTCGATTCCTTTGAGAATGTTCTCTTCCTTTTTTGCTCCCATGCCCGGAAGGCCACGCAGTTTCCCGGCCTGGGCGGCTTTTTCAAGCTTTTCGCGTGAGTCAATCTTAAGCTTCTTGTAAAGCAGAAGCGCAGTCTTGGGGCCCAATCCTGGGGTATTCATCAATTCGATGAAACCCTTGGGAAATTCTTTGATTAATTTCTGGTGGAGTTCCAGCTTTCCGGTCTTGATGATCTGTTCGATCTTTTCGGCAATGTGTTCCCCAACTCCCGGCACCGCTTCTAGAGCTTCCAGCCCGCCTTTTTTATAGACCGATTCTATATCTTCAGAAAGGGCTTCGATGTTCTGGGCGGCTTTGCGGTAGGCCCTAATTTTGAAAGGATTTTCTTCCTTAAGCTCCAGGAACTCAGCGATTTCCCAGAAGATCTTGGCGAATTCGGAGTTTTCCATATTAGGACAGGGCCTTTACAATCTTTTCTCCAAATTGCTTGGCGTGGGCTGGTCCATCAGCGGTTATAATCTTTCCATCCACCCCAAGCCCGCTCGGATCATAAACTGCGCCTTTTTCTTTCAGGATATCGCTTACGCCAGCAAAACAGGCGGCCTTCACTCCTTTTAAAACTCCAGCATTGGCAAGAATGGCGGAGGCAGCGCAAATAGCAGCCAGGATTTTTTGTTCCTTAACTGCATCCCTGCGGATCATCAAAATAAGCATAGCTTCCGGGTCCACCCACAAAAATTATGGCATCATAATCCAGGATATTTACTTCCTTTAGGGAGATATCGACCTTAACTGAAATGCCAAGCTTCCCTTTGGCGATGCCAACCTTGGAAGAAGCCGTGGTTACTTCAATTCCAGCCTTTTCCAATATTTTCTTTGGCTCAACATATTCTTCGTCGCGAAAGCCTTCAAAGGCTATGATTATGACCGCAGATTTTGCCATAACTATCCCCCCTCGATTTCAGATTTAAATTCAAAGAGGCGCATAATATCCCTTTGAGAGATAATCCCGATCAATTTGGAATCTTTGATCACCAGCAGTCTTCCAACATTATTTCTGGCCATTTTGGTCAAGGCATCCATGGCATCCGCATCTTTGCTGATCACCAATTGTTTTCCCAGGGGGAGCATGATATCCTTGGCCATTTTATCTTCCCATTTGTCTCTGGGAATTTCTTTGACATCGTGGAGGGTTACCAGTCCTAAAACCGTATCATCTTCAACTACCGGGAAGGAGGCATGACGAAATCTGAAAAAATAATCATCGACCAGCTTGTTTAATTTGATATCTCCCAGAACCGTGATCACATCTTTGGTCATGAAATTTTCAACCTTTATTCCCGCAAGGATTTTCTTCATGACTACTTGTCGATAGCTCACTTCAGCGGCTTCTTGCAGAAAGAGACCGATAAAGATGAGCCAGATGCCAGCAATAATCGCTCCCGTAAATAGATTCACAAAGCCAACCGCGATCAGGAAAAAGGCAAATCCTTTTCCGAAACCACTGGCAATCGCAGTCGCCTTCCTTAAGTCTTTATAGTAGCTCCAGAGGGCAGCTCGTAATACTCTTCCGCCATCGAGTGGAAAGCCGGGGATCAAATTAAAGATCCCCACCACTAGGTTTAAAATAAAGAGATAATTGGTTATAGAAAGAACTGCTTTTGGAAGACCCAAGTTATAAAGAGCTTGGGTCAGGCCAAAGAAAAGGAATGCCAGGAAAAAGCTCATGGCTGGACCGGCAATCGCCATTTTAAACTCGACCGCAGGTGAAGAAGGTTCTTTTTCCATATGGGCCACTCCACCGAAAACAAAGAGAGTTATGCCATGGATGGGAAGCTTGTGTCTTTTAGCAACTAGAGAATGGGAAAGCTCGTGGGCCAAAAGCGAAGCAAAGAGCAGAAAGGCAGCGATCAAAGCCATTATCCAATGGGTTAGGGTGCTCAGTTCGGGATTGGTATAAGGAAAATAGCCTCGAGCTAAGGTAAAGACGACCAGCCCCAAAATAATAAACCAGCTATAATTGATTTCAACCGGTATATTAAAAAGCGTTATTAATCTGAAAGATTTTCTCATTTTTTTAAAAGGGCGTCTCCGATACTATAAGTCCAGAGTATTATACCAAAGATAATTGCCAAACCCAATGTCGTGAGGAAAAAATAGGCATTTAATTGAAGCGAAAGATAAACGGCTGCGGGAAGCGCAAAGTAGAAAATTAATAAGAGGACGACCCCTTTTTTACCTTCCCCCTTTATGATTTGCCCCAGGCCTACCACAAAAAAAGAGCAGATTGCTTCAAGAAAGTGGAATTTCATATCAATACACATATTATTATAGCATAGGATTCAGGTCTTGACCGCTGGGAATTGATTTGTTAGACTGCCTGGATATGAATTCTCTGCGCGAACGAATTGCGATTGCCCGGGGCGAAAGAAAAGCGGACATAGTTTTAAAAAATGGACAGCTTATCAATGTTTTTTCTGGAGAAATCTATTCAGCGGATGTCGCCATCCATAAGAGTCATATTGCAGGAATTGGGGATTACGCCGGTGAGGAGGAGATCGATCTTAACGGCAGATATGTGGCTCCCGGCTTTATCGACAGCCATTTGCATATTGAAAGCGCTTTTCTTACTCCGGGTGAGTTGGCACGTGCGGTTGTTCCTCACGGAACTACCGCTCTGATATGCGATCCCCACGAGATTGCCAATGTTTTAGGGGTGGCGGGAATTAAATATCTGCTTGAGGCAAGCGAGGGATTACCATTGGATATGTTTTTCACGATCCCAAGCTGTGTGCCGGCTACGGAACTGGAAAGCTCAGGTGCGAAAATACGGGTGGAGGATATACTTTCGCTGCTAAAGAAAGATCGGGTCATCAAGCTGGGAGAAATGATGAACTTTCCAGGGGTGCTGGGAGGGAAAAAGGAAATTTTGGATAAGATCGAAGCGACCGGTGAGATCGGGGTCGAGGGGCATGCTCCGGGGCTTACAGGCAAAGACTTGAATGCCTATATTTCGGCTGGAATTTATTCCGATCATGAGACAACTGCTTTGGAGGAAGCGCGAGAGAAATTGAAGGCGGGCATGCAAATCTTGGTGCGAGAGGGTTCTTCCGCCAAGAATTTAGAAGCAATTCTCCCCTTAATTAATGCCGCAAACGCGCGCTTCTTTTCATTTTGCACAGATGATATCTATCCCAGGGATTTGGAGGAAGGGCATTTGAATATAATTATCAAAAAAGCCGTTTCTTTAAAACTTGATCCGGTGCTGGCAGTGCAACTGGCGACCATCAACCCCGCCAGATATTATAACTTAAGGGGATACGGAGCAGTGGCTCCTGGATATTTTGCGGATATAAATGTTCTATCAAATCTGGAGGATTTTGGTTTGGATATGGTATTCAAAAGAGGGAAAATGGTTGCTTCCCGTGGTCGTGCGCTTTTTGAAGTCAAGCACAAGAAAAATAAAGATGTCCGGGGAACCATTCATATCAAGCCCTTTGAGATGGAAGCTTTAGAAATCGAAGCTAAATCCGATTATGCAAAAGCGATTGAACTGGTGCCTGAACAGATTTTAACCAAATCAATTCTGGTGCCGATAAAGAAAAAGGGAAACCAGGTAGTTTCAGACCCAGATAGCGATATTTTAAAGCTGGTGGTGGTTGAAAGACACAAGTCAACCGGAAATATCGGACTGGGATTGGTTAAGGGATTTGGTTTAAAGATGGGGGCCCTGGCAACTTCGGTTGCCCATGATTCTCATAACATAATTTGTGTGGGGGTCGATGATGAGGATATACTTTCAGCCATAAGACGGGTAGTCGAACTGGATGGGGGGATGGTGGCGGTGAGGGGCGGATTGGTCTTGGCCGAGCTTCCGCTTCCGGTTGCCGGGCTGATTTCAGATGAGCCGCTAAAAAATGTGCTTGAGAACCAAAAAAAATTAGATAAGGTGCTTGAGGAGCTGGGTTGTAAAATGGAACATCCCTTTGGAGTGCTTTCCTTTTTGACTCTGCCGGTGATCCCTGAAGTGAGACTGACGGATAAAGGACTGGTAGATGTCGCCAAGTTCAAAATAGTAAATCTTTTTGAATAGAATATTCTTATGGCCGCAAAACTTAAGATTTCGAAAGTTTTAATCAGTCAAAGCAGACTGCAGCGAAAAGTCAGGGAGCTTGCTCGAAAGATTTCTCATGATTATAAAGGAAAAAAAATGGTCCTAATCGGAATTCTCAAGGGGGCCTTTGTCTTTATGTCGGATCTTTTGCGGGAAATAAATATTCCGGTTCAATTAGATTTTATACAGGTTTCAAGTTATGGCGCCTCAAAAATGTCTTCGGGCGTGATAAAGATCAAGAAAGATATTGATCTGCCAATTTCTGGAAAGCACGTTCTTTTGGTGGAAGATATTATTGATTACGGATATACCTTGGATTATTTGATCAGATTTCTAATGGCTAAAAAAGCCAAAAGCGTAAAAGTGTGTGTAATGCTGGATAAGCCTGCGCGCCGAAAAGTCGAGGTCCCTATTGCCTATAAGGGATTTGAAGTGCCGGATAAGTTCATGGTCGGATACGGGCTGGATTTTTCCGAAAAGTATCGCGGTCTTCCTTATGTTGCTTATCTGGCTTCTTAAAAGTATTCCTCGATCGTCTTTTTAAACGCCACTTCGTCTGGAAGCCAAACCGAGCCAACTTCTTCTACAAAGGAGACATCACCAGGAAGCATATTGGTTTTTATTTCATGCGAGCGTGTCATGCGAGCCAAATTTAAGAGTCGGATGGTTAGGGAAAGAGGGAGATTGGTTTCTACTTCTTGAAGGGCAGAACGGATGACGAAGGGGGCCTTGAAAATATTGGTGGGCCGGATGAATGCTTGCATGAGAGCTTTCAAAAATATTTGCTGACGGCCAATTCTTCCGATATCTCCACGAATTTTATCCCGATATCGGATGTAATCATGGGCTTGTTTCCCTGAAAGGCTTTGCCATCCCTTTCTTAAATTTATGTTTAAATTTTGGGCGCGGTCAATGTAACGCATGTCTTCATCCACATACAGAGAAATTCCTCCCAGAAGCTCAACTATTTTAGTTATGGCGTTCGGCTTAATTTTAATGTAGTAATCTATTTTTTGCAGGGTAAAGTTGGAGACGGTCTCTTTTACCAAAGAGACTCCCCCGTAAGCATTGGCGACATTAATCCTTTGCATGCCATGGCCGGGAATGGCAAGGTAGGTGTCCCGAGGGATAGAAAGGATATTGATCTGGAATTTAATCGGATCAACATGGGCGAGCAGAATGGTATCGGCTCTTCCTTCAAGCCTGGGCATTGGTTTATGGGTTACCGCATCGTAAGTAATGTCGGTTCCTAAAATCAGAATATTTATGGGCTTTCTTGGGATCCCGATTCTCAGGCTTTTCGGGATCAGGCTCGGAGAGAAAATATTTAAATAAAAATAAGCAATAGCAATAAGAACCGCGGCTACCGCAGCGATTCGGGTGAAATCTATTCTTCCTTTTTTCACTTCTTCAAATAGCCAATGGAAATAATGTAGAGGGGGTCCTGATTATCGGGCAGATCGATGGTCTTTTTAACCACATCATCCCAGAAGGCTCCAATTGGGACAGAAACCAATCCGAGTGCTACTACTTGAAGATGGATATTTTCCGCAACGTGGCCGATTTCCATACAAACATAGCGGAAGGCTCGAGCCCCGTATTTGGCATGGGTTATTGCAAAATTGGCTGAGATGACGATATCTACGGGCGCTTCTCGAATGAAGGATTGTCCAAGAGAGGCTCTAACCAGGGAAGGCCGCTTATCTTCTTCGGAAAGTTGCACGAGTTTATGTCCGTCTGGAATATAGCGGAAAACCCCATCCTTTTTAACCACATAGATCTGAAGCGGGTAGAGGGCTCCGGCAGAAGGGGCCGCCCGAAAACCAAAGGATTGATCGGTAATTCCCTGCGCAGACCATAAGATTTGAGAAAGCTGTTCCAGGCTTAAGTCAGTGTCCAGATAACTTCGTTCCGATCTTCGCCTAAGGATGGATTCTTCTATGGACATTTTACCCAGTGTTTTTGGCTCAGGAAGGCTGATGATTTTGGCGGCCATGCTAATTCCTCCAGCAAGGGTAAGGATTGTGAAAGTAGCAAGAATTTTTCGGAACATGTAATGATTATAGCATTCTGGTTTTGGTGGGGCAAGCCCCGGGTGGTTGAGGATGCCGCCCGGGGCAGGTTGAGTTAAACTTCTACGAGGCTTGATTCTTGTTTGGCATCCGTTTTAGAGGCGGCATTGTAGAATTTGGAATCGAGCATCTGCATATTTTCTACAATCACTTCGGTGGCGGATTTCTTTTGCCCATTTTTATCTTTATAGCTTCGAATGCTCAGTCTTCCTTCTACGGCCACTAATCTTCCCTTTTTGAGGTATTCGCCGCAGATCTTGGCCAGACCGCCCCAGGCAACGCAATTAATGAAATCCGCATCTTTGTTTCCGTTCCGATTAATTGCTAAGCGGAAGTGGGTCACGGCAGTTTCATTCTTGGTATATCGCACCTCAGGGTCAGCCACCAATCGACCTGCGAGAATTGATCTGTTTAATCCTCCCATTCTTCTCACCTCCTTCCTTGCTTAGGATTCATTCTGTTGAGGTAGTAGCAATCTTATTGCCATACATCCCGAATGCCCGAATGGGATAACGAATGCTCGAATTTTCTTAATAAGATTGGGGAATTCGTCGAATATTCGGGCATTTGGGTCGTAGTTAGGGTGTCGGGATTACGACAGTTCGTGTTATAATTAAGACATGCGTAGGCTTATTTATCTGTTACTGGGTTTACTTCTCCTGGCCGCGCTGGCTGACGCTATTCAGTTTACTCGCCCCTTTTCCAAGCTTTCGGATGCGCTGAAGATGATTCGTGAGGCGAATTTATCCAAGTTTGAGGCAAAGTATTGGAAGAGGCTGGGAGAGGATGTGGTTCAATGTCAGCTTTGTCCAAACCTGTGTGTGCTTCCAAATTTGGCGCGGGGAAGATGTGGAGTGCGGATCAACATTGAGGGAAAGCTTTACTCTTTGGTTTACGGCAAACCGGTAGCCGTGCACGTCGATCCCATTGAAAAGAAACCCCTGTCTCATTTCCTTCCTGGCACGCCGGTGTTTTCAATCGCTACGGCGGGCTGCAATCTGGGATGCATTTTCTGCCAGAACTGGCAGATCTCACAAGCCAACCCCGAAGAAGCCGATCATTATAGTCTATCTCCTGAGCAAATAATCGCTCTGGCTAAAAAATATAAGTGTCCTTCGATCGCTTACACTTATACTGAGCCAACTATTTTTTATGAATATATGTTAGATACCGCTAAACTAGCCAAGAAAGCCGGAATCCGGAATGTCATGCATTCCTGTGGTTATATTAATCCTGAGCCGCTGAAGGAACTTTTAAAATATATGGACGCGGCAAATGTTGATCTGAAAGGTTTTTCTGAAGAATACTATCAGGAGATGTGTTTCGGTCGGCTTGAACCGGTTCTGACCACCCTTAAGACTGTAAAAGAGGAAGGGGTCTGGTTAGAG
>Ga0111227_1077_pt1 | contig 12209 bp, 10 predicted proteins | sample DeeMarSWOR152_54_FD_80391 | JGI IMG/M metagenome (GOLD analysis project Ga0111227, IMG submission 80391) | candidate division WOR-1 bacterium DG_54_3 | reverse complement strand
GAGATCGAATAAAGGAGGTTGTTAAGGAGCCGGAAAGGCCTGACTCTCTCACAGTGATCAAGGGAGCCACCAAGAAAAAAGAGGCTCCAGCAATGACCGAAGAGGAAGAGTCGAAGATGTAGAACCTTGGTCATCTGAGGTTCACATGGGAATCAACCTTTCGAAAGGAGAGTGAAATTGAAAAAAAAAGCTAAAATTAGAACCGGGGGATTTTTGGTTTTAGCAATAGTGGCTTTTCTTTTTGTGTTTTTTGCGAGTAACTTAAGAGCCGAACAGCTCCTTTTGCGAGTGGTAAAGGGCAAATCCATTGTCTTGAATTATCGCGAGAAAATCGAGACCGTTTCTTTGGCCAATGAGGATATAGCCGATGTGGTCTCTGTCACCCCCACTGAGCTGGTTGTCATCGGTAAGGAGGTGGGCATGACCTCTTTGATAGTGTGGGGTGAATCTAAAAAACATACTATTTATGATATAAAAGTGGATCGCGCTATCTCCGGACAGCAGGTGGTTCTGGAGGTGCAGGTGGCAGAGGTAAATAAATCAGCCTTAGGCGAGTATGGGCTTGACTTTCTGATGGTTGACTCAGATCCCAGCCACATAAGGAAAGGTGACAAGATATTAGGGACCTATGCTGGCCAGGTGACCAGCCCTGATCCGGAAAGTCGCGAATTATTTGCGCAGGATGGGATCACCGGGGTTATAAAATGGCTCGGCGATAAAAGAGAATTCTCAACGATTTTTAAAGCATTACAGCAAAAAGGTGATTTGAAGCTTTTAGCCAATCCCCATCTTCTCTGTTTGAGCGGTGAGGAAGCCAGTTTTCTGGTGGGGGGGGAAGTTCCGGTTCCCATTGCTCAGACAGCGACGGCGGCTGGGGCTCCCTCCGTTAGCATTGAGTGGAAAGAATACGGGGTTAGATTAGATTTCCTGCCGACCATCGTCGACACTAACCTGATCAACTTGAAGATTACCCCAGAGGTCTCAAGTTTGGACTGGGCCAATGCGGTCTCATTTGCCGGGTGGGACATACCTGCTCTCCGCACCCGCAAGGCAGATGCAACCGTGGAGTTGAATTCTGAGCAGTCGGTCGTCTTGGGAGGGCTTCTATCCACAGAAGAGACCAAAACCATAAAGAGGGTTCCCATTTTAGGTCATATTCCCATACTCAATTTCTTTTTCTCAAGAAAAGAGACCACCAAATCAGAAACCGAACTTTTGATTATTGTTTCTCCCAGAATCATCTCCTCGGTAGCCGAGGAAGTCATACCTCCCCTTCCCTGGGAAAAGCAAGAGAAAAGTGAAGAGGAGTCCACAGATGAACAAGGGGAGGAGGGATAGGAGGATTTGGTCATGCAGTTTCTAAGAAGACTTTTGAGGGATGAAAAAGGGGCATCCTTGATAGTGGTGGCCGTAGCTATAGTGGTGATCTTTGGCTTTGCGGTGTTGGCCATAGATCTCTCTTTGATCCAGTTAGCCAAGGTCCAACTTCAAAATGCGGCAGATGCCGCCGCTTTGGCGGGAGCACTTATTCTCTTCACAAGTAACGGCAACCAAGCTGCTGCCGCCGACGAGGCGATAAGAGTTGCCGGACTTAACGTAGCAGTTCAGGATACCCAGCGTTCGGTGGTTATAACCGCAGATGACGTCACCTTTCCTGGCTCAGACAGAATAACGGTCATCACTCACCGCACGCCAGACAAGGGTGATCCGGTATCGATCTATTTTTTAAAAGTTTTGAATCCATTGCTCGAGAACCAGGGAGAGGTCCAAGCAAAAGCAACCGCAGCGGTTTCATTAGTCTGCGGCACCGATTGTCTGAGGCCTTTTTGTCCCCCGGACAGATGGGACGATGCTGATAACGACAGCATCTGGGACCCGGCTGACGAATATAATGACTTGAATTTTAACGGTCTCTGGGATCCAGGAGAACCCCTCACTGAAGATCACGACGGAGATGGAGTTTGGGATCCAGAGGAGTTTTATGATCCGGTGCTAACCGGCTATAAGGCGCCAGATGATATCGGAGTTCAGGTAACTTTAAAACTGAGGAACTCTAATAAATCGCCCAAAATGTGTTTTTATTACGCAGTACGTTTCGGTCCAGAAGGCAGTGACACTATATACACCGGTGCAGATGTTTATCAGGAATGGATATGTCCTGAATGCGAGCCCTTTGTGATAAGGATAGGGGATCGGCTCCACATGGAGCCCGGCAATATGGTGGGTCCTACAGTTCAAGGACTCGAGTGTTTGATTGGTCTGGATCCAACGGCAGAATGGGATCCGGTCACCGGCACGGTCATAAATTCTGCCCACCCCACCAGCCCCCGGATAATAAAAGTAGCTGCTTTTGACCCGACCCTGGGAGTACAGGATTGTCATGGAGTAGACTGTGTGACCGTAGCCAAGATTATGGTTCTTTTTGTCGAGGAACACTTTGGGGATGATGTGGTGGGGCGATTCATGAAAACGGTTGCTGAAGGCGTACCTGACCCTGATTGCCCAGGAGGCTTTCTGTTCACAGTTAGACTGGTGGAATAAAAAGAAAAAAACTGCTAAGGAAGAGTAAATGGCTGAGAAACTTTCGGCAATGGTGGTTGATGCTGATAAGGCTGTGCGAAAAAAGCTAAGGAATCAGCTCGAGCAGATGGATAATGTCCAGCTCGCTTCTATGGCTCAGGATATGGATGAAGGCATAAGGGTGATCAAGAAATCAAAGCCCGACATTTTGATTTTAGAGCTTCCCGAAGACTCTGGTAAGACTTTGGAATGGATCGAACGAATAAAGCTTGAGTTGCCAAACACAGCTGTATTTGTAAGCTCGGCAGTCAAAACTCCGGAGTTAATCATCTTTGCCATGAGAGCCGGCGCTCAGGAGTTCCTGAGTCGGCCGATAGACTCGGATGAATTGAAAAAGGCTGTACAGAAAGTTCGTGCAGCAAAAGAACAGGTAAGGACTCAGACCCCTAAGAGAGGCAGAATAATTGCAGTGTTCAATAAGAAGGGTGGTTTAGGGGTCACAACCGTGGCGGTCAACCTGGGAGTAGCCCTTTCGCAGGCTACCAAGGAGAAAACAGCTCTTGTTGATTTGGACCTGCAGCTTGGCGATGTCACCAGTTTCCTGAATCTTTCTCCGGATTATAGTATAATTGATGCCTTCAATGAAAGTGGTGGGGTGGATACGGTTAAGCTTCAGAGTTGCATGACACGTCACGAATCGGGTGTTTTCGTCCTATCGGAGCCAAAAAATCCGGCTGAGTCGGAGAATGTCAGTTCCTCTCAGATAAATCAGATCCTGCGACACCTGAGGTCAATGTTTTCTTACGTGATCCTCGATACTCCCCACACCTTCGATTCCAGGACATTGGAGGCATTTGAACTTTCCGATAATATAATAGTGGTGGTGGTGCCTAACATCTCTTCTGTCCGGGCAACAAAGAAAACCTTGGGTGTATTCAGGGACTTAGGCTACGTTCGGGATAAGGTAAGAGTGATAGTCAACCGCTCAAGCAAAAAAGACCCGATAAAAGTTGACAAGATCGAAGAGGCTCTCCACTATCCAATTACCTGGGTTATTCCGAATAACTACCCGGTGGTGATAGACGCAATAAACTCGGGGGTTCCTCTGGTCAACCATAAAGGAGACTCCAATGTGGCCAGAAGTATCTTGGATTTGACTAATGATATTCCTGAATGGAGCCGAAGTTTGTATGTGGAGATAGGAGAAAAAGATTAGTTACAAAAGAAGGAGATGGGGATGAATTTCAGACAGCGGTTTAGTGGCAGTAAAAAACCGAATGTAAAACCGGCTGACAAAGACAACCCGGCAAGCGTTCAGCTGAGACGAGACAGCTTTCAAGAGCTAAAAATACGTCTGCACAAAAAACTGATCGACAGATTGGATTTTTCGGTCCTGACCACCTTGGATCGGAGTGTGCTTCGTGATCAAATAAAGGAGGTGTTGGAAAAACTGCTTTTGGAGGAAGAGCTTTTCTTGAGTCCGGAGAACAAGGAACGTTTGATCACCGAGATACAGAGCGAGACTTTAGGTTTAGGACCGATTGAGCAGTACATGCATGACCCGGATATTTCTGATGTTCTGGTTAACACTTACAATCAGGTATATATCGAAAGGCACGGAAAACTGGAGTTGACCGATACTAAGTTTAAGGATGACAATCATCTTATGCAGATCATAGACCGGATCGTATCCCAGGTAGGACGGAGGATAGACGAGTCTTCTCCAATGGTGGACGCAAGACTCCTTGATGGTTCCCGAGTTAATGCCATAATCCCCCCTTTGGCTTTAGATGGGCCAAGTCTATCCATCCGCAGGTTCCGGGTGAATGTGCTGAGCATGGACGATCTCCTGGAGAACAAATCGCTCACTCCTCCTATTGTGGAGCTTTTAAAGGGCGCGGTAAAGGCACGGCTCAACGTTGTAATCTCCGGTGGAACTGGGGCCGGAAAGACCACCCTTTTGAATATTCTCTCCGCCTATATCCCTGCGGAAGAAAGAATAGTGACCATTGAGGATTCAGCTGAGCTTCAGCTCCAGCAGCCCCACACAGTCAGATTGGAGACAAGACCACCTAATATCGAGGGTATGGGAACCATTACCCAGAGGGATTTGGTTAGGAACTCATTGAGAATGAGACCGGACCGAATAATAATCGGCGAGGTGAGAGGTCCGGAGATATATGATATGCTTCAGGCAATGAACACCGGGCACGACGGCTCTTTGACCACCATTCATGCCAACAGCACCCGGGATGTTCTTTTGAGACTGGAGACTTTGATGCTTTTGTCCGGAATCGATATACCGGAGAGGGGAATTCGGGAGCTAATTAGCTCCGCCATCAATGTGATCATACAGATTACCCGATACGCCGATGGCACCCGTAAAATCTCCAGTATATCCGAGATCGTGGGGATGGAGGTGGAGACCATCACCATGCAGGAGATCTTCCGCTTTGAGAAGACCGGTGTGGGAAAAGAGGGTCAGATCCTGGGTAACTATCGCCCCACCGGTATTCGCCCTAAATTTATGGATAGACTTTTAAGGTCGGGTGTGCGTTTACCAGTAGAACTTTTCAGCCCCTAAGAGGTGAGAATTCTATGCTCTACCATATAGCTTTCGCGGTTTTTTCCGCAGCTTTCTTAAGTGCAGTGGCGGTCTATCTGGTACTAAGTGAGAAGGTGGGAATGCGGAATAGAAGGGTCAGAAGGAGGCTGGAGTTCTTAGCTTCCGAGACTGCCACGGAGGAAGAAATTGTCTACCCCCTCTTGCGGGATGACAAACTGAGCGAGATTCCCGCCATGAATCGCCTCCTCTCCAAGTTCAGATTTTCCCAGAATCTTCAGCGTCTTCTGGATCAGGCAGGGGTTCCTGCAAAAGCAGGGGCTTTGGTCTTGGGCATGTTGTCCCTCGGAGGATTGGTGTTTCTTCTGGTGGAGAATTTTTTGAACAATCTGCTTTTTGCTTTTGTGGCTGCACCTATAGCGGGAAGCCTACCCTATATTTATGTGCGGAGAAAAAGGACGAAAAGAAGAGAGGAGTTTGAATCTCTTTTGCCCGAGGCCATAGAGTTGATGACTAACGCTCTGAAGTCTGGATTTTCCCTGGAATCGTCCCTGACCATGGTGGCAAGGGAGATTCCCGATCCGCTCGGAATAGAGTTCGCGGTTGCTTCTGAGGAACAGAACCTGGGCGTGGGCCTTTCGGAGGCTTTGTCCAATATGGAAAAAAGAGTGCAGAGCGAGGATCTTGGTCTTTTCGTAACCGCGCTTTTAATTCAAAAGAAAACCGGAGGCAACTTAGCTGAGATTCTGGAGAAAATCGGAAACACCATAAGGGAGAGATTCACGTTAAGAAGGGAGGTAAAGATATTCACTGCCCACGGAAGGCTCTCTGGGTTTACTTTGGTTTTGCTTCCTATCCTTATGGCAGTCATCATCTTCATACTCAATCCAGAATATCTGAAGGTCCTCCTGACGGAAAGGATGGGGAACTATCTTTTGGGCGCAGCCGTCATTATGCAAATCGTTGGGATATGGGTAATAAGTCGAATAGTCAACATTCGAATTTAGGATGATGCCATGATTGTATATCTTATCATCGCTTTTGTTTTCATCGCATTCTTCCTGATCTTCTTTGGAATTTTGTCGCTCCTCTCCAGAAGAAAAGACCCGATCGAGCTTCGTCTCAAAGAGCTTGGTGGAGGAAAAGAAGGAGAAGCGGAAGAGGAGAAAACAATCCTTCCTCTTAAGGGTGCTGGAGACCTATTGGGATTAGGCTCCGGGCAAACCAGAGGCACTAGGATCTGGCTGGCTCAAGCCGGATACCGCAGACTTCAAAGTGTCTCCAATTACTATGGGGCCAGGCTTTTTGGCGCTCTGTTCTTAGGTATCCTGAGCATTTTATTGACTCTGTATTTCCATCTCGAGCCTCCCCTGATCCTTTTGCTTGTCTTTGTCGGGATTCTGATCGGAAGCTACATCCCCAAGCTCTGGGTAATTCTAAGGATCGGCCGAAGAAGAGATGAGATCAGGCGGTCTGTTCCCGGTGTGTTGGACCTGATAGTGGTCTGCGTCGAGGCAGGATTAAGCCTGAATGCGGCTATTCAAAAGATCACAGAAGAAACCAAGAATACCTATAGGGCCCTAAGCGAGGAGCTGCACCTGGTAAACCAAGAGATCTTGATTGGGAAAACCAGAGCAGAGGCTCTACGTAACTTAGCCCGAAGAACCGGTGTTGACGAGCTCAGGTCTTTGGCAGTAATGCTGATCCAAGCAGATAAATTGGGAACCAGCATTGCCAGTTCCTTGAGAGTTCTGGCTGACTCTCTGAGAGTCAAACGCCGGCAGAGGGCCGAAGAGGCGGCCCATAAGACATCTTTTAAGCTGGTTTTCCCCTTGGTCTTATTGATTTTTCCAGAATTGTTAGTAATACTTGTGGGCCCAGCGATAATTAACCTTGTCAAGGCGCTTGCACAGATGGCAGGATAAAAATGGATAAGGAGGTGAGTTAGAATGTCAACGGAAGTTATCCTGATAATAGTAGCAGTTGTGCTCGGCATACTATATTTTCTCAAGAGAAGTGCCCGCCTCAGGAAGCAGGCCAAGAAGGATCTGTGAGAATTCTTCTGGAGGAGAAGCAAGCGATACCTTAAGCACTGACCACTGAAAAGCTATCCTTGCCTACTAAGGGAGAAACTTTCTCTGCTTCTTCCGAACCGGTTATTCTACATGTGATTAACTCTGCATTTCCAGGAGAAACCGGTGCATCCGTGGTTAGGAGCAGAAATCTCGGACCAGGATAGATAAAACCTCAACTTGCGACAGTAGAACGGTGGTCTATTTCTTCGTCCTTAATTGGGTTGAGGCATAACCGCGACTGCTGTCCAGGTCTGACCTGCTTTAATAAGCTGCAGGTCTAAGAGCCTGTCGAAAAGTTTCAGCCATTTCTGTAGACAATAAAAGATTCTAAAATCGTCCAAGAACCGCCCCATTGGCTATGCCCACGTCCAATTGATAATCTCTTCAATTTCTTCGGCGACCGGGGAAGAAGTCAAGCATTCTCTGATTAAGAAGTTGCGAAACTCGTCTTACAGCCTAAGTTTTTTTCAGATTGGGCAGGTAAGCACCCTAAAGGGGTTACACAATCATGAAGAAATCACGCTAAATCATGTGATTGAATTTGTTCTTTTTGCTCTTCAAAAGAGCAGCACAGGAGGTGCAGAAATTTTTGGATTTAAAATCAATCTCTTCTGCGTAAGTATATGAATGCATCACGCACTCGGGGTCACGACAGTGAATCAAACCAAAAGTATGTCCCAACTCGTGAATTGCTTCCTTCTCCAAACGTTCTTTGAGTCGCTCCGGATTTTTAGGCAATCCATATAGCTCGTCCCTTAAACGATAGCTGGAAACCACCGCCACCTGACCTTCTACTTGAGCCTCACCAAAGACGAAGGTTAAGACCGGAACGTATAAATCCACCTCAGTAACCCCAATGATCTTGCAACTTTCCTCCGGGGTCAATTTCAAAAGCCGAGATAAAATCCAAGAGGAGTTGAATTGATTCCGAACCGGATCATATCCTTCGTCTAAGGGAAGAGTTCTTTGCAAAATAGAGACCGGAAGTTTAAAAACTTCGGAGAGGGTGGAAGAGAGATCCACTAACAAGGCGTTATCTTGAAAACGGAGTGGGAGTATGTATAGGATCACGTCTATTTTCGTAAACCATATTTTTCAATCTTGTGATAAAGGGTAGCTCTGTCAATTCCTAGGATTTCTGCAGAGCGGGTTATATTCCATCCCATCTGGTCCAAGATGCTTTTTATGTGAACCCTTTCAACCGACTCCAAGCTTTGGTCCTCGGGAACGGCTTTTGAGGAAGGAGGGATGGGAAGGTCTTCCACCGTAATGGCAGAGCCTTTGGCTACAACCACAGCCCTTTCGATGGCATTCCTCATCTCGCGTACATTGCCCGGCCAAGGATATGCTTTTAACTGCTCCATGGCTTCTGAAGAAAACCCAGTTACTGGTTTGTTTATACCGGCAGCCAACTTCTTGAGAAAGTAATTGCATAAAAGCGGTATATCAGAGCGTCTTTCCCTTAAAGGCGGAATGGAGATAGAGAAGACATTCAGCCGATAATAAAGATCCTCTCGGAATTTTCCCTCTTTAACAGCCAGCTCCAAATCGCGGTTGGTGGCACATATCAGACGAAAATCAACCGTGATGATCTCATCTCCACCCACCCGGGTGAACTGTTTGGTTTCGATCACACGCAAAAGGTCGGTCTGGGATTTTGGATCGATGTTTCCCACTTCGTCCAAAAAGATGGTCCCTCCATTGGCCATCTCAAATTTTCCTTTGCGCCGATACTGGGCGCCGGTGAAAGCACCCTTTTCGTGTCCGAAGAACTCGCTTTCGGTTAGCCCCTCAGTCAACCCCCCACAGTTCACGGTAATAATCGGAAAGAATCGCCTGGGACTGTTGGAGTGGATTGCTCGGGCGATGAGTTCCTTCCCGGTCCCGCTTTCGCCTTTTATCATTACGGTCGTGTCTGTAGGCGCCACGGTTTTTATCAGATCGAATACCTTCAACATGGCTGGACTCTCCCCAATGATCTGATCTATTTCGTAAAGCTCCTGAATTTGTTCCCTAAGCTGAATGTTCTCAGAAGCAAGACGCCTCTGCTTGATCACATTAGAAACCAGGTGGGAAAGGTAGTCTGGATCGACGGGCTTGGTCACATAGTCGTAGGCTCCTTCCTTAAGGGATTTAACCGCCGTATCCACGGAAGCGTAAGCTGTTATCATAATAATGGTGGCATTGGGATCGACGCTTTTGATTCTGTGTTGTAACTCCATTCCATCCATGCCCGGTAGTTTAATATCCAGGAAAATGATGTCGAATTTTCCCGGTTTTAGTTTTTTCAGAGCCTCTGTCGCATCAGAAGCTGCATCGGCTTTATAGCCATCCTCAGTGAACCATTTGGTCAACGAATCTCGCACTGAAAGCTCATCGTCCACAACCAAAATGCTAGCCGGTTTGTCATTCTTGGTGAGATTCATTAGTGTCACCTCCTATCATGTCCCTTTGTGGAAATTTGTGATTTTTCGAAGGGTCGCTTATTCTCAATTGAATGGAGAGGAAGTTCGATAATAAAAGTAGAACCTTGTCCCGCCACAGAGTTAACATCGATTTTTCCACCGTGTCTTTCTATAATCCCATAGCACACGGATAAGCCTAATCCCACTCCTTTGCCCTCCTTCTTGGTGGTATAGAAAGGTTCGAAGATATGCACAAGATCTTCGGGAGAGATGCCTGAACCGGTATCTTGTATCTGAATTTTCAATTTCTTTTTACGCAAATTGGAGTTAGTTATTATACTTAAGGTACCCCCATGAGGCATGGCCTCTACCGAGTTATCCAAAATCGCCAGAAATGCCTGTTGGATCTGATCCCTGTCGCAAATGACCTCTACCTTCCCTTTCTGATAAGTTTTGACTAATTCTATGTTGTTCAATTTTAAGTGATGCTCCACCAACTGGGTGCAGCGCTCTAAAATCTCATGCAAATCCACCACCGCAAACTCTCCTATCTGCCTTTTGGAAAAAAGCAAGAGGTTCTTCACTACGCTTCCACAGCGGCTGGTCTCATCAGCCACTATGGAGAGGTCTTGTTGGATGGAGGAGATCCGTTCGGCAGTCAAATTTGGTGAAGCCAACTTCCTCTGGCTGAGCCGGGCGTAGGTCAAGATTCCGCCCAGCGGGTTGTTCAGTTCGTGTGCCACCGTCGCACAGAGTTTTCCTAAAGAAGCCATCTTCTCCATCTGGATCAAATGATCCTGAATGTGTCCCAACTCTTCACGTGTCCTTTTCAATTCGAGCGTCATGCTATTGAAAGAATTCGCCAGCTCCCCGATTTCGTCCCTTCGTTGGAGGGGAATAGTATAGTCAAGGTTCCCCTTAGCAATGGCTCTGGTGCCCTCGGTCAGCTTGCGAACCGGGGCCCGAATCAAAGTCCAGATTAAAAACCCAGTCACGGAAAGAACGCTAACCACCAAGATGACGGATGCCAATACGGTCTGGCTGCGGCTGCGGGCAATGTCGGCATCCACTGTAGCCAAAGACATTTGTACGTCCAATACCCCCAAGATGAATTTCTCATCCGGGTGCAGATGACATCCAGAGCCATAACAGGCAGGCTCATTCTCTATTGGATTGATCAGGGCCAAGATCCGGTGTTCATCTGCAGCAGTGATGATCCTATGGCGTTCTTTGGTAGCCAGAGCTTTTAGCGGTTCGGGATAGCGGTGGCATACCTGACAAGCCTCCGAATTCATGGTAACTCTGGTTGCTGCTTCTTCGGAACGGGTGGTGAAAATGACTTCGCCCTCCTTGTCATAGATCCGAATAACCTCAAACCCAGGCATTTGGCTGAAGTTCTGGAATATTTGATGAATATCCTCCTTGCGGTTGATGAGCATGCTATAGTGGATGGACTCCTTAATAAGATCAGTGGTTCGGAGGGCCGCTAATTCAACCTGCTCCAGGAGGTCTCGGGCCTCGTTTCTGACGTTTATGAAAGTAAAAGTTGCCAAACCCACAAACATCACCAAAAACAGCGCAATGAAAAATTTTAATCCTAAAGGCATATTTCCATCCTTAATAATATACTTATTCTCATGTTAAATGAAAAGTATTTTTTTACTTCTTGAGGACTGATTAGTGAGAGAGCCTCGGAGAGCTCAGGAGGCGTCTGAGGTAATGGAATATTTCCAAAACACAAAAAGTTGTGACCAAATGATCTTCAGCGTTTGTTGTTACTTCAATACAAATGGCACCGAAGGACTGAAAGAATTCGACCCATAGCCCAATACTTTAAAAAAGCGGTTTAGAGCTAATACGGTTCGACAAGTTCACCGCCCTGAGCTTGCCGAAAGGCGGAAGGAACACCTGTCCTATGGATCCCGTGGAAAACCGTGAAGTCAAATTTACACACAAATTGGAGCTTTTGCTCAACTCATACATTTTTTGAGAAAGAACAAGCCCCAATCCCAATAGATGGGGACTGGGGCTTCAAAGAATTCCTCACAATTGCAATCGCCGAGCCATAAAGGATCTGGAGCCGGTCCATTTCTGAAAAGGTAATTTATCAGATATACCACGTCGGCTGAATTGATCACTCCATCTGCATTACAATCTCCACGCTGCGGGATTAGCACCAATATTGCAACCTGCTGAGTGTCCACGGCACCACAGGTATCGATGGCTGAAAATGAGGAGAACCAGGTTCCGGTGTCAGCTTCAGTGGTGGTCCAAGTGAAAATTCCGGGATTTCCACCATCATAGGATGGAGGATTGGTCGGAACCTGCAGAGAATCTGGCTCATACCAGAATGCATCCCACGCTATTTCCACCGAGTCCTCATCTGGATCAGAGGCATAAACCTCCAGCTGGAGGGTATTCTCAGCCCAAATGTGCACGATGTCTGGCAGATCTAGGTCAGGAGGATTGTTGGAAAGGAAAACCGGGAACCAGCATTCATTAGACATTCCAATATCGTCAAAAGTTAGAAGACCTATTGAGCCACCCCCCATGCAATGGTCGGGGACTGTATAGACCACATATCCTTCCACGTATGATGCTGGCGGAGGCTCTGTGTAGACTACCTCTATATCCGTTATTCCCGAC
>Ga0111227_1067_pt1 | contig 12309 bp, 9 predicted proteins | sample DeeMarSWOR152_54_FD_80391 | JGI IMG/M metagenome (GOLD analysis project Ga0111227, IMG submission 80391) | candidate division WOR-1 bacterium DG_54_3 | reverse complement strand
TATCTATTTTAAATTTCTTGCCGTCTTTGCTCCTTCCAATCCAGAGGGAAGATTTACCCTCCACGCCCTCAACCCTAATAAGAAGGATATATTCCTTCTTATAGATCGTGGCTGCAGCATTAAAGACTGTATTACAGGGAATGGGTATGTCTTTGCTGGTGATGATAGGATTTCCTATATATCTTTCGACAATCTCCTTTTCCTTTTCTCTGGCTTTTTTCATCTCGTTTTTTGAATCCTCTCTCTCAATTACAGCTTCCCCAAGATGGATGTCGATTTTTTAGAATCTTATTATAGACATCCATATGTTTGGATGCAATAATCTTCCAGGAGGCATGCTTTTCGACATAATTTCTGGCATTATCTGAAAACTCTTTTGCCAGATTCTTTTCGGTCAGAATAGTAATTATTGCTTCTGCCAGCTCAGAGTCGGTCCGAGCCACAAGGCCGCTTCTTGTCTTTTGAACTAAACCAGCCATAGCTTGCACATCAGAAGAAACAACCATAGGTTTTGCAAAGGCGTAACAATGAGCCATAATCCCGCTTTGGGCGCCTTTAAGATATGGAAAAACAGCTACATCTGCTGCTGAAAGAATGAGGTCAAATTTCTCCTGGGAAAATGGTCCAAGCAAAACTTTTGTTTTATCTTTTGCAACTGAGTTAGCCACAAATTCAAGAAATTTATCCCGATAGGCAAGATCTTCTGGTCTCCTCGCTCCAGAGGCTACAAGAAGAAGAGCATCATCGACTATCTCTGCAATCTTTGGGAAAATCTTGACCACTCGCTCAAAATTTTTACTCCTTCTGAAATAACCCACCAGAAGAACTATCTTTTTGTCTTCAAGGCTCAATTCTTCTTTCGCTTTTGAGATAGATTTAATCTCGCGCACACCGTGAGGAATGACCCAAATTTTATCTTGATGGCCAACCCGCCCTACGATCAATTCTCTTTGAAATTGTTCGTGAACAATAATGGCATCTATAATCTCAACCAGAGCTTTCTCAATTATTTGCTCTTCATAATCGCACTTTTTAGGGATGGTATGGAGAGTTATCACTGTTGTGACTTGGCTCAATTTAAATTTATAGGCGAGAGGAATGACATTCATCCCTCTCTGCTCTCCAAAGAGGGCATATTCATGTTGGATGTGGACAAGATCTGGTGTCAACTTCATCATTGCCTTAAAAGCTTTATGAGCCAAGTCTGGGTCATCGTAATTGAACGCAGGATAACAGTCAAGTCCTTTTCCTCCCTTATGACAGACGATACACACTCTGTTTCTGAGTCTGCGCAATTCTTCTATTAAATATGAGGAGTAGGTGGCTATACCACAGTGAATGGGCAAATAGGAAGAAATTATTCCAATCTTCATATATTTTTCTGAACCATTATCCCAATATTCCCATATCAATTTTACAGAAGAGAATACTGGGCATCATAATGACTGAAATTTTACCCCTCATAAAACACTTTCTTTGTTTTAGTTTTAGATCAGGGGATAGAATTCTCCTTTTTTTGATTAAAGCAAAACTTTCTACCTTTTGGCGGGGCTCATATTATCCCCAATCTTGTTTACTTTGACTTTTAGCACAGTAAAAGTTCTAAGTCAAATAAGAACCTAATGGAAAACAATAGACTTCTCTCCATGTTCCACCTAGGTAACAAAATAGACTGAAAATTGCTGAAATTATGGTAAAGGGACTAAAAAGAAGATTAAAGGTAAATCGCTGATAATATTGATATTTCCGGCAAAATCAAGACTTTACGGATCAGGGAGTTTATCGTCTTGCGAACGCTGCGCTCTCCCAGCTGAGCTAACCGCCCACCTGAAATCGTAAATGAGGGAGCTTAAAATTTACCACAATTACTCGACGGGTGGGAGTGTTATTCCTTCTGGTTCAAAAATGACGCAGCGTTCTCCTTCTTCCACCTGGCCCAGATCCAGGAGTTTATAATCCGCCTTCCTGCCTGTTTCGATTGCCCGCTCAACTTCTTTTTCCGGCACAAAAACGTAGAATCCGATTCCCCAGTTGAAGGTGGTGAGACAGTCTTCCAGGCTTACCCCAAGTTCCAGCATGAACTGGAACAGCGGCGGGATTTCCTCCACCCATTTTTTGATGCGGTAAGTGAAGGGCCTTTTGTCATAGGCGATCTTCGAAATCCCTCCGCCTGTCCCTCCGAGTAAAGAGTGTATCTCGATATTGTTTTCCAGCACTGCTTCGACAAGTCCAACGTATGAGCGCGTGGGAATAAGCGCCTCCTCTCCTAAGGCATTTCCATTCGGCAGTTGATGGAGGAACTTGTCTTTAAGGGTCAGGGCCCGCTTGATCACCAAAGAAATCCCGTTAGAGTGGAGCCCGGATGATGTCGCGCCGATGACATGGTCTCCGACACAGAGCTTTTCTCCAGTGACCATTCTCTCGGCAGGGGCAATAATTCCGGTGACGCATCCTGATAGAGAAGGAGCGCTCTTGACGGGAGGTTCAGCCTTGATCAAATAGCGGAGCGCAGGAGACTCACCGGCTGGTAAGGCCATGCCGCACATCTCACAGACTTTGTAGAAACTTTCAGCCAGGTCATAGCTGCGCTTTTCATCCATGAACCACTCACTGTCGCCGGCTGCGACCTCATCGGTGTAGATCACAGGGAGAGCACCCTGACAAATCACATCATTGGCTGCCATTAAGGCTGTATCAATGCCAATTCCTTCATAGTAGGTTCTTCCGGTTCCTGCATGCTGATACATCCATTCAGCAATCCAGTTTTTGTTACCCAGCCCTTCCTGAGTCATGCACCAGAAATGAGGCTTATCCCCGCGGTATCCAAAAACAACACCATGCAATCCCAGGCTTTCCTCTTCGATATAAACATTTCTTCTTTCCGGAAATTTCAGCGTCTTCTTCCCGGCACCAACCATAGCCATCTTGAACGGTTCGATCTTGGTGTAGTCAACCCCAGCCTGGGCATACTCTGATTCTGGCTTTTTTTCTGACATGTCAGGCATCCTTTGTCAATTCATCCAAATCAGCTTCTGAAGGGCGGTTGGGGATAACCGCGACGGTCTTGCCCTGGTATTCGAATATCTGTTTGTCATCATCATTAATCTCTCCGATAACTTCGGCCTTTACTCCTTTAGAGCGGATGGCTGTTAATACTTCATCGCCGTCCTTTTCTTCCACCTGGACTGCCATCCTCCCCTGAGTTTCACAGATCATGATTTCTTCTGGCGTAATATCGTCAACCTTAACCTGAACCTTGGATAAATCCACCATGGCGCCAAAGCCTCCGTACCTGGCGGATTCACAAACAGCTGCCCCAATACCGGCTGCTCCCAGATCAGAGCAGGCCTTAACCTTGCCGGTGCGAAAGGCAGCCAGGGTGGCTTCCATGATCTGCCTTTCCTCTTCAAAGAGAGCTACAGCAGGTCTCATTTCTTCAACCAGCCCTGCCCTGTAAAGAGTGTCGTTGCCGTCATTGCCTGTCTGGCCAATGAGGATGAATTTATCTCCGGCTGATTTGGCTGGCTTGGTGAGCGGCTTTGAGGTTATCAACTTGCCTATTACGGAAACCACAACTGCGGGAACGATGTCTGAAAATGAGGTTGAAAAACCGCCGCCGATGATGAAGACGTCCATGGCCTGGCACATGTCTTTTAAGCCTTTGGCCATCAAATCTACCCTTTCTTTGCTTGTCATCTCGATGCATTTTCCGCAGGTGCATTTTCCTTCAAACCCGCAAGGACCGACAATCACCTTTTCATGCAGAGGTCGAGTCCCGATAAAATTCAAGAGAAAAATGGGTCTGGCCCCCATGGCCAGGACATCCCGCATGGCTCCGCCGGCTCCGGTCGCAGCAGCATCATAAGGTCGGGGCACGCAAGGAGAACAATGGCTCTCCATCTTGGCCACAAATGTTCCCTCTGTGTCAGGAAATCTGAAGACAGCCGCATCATCCCCCGGACCCACAACCACAGCATCAGGAAAAATCTTGCTGACCTGGGTGTTTAAGGCTTCGATAGCTTGAAAGTCAATGGCCTTATCGATATTGTGATGCAGATGGAAAAATAGGGCATGCATCAATGCTTTTTCAATCGTATTCATTTTCTAACCTCCTCAGGATTGAATGTTCTCAAAATGAATTCAAAATCAAATAATCTTCTCCCGCGCTAATGTAAGATAGACAAATTTTAGGAAATAAGCAAATTTTTTAATTTCCATAGAGGAAAACAGACTCACTCCGTGATGCGCCTTGGTGAGAGAAAGTGATTTATCATTTTTTCAGTGTTTTTTCCCCCCTTGAGAAGCTGGAATAAGCTTCCAGGTGGCTTTTAACAAACCTTTTACAAACCCTTTACAAACCCATAACAACTCCCCTCATCCTTCAACTTAAATTGTTTATAGAAAACATTGAAAGTGAGAGGACGAAAATGAGAAACAAAAAAGCAAAAGAGAAAGCAAGAGATAATTTTAGCCTCAAATCATTTTTTGATAATTTCTCTCGGATAATCACATTAGTTGCGCTAGGACTCGTTCTTCCAGTATTTTCCAGAGAAATACCTCGAAATGAATACATCTTGTATATGCCTATCACCTATTCAAAAATCATCTCCCAGACTGAAGCCAACATAGCCTTTGCCCTCTATGGTGATAAGAATGATCCAGATTACCAAGATGTCAATCCTGTAGATGGAATTGACGACCAGAGGTTCAAAGTTTTGAAAAATTTAGCGATAAGATTCGCCCCTTATCTTGCCCAAAATACAAGACACGCACCAGTGGATTTTAAATATTTCATGAAAAATATAGACCCTTTTCCTTTATATGTGGACACTTGGGATATCTCCTACGAAAAACCTCAGTTAGTCGAGTCCCGTTCTATAAATTTTGCCTCGGATGATTCTCAACTTCTCTCTTTGATCAAGGAATTCCATCCAGACCATCCCACTCCTAATCACTTTTGGTCAATCAAAAAGAATCCCAGCAGTGAATTCTTCAAAGTTCTCTACTTTGACTTTCCAGGTCACGACGAGAAAAGTTGGGGGGGAAACTACGAGCGGCTAATCTCAAAAATTCAAAACGCATTCACTCCTTCCTTTGTCAAAACCTTTGTCCATCCGTTTATCTCAGATGAACGCGCCAGGTCTCTGAATACTTCTGGTTATGAGTTTGTCATTCAATACTGGTTTTTCTATCCGCACAACGACGGTGGCAACAATCACGAAGGAGATTGGGAACATATCAATGTTGTCATCTCTCCTCTAGACAAAGTCGAAGATTTCCTTACCGCGAATGATGTCCAGCAACTCCTGCAAGGGAAAGGACTTTCGGATAGGAATCGCAATGAATCACTCATCATCAAACGCATTGAATATTATTTTCATTACAAGGTCATGGTCCTGGATTTTTCTCATCCAAATGTTTATCTCCCCAAGATGGAATGGCAACAGGAGATCAAGAGCCTCGAAAAAGACCGTAGAGGCAAGTCTTGGATTTGCAGGAAAATCCGTTCTCTGGCTTACCGAGACGCCAAGGAAACAGAAATAAATACCCACTCCTTTGGATACATTGGCGGAAATTGCAGAGGATATGAACAGATTCTTTCTCCTCCAGGCAAAACAAATCGAGACTCCCACGGTAACTACCCTTTCCCTGGAATTTATAGAGAAGTCGGTCCAGCCAATTCTAGCGAGCAAATCTCAGCTCGTATCGATCATCTGACCTATTATAAAAACGCTTCCTCGAAAAAAACGGAGAATAAAAATTCATATGGGCGCAGCAATGTGATTGAGTTTGACCATCCTTCCAAGATTGAAATCATTCCTGACTGGGAACGGGTTATTGATTTGGTTGAATCAAACAGAGAGATAAGGAAAAACTGGTTCTGGTTAGTTCTCCCCATAAGATGGGGATATCCTGTCTCTTCTTCTCCTCTTGCAGGTGTCGTTGACCATATGGATGTCGGAAACCTCTCTGTGGTAGGTCCAGCTTATATTGAGGCTTGGAATAGAGTCAGCGGAGGCTCTGGGTTTAGTGTTTATGTTCCTCATAAGTTTTCTTCGCTCTTTCCTCTTGATTGGCAGAGCAGTTTTAGCAATAAATTAGGCTTATTCAACCTTGTGATTCCCACACTTGAAAACATTCCTCCGTTTAATCTAGTCTTGAGTTTATTTAAGGTTCCTTTTAATGGTTTAAATCCTCGAAAGCCGGTTTTTTTTCCAAAAGAAAAAATTCCCTTCCGGTTTGTTGGTATTTCAGTAGGGATGTTCAAGCAGAATATCCCTGAAAATCTGGCAACTCTCTCCTTCAGCCCCGAGCAAGTCAATGAAATCAAAGAGCGAATCATAAGAATTGATCCTTATTATCAAAATAACAATATGAAAAGAGAATACATCAGTGAAAAAATGAAAGGAGCGATGTTTCAACTGAATTTTCATATGGGAAGACGACTGATCAGCGAAAATATTCTTCGTTACTCCTGCGCCACTGTGGGCGAAAATATTTATCTGAACAATCGTGCTGAACCGTTCAAAATCCGTTCAGAACTCAATCTTTGGGAATATATTGGCAGCCTTCGCTATAATCTTAAGACAGGAAATACTCAGCCTTATGTAAAAGCAGGCTATGGATGGAACTGGTATAGAGTTGAAAATGTATCTGCAGATGGCCGACTCCTCAAAGAGCCTCATTCGCCCTGGATTCGTAGGCCCTCATTAACCAAATTCAAAAATCTCTTACCAAATTCCTGGCATTTCGGATTAGGAATTGAAGTCATTCCCATCAAAACTCTGAATGGCATCGATATTGGATTAAAGCTGGAATATCTTAAAATTTACAGTTCCATTGGCTTAGAGATGGCACTCTCGCCCTGGAGTGAAGTCACTCAGGGCGATGTCAGAGTTAGCCGGGACAATATCAGTCTTTCACTCAGCATTAATTATTAAATTTCGACTTCGGAATTCCTATCCATTTTGGAGTTCTTTTAAGATATTTTCGATAACTCTCTCCATACTGTTCAATTAAATCACGTTCTTCAGTTGGCAGAACAAGGTGCCACAGGATTATCCAGGCAAAGGCGAACAGCAAATAAAGCCAGGAAGCACAGGCAATGCCGATGCCAAAGTATATCAAGAAGCCGCCAAAATATATCGGGTGTCTTGAAAGACGGTACATTCCTTTGGTAAAAGGTTTGTCGAGGGCAGTATTCATAATGTTGATAGAAGCAACAAAGAGTATTACTCCTCCCAGAAAACAAACGGGAAGTCCGACATACAGCCATACCGTACCTAATTTAAGCGGCAGAAAAATAGAATAAATAGCAGCTGCAGGCATGATCACCGCATGAGTAATGAGGGCTAAGATTTTCTCGGTTTTATTAAACGGCGGCCATCTCATCTTCTGATTTCTTTCTTTGCTGATGAAAAACATGGGGACCATACCTGTCAAGATTAAGTAAACAGTAAGAATCCAGGCATTCCATAATCCGAGTTTAAGAGCCGGAATGAGTGACATTTTCTGCTCCTTTCTGAGAATTTGTAAGTAAACTCATAATATTTCAATATGCAGTCAATTTCTTGATTATTCTCTATTGGCACTCTGTTTAGATTATCAAAATAGGGGTCAGGTCTCAACCTTCGACATTACGATATCAAAATGACAGATGTTAAAAAAAATATCGAGAACTAACCCTTATGATTTGACTTTGAAATTTTCATTATGATATAAGCCCTATTCTAAAACGGGTAAAGAAATGAGCGGAAAGCAGGCCATATCGCCAATCAGCAAAAAAGCAAATCTCCTGATAATAATTTCAATTATTATGTTTCTTATCCCTTTCTCAAGATTACTCGCCTCTGCCCAGGAAAAGCTTCAACCCCTCATTCCATTCAAAACAGATATCCCTCCCGTGATTGATGGAATAATGGATGACCCGGTCTGGAAGATGTCTCCGCATGTAAAGGGCTTTAAGACCTGGCATCCGGATTTTGGCATAGATATGGCTGATAAAACGATAGTTTATTATGCTTATGATAGGGAGAATCTCTACTTTGCCTTCCTGTGTTTCGATAGCCAGCCTGACAAAGTCAAGGCCTCAGTTTCCAGTCGAGACAATATAGACGCTGATGACTGGATTTGTGTCAATTTGGATTCCTTCAATGACCACCAGTCTCTCTATGCTCTGTATTGTAATCCCTTTGGTATTCAGGGAGACTCACGGTTTGAGGGGGGACAAGAAGATTTCAGTGTCGATATTATTTGGTACAGTGAGGGAAAAATAAATGATGAGGGGTATGTCGTTGAGCTGAAAATTCCCTTTAAGAGCATCCGTTATTCTCATAAAGAACCCGTAGAGATGGGTGTCATCTTTGAGCGAGGCATATCCCGTAAATCAGAAGCGGGTACTTTCCCTCCTTTGGATCCTAAACAGGGAGCGAATTTTCTGACCCAGACGGTTCCCCTCGTTTTACACGACATAAAACACTATACTCTTTTTGAGCTGCTTCCTGCTGTGACCTACAACCGCAGAAGCTCCACAGATGAAGGAAATTTGGCCTCCCAAGGAGATAAAGGTGACCTCAGTTTAACCGCCAAGTATGGTATAACTTCCCGGCTAATCTTCGATGGCACCTATAATCCTGATTTCAGCCAGGTTGAGGCAGATGCCGGGCAGGTAGATTTCAATATACGGTATGCGCTCTTTTATCCAGAAAAACGGCCCTTTTTTCTTGAAGGTTTAGAAAAGTTTAATTTTGGAGGATATGATTCCAGCGATCCCCTGGGGGCCATAGTTCACACCAGAACGATTGTCGATCCTTTATTAGGACTGAAGCTGATCGGCAGAGTCGGAAACAGGAATACTATTGCCTCTATCTATGCTATAGATGAGCTTCCCGATGAAGAGGAAGGAGATTACGCTCATTTCGGGATTTTCCGTTACAAAAGAGCCTTAGCTGAGGATAGCTTTCTTGGCGGATTCTACACGGGAAGGGAACGCCAGAGCGGCTACAACAGAGTTTTCGGATTGGACGGCCAACTCAGGATAAACCAATCGAGCATCTTTGGGTTTCACTTCTTCGAGTCTCAAACCAAGAGGAATGAAGAGTCTTCGAAGGATGACGGACATGCTTTGGGGCTCCATTACTTCTATCAGACCAGAAACTTGCTTCTCATGCTCGGGCTCCAGGACATAGCGCCAGATTTTCAAACGGAAACAGGCTATATCACGCGGACAGGTATGACAAGGTTCAGATCAGGAATATTGCGCATGTTTTATCCGAAATCGAAGATCTTCCGGAGAATCGATCCCATGATCCACAGCGACCAGCTCAGGGACAAATTCAGCGGTCTCTATGAAACAAAAAATGCGTTTGACCTGAGGCTCATTCTTCCCAGGAATTCAATCTTCCTCATAGGTTATCGCTATTCGACCGAAGTCTATTTAGGGGAAAAATTTAACACCAGCCGGGTAAGGCTTTACGGCAGCAGCCAATTCACCACTCAGTTCTATTTCGACCTGCTTTATCAATACGCAAAAAAAATCCGTTATATCGAGGATCCATATCAGGGAAAGGGAAATGATGCCTCAGCCACCCTGAGGTATTTGCCCTCTGATAAGCTCCATCTGGACTTGAGTTTGATCTATTCTGATTTTTACCGTGATTTCGATTCGGCGAAAGAGTACGGCTATACCATTATCCGGAGCAAAAATACCTATCAAGCGAACAAATATCTCTTCTTCCGGGCAATTGTGGAATATAACTCCTTCCACAAACGGTTGATGACCGATTTTCTGGCTTCCTTCACTTATATCCCCGGAACTGTCATTCACATCGGCTACGGCTCACTTTACGAGAAAATCAAATGGGAAGACGGCGAATACCGAGAGGCTAACAGATTCCTTGAGACTAAAAGGGGATTCTTCTTCAAAGCCTCTTTTCTATGGAGATTGTGATCTCAGATGCCTCTTTATTCGACTGTTTTCAAAAATCTGGATTCCCAACCCACCATAAGTTTAAAATTTGTTCTGACCTTACCCACGCAGCCTTTTCATGATACTTCTGCTTAACCAATCATCTCATCCTGTATCCTAATCCTACCAAAATGTGAAACGCGACATTGGAAGCATCGGCATGTCCTTCTACGATGGAGACCCGAGCAAAGGAGGCCGTCAGTTTCCCTTCTATGGTAACGTAGAGACCTTTCCACAAATCTAGTCTTTTCCCCACAGCTCCTTGGATAGTCGGCCCAGATACATAGTATCCCTGACCGAACATGCCCTTTGATTCGTCAAAAACTTTATCCCTTACAGTACTTTCGGGGTGAGTAATTATCACTCCTGCGCCAACACGCCATATAAACTTTTTCGTCTCCCAGGCTCGGTTGACCATCAATAAATTATACCCATCAGAAATAGAGAAATTCTGCACATCTGAGGGGGGATTATCAAGGTAGATCTTGTGATGGACAAAATCCAGCTCCCAGGCTCGATTTTTTGACCAGCGGCTTACCCTAAGGGCATAATAAGGGAATCCTTCGAAGGTGTGTTCCTTATATCGGGCTGTCAGGGCGATATCAGGATAACCATTCTGAACAATAGTCAGAGGAGTGGGCAGGTTCCATGCTGTGCCTAAAAAACCCTCTAATGTCCATTCGCCTCCCAAAGCTGGCCAACCCAGGGCACAAACAAAAATCAGGACTATCATAAATACTTTCTTCATAAAGATTCCTACTTCCTCAAGTTCAATTTTTATCTCCTATAAATATCCATTTTTTGGATGTTGAAATCAAGAGAAAATCCATAAGAAAATTATTGAAATTCTAAATGTCAAGGCCTGACCCTGAATATTTTGATTATGGGTCGTGAAAATGATATTCGGGCAGGTGGGATCTATTTAATAGGGGAATCTATTCAACAAAAGTAAAAGATGAAACCATCTGGTCATAAATTTGTTTGTGCTGCTCTATATGAGGATCGTTGGGAGTGCTCCCTGTAAAACGAAGAGAATAAAAATATCCTTTATGAAAGGAAACAATATCTATCGCTTCGTGATCAAACCCAAAAATAGACAGCCTTTTCGCTGGTTTTCCGCACAGGATCGTATCTGATATATCTTGAATTAAACTTCCCCCTGTGACATCTTGAGGTTCATGCTTATCAATCCACTGCTCAAGAGATAAATTATCCGGATTCGAATAAACGCATACCTGGAACTCTCCTGGCCAGAGCTCATATTCTTTCTCCAAAAAGGTGACCTTTTGCACCTCTTCCCCGAACAGGAATTTTGCTCCCCATACGGCTTTATTTCCTTCCCTCGGTTTTGCTTCCATAACTTCGAAGCCTTCTGGATATTTCACCTCGTATCCATATCTTTCATTCCTGTAAATCTTCCACTCGCCTTTTTGGTTATCTAAAGAAGGAACTTCTTCGTTTGGAAAAGTCGTATCTTTTTTGATTTTTGTCTGACTGATCTGTTTCTGGATAGTCTCGCAACTTTTTATTACAGCCGCAAATTTCCCCCAAAGATAAATCCCAACTACGAAAAAAGTGATTATCAATCCAACAATTAACTTCCAAGATGCTGCGGATTTTCTTGATGTTTCTATAAAATTTTTTAACATTTCAAAACCTTTCTCAATAAGGAAAGTAACACTTATTAAGCTGCTATCGATTTGGCTTTGAAAACAACAGAGGTGAATAACTCAATGATAAAACCCCATACTGCGCCGGCTACAAAATAGGCAAGACTTCCTTCTCCCAAAATGATCCCAGGAACGGATGGTAAACCAATAATCAATCCCAGCAGGATGCCATGTAAGGCCCAAGGCACTCTTAAGGCAGATATCCCTATCACAAAACCCAATAATCCCCGGTGAAGCAATATCATGAAAAGATGCACTGTGCTCATTTCCACTTTAAGCCCGTATCTGCCCCCAAAATAACATAAAAATCCTGTTATAAACCCGAATATGGTGGCTATGATGACTCTTTTGGCACTCATCCTTCTCCTTTCTCCTTAAAAAATTGATATTACTTTAAACAGACTTAAAGGACATGTCAAATAAAATCAAATATATAAGATATTTAAGATTTGCTGTTCTTTCGATACTTGAGGGGAAAAAGGCTCAAAGGGGATGAGCAAAGGAAAAATGTTAAAACTCTGTTTAGAATTTAAATTTTAAGCCAATATGAATCCGCCCAAAAGAAGGATTGATTTCTGCAGGTTCTAAATTCATATGTTCTTCAACCTGCTGGAATGACTCTTCCAGACTTCTAATTATCTCATCTTCATTGATAATTTCTTCGAGATGAAT
>Ga0111227_1066_pt1 | contig 12470 bp, 13 predicted proteins | sample DeeMarSWOR152_54_FD_80391 | JGI IMG/M metagenome (GOLD analysis project Ga0111227, IMG submission 80391) | candidate division WOR-1 bacterium DG_54_3 | reverse complement strand
TTCTGTATTCGGGGTGAACCGCCGAAGAAACCAGGATTTCTTTTCTTCCCTTAACACGACAAGCTAAAAACGCCGCTTCTACCAGGGCGGTTGCTCCGTCATACATGGAGGCATTGGCGGCATCCATGCCGGTTAACTCGCAGATCATGGTTTGATATTCATAAATTGCCTGTAAAATGCCCTGGCTGGCTTCGGCCTGATAAGGGGTATAGGCGGTATAGAATTCAGAACGGCTTAGAATATGTTTGACGACACTCGGGATGAAATGATGATAGCAACCCCCGCCCAGGAAGGAGGGAAAAGCGTTCTTTTCGCTGGCTTCTTTTAACTCATTAAGGAGCTCAATCTCGGAGAGGGGGGCTGGAAGCGAAAGAGCTTTTTTAAGTTTTACATTAGCGGGGATGTCGGCAAAGAGCTCATCTATCGATGTTTTCCTGGTCGATTTAAGCATGTTTTGCTGGTCTTCAGGAATGTTGGGAACGTAACCCATGGTTTAAGCGATGCTTTTTTACTTTTCGACCAACTTTTTATAGTCAGCAGAAGAAAGTAATCGGTCAAGGTCTGCCGGATTGCTCATTTCCGTTTTGATGATCCAGCCCTTTTGGTAGGGGGACTCATTAACCAATTGTGGATTGTCATTAAGGGCAGAATTGACCTCGATCACTTTGCCGGAAACCGGGCAGTAAAGGGAAGAAACCGATTTCACTGACTCGACCACCCCAAGTTCCTCCATCGCCTTAAGTTCTTTACCCAGAGAAGGAAGTTCCACATAAACCACATCTCCGAGTTGATCTTGGGCGTAATGAGTTATGCCAATCGTAGCGGTTTTCCCATCGGCCTTCACCCATTCGTGTTCCTTGCTATACCTTAAATTATCCGGATACAAATCCGTCATGTTCGCTTCTCCAGCTTGTTCACCCGGTAGCGGCAATAGCCAAAGATTAATCCGGAGACAACGACCCTAGCCAAACTGTCCAGAAGGCGGTCGAGCAGCATTTTTCTTTGGTAGTAAATATCAAAGAATTGCTCTCCCTTTTCTGAGCTAAGCGGGGCTTCTTCGGATGGGGCAGAAAGCACGGGCAAGACCCCTCTCATATTTAGGAGCCCCACCGATGAACTTACCAGGTCAATGGTTCCCCACATCAGGACAAAGAAAGCGATGACACAGATGGCGTAATAATAAATTTTTTTAAGATCTAAATTATTAAATGGCATATTTTTCCCCCTTTGACTTATTCTATCTCTTATAAAATGTTTTGGCAACCACTTTTGCCGGGAGTTTATTGCCTCGGATTTCCACCTGAACGGGATTTCCCAGGGCCGCTTCTTTTGGAGTAAGATAGGCGAGGGCAATCGGCTTTTTAAATGTTGGAGAAAAAGTCCCGCTGGTTACCTTGCCAGCCAATTCCGAATTGCGAAGATCGAAGATTAAATCCCCTGACCGAGCAATCGTTCTCCCTTCCAGCTCAAGGCCCACAAGTTTTTTTGCGGGACCTTTTTCCTTTTGCTTCAACAGGGCTTCTCTGCCCACAAAGTCTCCTTTATCGAATTTTACCGCCCATCCATAACCGGCTTCAATTGGGGAAGTCTCGTCATCATATTCATGCCCATACAAGGGAAGCCCGGCCTCAAGCCTTAGGGTGTCCCTTGCCCCCAGGCCGCAGGGTTGGACCTTTTCGTTTATAAAACCAGCCCAGACTTTTTCCGCCTCTTTTTTAGCCACGATCAGCTCCAGGCCGTCCTCGCCCGTGTAGCCGGTCCGGGAAAGAATGATGTCTCTCCACCAGCGGGTGTGATTGTGTTCCAAATCCGAAAGAGAAACACTTAAAACCCTGCTTACCATTTTTTCTGCCTGCGGGCCCTGAACCGAAAGCATGCAGTAGTTTTCATAGGAAGAGACAGAGGCTTGCTTAAAGGCTTGTGCCTGTTTTTTAAGCCAGGCCAGAACCTTATCTGTGTTGCTGGCATTACAGACGATTAAATAATGCATGGGCAGATTATAGACCAGGATGTCATCCACCGCTCCACCCGCTTGGTTACAAAGAATGGAATATTGACACTCATGCAGGGAAAGCTTGGAGGCATCGTTGGTGGTTGTTTTCTGAATTAGGGCTAAAGCCTCTTCTCCCTCGACTTTAATAAGCCCCATGTGGCCGATGTCGAAGACCCCGATTGAATTCCTGACGGCATTATGTTCTTCAATAATGCTTTTATAGGAGACCGGCATCTCCCAGCCGGCAAACTCGACCATCTTGGCGCCTAGGTTTATATGATTTTTATAAAGAGGAGTATGTTTGAGCATTTTAAAGGGATTCTACAAATGTTTGGAAAGTCCCTTGATGAACTTTTCATTCTGTTCCTTTGTTCCAATCGATACCCTTATCGCTTCGGGCAAACCGAAAGAAGTCAACGGCCGAATAATTACTCCTTGCCTCATCATCTGCATAAAGAGCAGATCCGCTGGTTTTTTTAGATTTATGAAGATAAAGTTAGATTCGGTCTTTTTGTATTCTAATCCAAGCTTATCCAGCTCCGCATAGAAATATTTTTTGCCTTCCAGGTTGTTCTTATAAGTTTTCTCTAAGAAAGATTTGTCTTCCAATGCAGCTTTTGCGCCGGCTTGGGCCAGACGATTGACATTAAAGGGGAGTTTGGCGCGAAACAGATAGCTTACAAGCTCTTTTTTGGCGACTCCATATCCGACGCGCAGACCGGCCAGCCCATAATACTTGGAAAAGGTTCGCAGCACCAAAAGGTTTTTGCTTTCTCTGATATATTTTAAGCTCTCTGGAAATTCTCTAGATTCGACAAACTCCAGGTAGGCCTCGTCGATTATAATTAAAATGTTTTCCGGAATTATTTTCAAAAAAGAATCTAATTCTTTGGCGGTAAAGATCGTGCCAGTCGGATTGTGCGGATTGCACAAGAAAATCATTTTCGTTTTTGGGTTGACGGCTTTGGCCATCGCGTCCAGATCTTGAGCGTAATTTTTTAGATCCACAAAAACTGGCTTGCCATCCAAAAGCCGCGTTACGAACTCGTAAACGCTGAAGGTATTCTTAGAAATAATTACTTCTTCTCCGGGCTTAAGATAGGTGGCGGCTGCTAACTGCATGATTTCATCCGAGCCATTTCCCACAATGAGGCAGCCTTCATCAATCTTTAATTCTTTTGCCAAAGCCTCTCGCAGAAGGATTGATTTTTGATCGGGATAGATCTGTAAATTTCTGGTTTCTTTGGCGATCGCTTCCAAAGCCTTGGGAGATGGGCCAAAGGGGTTTTCATTTGAGGAGAGCTTTGCAATCCCGGGCTTCTTAGGCGTTTTGCCGGGGACGTATTCTTTAAGTTCTTTGATGACCGGCCTAATAATTTCTTCTGCCATATTTGTACCCCGGGTTTATCGAGGGTTAAAAAGGATTAGCCCAGCTAAAGCCGACTAAAGCTGCTCGGGAATCTTTGGCATCCGTATTATCAAATAGATTTAAGGCTGAAAAGTTGAGCGAAAATATAGGAGTGAAATAAAGCCTTGCTCCGGCATCAACCTGAAACAAGGTTTCTCCCGCGAGCAGGTCACTTGCCAAGAAGAGGGTCTCGGCCAAAGGGATCTCGATTCCCGCCATTCCCAAGGGCCGAAACTTGTCTTCTGGAAAGTCGGCCATGAAACCAAAGGTAAGTCGGGGTCCCTGTTTTAAATATTTTGTGGCAACCATGTAGACGTCAGTTTGGGTATAAGAGAAGAGATTCTCGACTCCGATGGCGAGGAGTAAAGGGTAGGGCTCTTCCCCGGTGGAAAGCGAAAGCTTCATGTTTATAAAAACACCTTCGCGGATTTTTCCGGAGTCTTTCTCGGTTCCTCCCACCACCCCCAGCTCGACCCCGTGGAAGGTCCCCAGATTCATCTTGTAATAAACGGTTGACTCGGTGGAGGAGAATTCAGGGAGAAAAGTAGCCCCAAAATCTGCTCCGATATTAAAGTTTTTGTAAGGGATAACATCCGCGGAAGGGATGCGGACCACTCCGCTCGGTCCGTTCACGGCCGGGGCGGGGAAGATATGGGGATAGGCCCAAACTTGAAATCCAAAGCTCAAAATCCAAAATCCAAAACAAACCCAAAGTCCAAATTTCAAAATCCAAAAAGAAGCTTGGGATTCAGGATTTAGGATTTTCATAATAAACCTCCTTGCTTTTCGATGAGTGAATTATAAACACTTTCCGTCCTTTTTGCAACCACCTGCGATGAGAACCGAAGATGCGCATCCTCTTCGGCCTTGATTGACAGGGCCTTTCGCAGTTTGTCGTCTTTAAGAAGGCGAAGAACATGCTCAACGAATCTTTCTTGGTTCTGGGGAACGAGATAACCGTCAATTCCATTCTCAAGCACATCTGATATCCCGCCCCCAAAGACTGCAACCACCGGGAGACCGCAGGCCTTGGCTTCGGTTAGGACCAGCCCCTGGGTCTCTGTGGTTGAGGCGTAAATAAAGAGGTCTGCAGCAAAATAATAATCAAGAACATCTGAATGTTTTATTTGTCCGGTAAAGATTATATGGGGAGCTAAAGACCGAGCAAGAGCCCTGTATTCTTTTTCTTTTGGGCCTCCACCTATTAAAATAAAATAAAAGCCTTTCTCTTGGGCGTGGATAGCAGCAAAGGCCTTGAGTAAGAAGGGGACATTCTTCTCTTCGGATAATCTTCCGGAGTAAAGAAGGATCTTGGCCTCAGAAGGAATCTGATGCCTTTTTCTGATTTCCGCCCTCTGTATTCCAAGCCCTTTTTTCTCTTTTATGACATTAAGTTTTAACCCGGTGGGGATGACTTGGATGGGTTTCCCGACTTTTCTTAAAACCAGCAATCTCCTGACCATTTCGGAGGGAACAATTACGGTATCCGCTTGCCGGCAGAAGAAGGTTAAATAAGCAGCTACTGCGCGCTTCGCTAGCCGCTGGGGAATAAAGGGGGCGTGATGCACATATCTTGAAAAAAGAGTGTGGAAGGTGTAAACAAAAGGGATTTTCATTCTTCTTGCCAAAAGTAAGGCAGCCAGGCCTACCCCAAAGGGCTGATGGGCGTGGATCAGATCAATTTTTTCTCTTTTTAGCCGGGTAAAGATTTGATAAGAATAGGGAATTACCAAGCGGTATCCGGGGTAAGTGGCCGGCAGGGAGGGGAGGCGAAGGATTTGAGGGTCTGATTCGAGATGGCCCGGATACCTCGGGCCAATCACAATAATAGTTTGTCCGCGCGCCTGAAGCTCGTCCTTGAGGGTTTTGATGGAAAGGGTGATGCCGCTTAGATAGGGAAGGTAAGAGTTGGTAAAGAAGGCAACCCTCATTTAGATTTCTTAGCCAGACGCCGGAGCGCGGCCTGGAATTCCATCTCTTTGCGATGGTCCTGAGCCGGGAAGCCAGAAACGAGCGAATTGGATGGGATATCTTTGGTTACCCCCGCCCTGGCCATGACAATCGCGTTTTCTCCTATCGTAATATGCCCGTTAAACCCAGCCTGGCCGGCAACGTAAACATGATCTTTCAAAGTCACGGATCCGGCAATGCCCACCAGGCTCACAATGCCACAGTTTTTCCCAATTCTGCAGTTGTGGGCGACATGGGTAAGGCTATCGATCTTGGTTCCTGCGCCAATAATGGTCGCGCCAAGGGTCGCGCGGGAAATGCAAACATTGGCATAGAGCTCTACGTCATCTTCGATAATTACGGTGCCAATTTGAGGGATTTTTAAATGTTTTCCGGCTTGGGGAACAAAACCATAGCCATCCACCCCGATGCGGCTGCCGGAATGAAGAATAACCCGGTTCCCGATGACCACATGGTCATAAATAGAAACATGGGGATGGATAATGCAATCTTTGCCAATCTGGCTCCCCTCGCCCACAGAAACATGGGGATGGATCGTGCTTCTCTCCCCAATGGAAACGCTTTCATCCAGCACCACAAATGGGCCAATCGAAACATCTTTCCCAAGCCTGCATGATTTGGGAATAATGGCGGTTTTGTGAATGCCTTTGGGGGCGTGCCGCTGAGGCGCAAAAAGGGGAAGGATTTTTGCCATGGCCAGCCGGGGATTGTCCACCAAAATGGCAGCCTTGGCTTTAATTTTTGCTTTGGAAGAAGCAACCAAGGCGGAGGCCTTGGATTTTAAAGCCAACGCCAAGAACTTGTTGTCTAAGACAAAAACTAATTCTCCGTTCTTAGCATCTTCAATTGAGGTAGCCCCTGTGATTTCTAGTTCTTCGTTTCCGAGAACTTTGCCGGAAACGAGCTGGGCAAGCTCCTTAAGCTTCATTTATTAAGTTCGGTGATCACCATTTCAGTTAAATCCATTCCACCGGTGATCACGACCTGTTTGTCTAAAACCAAATCGATGCCGACCTTTTTGGCAGTCTTTTTCACCGCCTCAAGAATTTCAAGCTGCAGCTTGGCCGTTAACTGTTCGTTCAGCCGGAGCAGGCTTTCTCTTTTAGGAGCGAGCTTTTCTTCAAGCTCTTTTCGCATTTTCTCGAGATCTTCCTGCTTCTTTCCTTCTTTTTCGGCTTTTTCCAGCTTTTTCTGGCTTTCTTCAAATTCTTTTTTGAAAGATTCTTCCTGTTTGCCGAGCTCTTCCTGGGCTTTTTCGGTCCCCTTGTATTCGCGAAAGACTTTCTGGACATCGATATAGCCGATGTTGGTAAAGCCCACCGCGGAAGCGATGCTTCCTAGAAAGGCAAGCATCAATATAATTGCAACCAGTTTTTTCATTTCTTCACCCCCTGGAACCAGTTTGGCAATGTGCTATTCTACCATAGCCCCTGCTTTCCGTCTATAAGTTTCTAGGTGAATGAGCAGTACCGAAATATCTGCTGGAGAGACCCCGGCAATTCTGGAGGCCTGGCCGATGGAGACCGGTTTGAGTTTTTCCAGTTTATGGCGAGCTTCTCTGGAAAGCCCGTGGAGGTTTTTGAAATCCATATTTTCAGGGATGCTTTTGTATTCGAGCCTTTTAAATTTTTCAACTTGATCCAATTGTCTCTTTATATAACCTTCATATTTTTCTGAAATGTCAATTTGCTCGGAAATCTCGGGGGAGATGCGCTGTTGATTAAGAAGGGCAGCCTGCTTTTTCAAGAAACATTGATATCTTTCCTTAGAGATTAAACCTGCCTGGTAGCCTTTCCCGGTTAATCTGAGGTCGGCGTTGTCCTGTCGAAGGATTAATCTGTATTCGGAGCGGGAAGTGAGCATGCGATAAGGCTCTTCAATATCTTTGGTAATCAGATCATCGATCAGGGTTCCCGTAAAAGATTCTTCTCTTCCCAGGAGAAAAAAATCCTTGCCCTTAACCTTCGTCGCCGCATTGATGCCTGCCACGATCCCCTGAGCGGCAGCCTCTTCGTAACCGGAAGTTCCGTTAATCTGCCCTGCGCAGAAAAGCCCCGAGATTTCTTTGGTTTCTAAAGAGTGCTTGAGCTGAGAAGAGGGAACGTAATCGTATTCTACTGCGTAACCGGGTCGGATGATTTCAACCTTCTTCAGGCCGGGCATGGTTTGGAACATGGCCAGCTGAACATCTGCCGGGAGACTGGTGTTCATCCCCTGGGCATACATTTCAAGGGTGTCACGGCCGGTGGGCTCAATAAAACATTGTTGATGCTCTTTTTCAGGGAAGCGGACTACCTTGTCTTCAATGGAAGGGCAGTATCTAGGTCCGGTTCCTTTGATTTTTCCTTGGAAAAGGGGGGAGCGATCTAAATTGGCCCGGATGATTTCGTGCGTTCTTTTGTTGGTCCAAGTAAGATGGCACGGAACTTGGGGAAGGGAAGATGAGGGATTGTGAGGGAGGTTGAAGGAAGATGAGGGAGAAGCATATTGTTGATATTCCCAGATAAATGAAAACATTTTTGGTGGTTCGTCGCCAGGCTGGACAAGCATTTTAGAAAAATCAATAGACCTTTTGTTGAGTCTGGCTGGAGTACCGGTTTTAAGTCTTCCTAGCCGCAGCCCTAAAGAAGCCAGACTTTTGGAGAGGCCCTTAGCCGGAAATTCTCCCGCTCGTCCGCATTCCATATGTACCATTCCGGTATGAATGACTCCGTTCAGGAAGGTTCCGGTGGTTACCACCACGGCTTTGCCCTGATAAACTGTTTCAAGCCTGGTTTTTACTCCAATTACTTCCGTTCCACGTTCTCCGATCCTTGTAACCAGGATTTCCTCGACCAAGCCCTCCTTTAAATCAAGATTCTCTTGCTCTTCCAAGACCCTTTTCATAACACGATGGTAATGCTTGCGGTCCGACTGAGCGCGCAGGGCTTGGACGGCAGGCCCCTTGTTGGTATTAAGCATCTTCATTTGAAGAAAGGTGAGATCGGTTGAGATGCCGATTTGCCCGCCCAGGGCATCCACTTCCCGAATTAATTGACTTTTGGCCGGACCTCCCATGGCTGGATTGCAGGACATAAAGGCAATGGTGTCGATATTCATGGTCAGAAGCAGGGCTTGACAGCCGAGCCTGGCGGCGGCCAGAGCCGCCTCTATTCCAGCATGACCAGCGCCGATCACGATCACATCGTATTCTTTAGGATATGTGTAAGATAAATTTTTCATGGGGAAGAAAAAAATTAGCCTCGAGTATCTCGGATAACGAAGATTATCCCAATGACATCTCCCACCACTTTGTCTTTTAACAAATTGGCGTTGATCGAAGCCGGGATGTGTTGTCCCAATGGATCAACCAGCTCGGCTTCAAACCTGAGAATTTCTTTTCTCTGATTAGCAACTTCGTTATAAAGCTGGTCGTACCTTTCCCGGACTTTAAAAAGAGAAGAGATTTTTCTCCCAATCAATTCTTCCTGTGAGACACTAAACAATCGAGAGGCTTCATCATTGACAAACAAGATTTTCCCTTCAAAATCAGTTGCGAGTAAGGCATTGGGCATGGTCTCAATAATGACATCTGCGGCCAATGCGGGCGAGACCGCAAATAGGCTGTAACGCCGCATCGCAATATATATAAATAGATTCATGAGGGCGACACCAAAGACTACGGTTGGGAAGACAACCCTTACTCCGAAAATGATAGGAAGAACCCCATCGGTTATAAGCCCAACGCTTACCGGGATTAGTGAACCGATGGCGATAAGAATTGCTTGAGCTCTTTCTGTTTTCTGCTGGGCTTTGGCTGCAAAATTTAGGATCAAAACAATTCCTAAGAGAGAATAAAAGGCAGAAGAAGACAGGAAAAGCCAGAACAAAATAGCAGGCTGGCTGACAATCCCAAATGACATGATTTCGTAACGGGCATTCATTAAATTTGTAAAAATGAACAGGAAAGCCAGGATCGAAGGCGGAAGATAAAAGAAGACATAGGAAAAAGGGCTTTCAAGAAATCTTTTCTTTCCTGTATACAGGAAAGAAAAATGAGAAAAAATTGGGAAAAGAAATGCCCAGAGCGTTCCGGTGATACGATCCAGATTTCTGGCGAGCTCTAGGGTAAAGGCAATTCGGACGGAATATTCAAAAATAGCAGCCAGGAATGCTACCAGAGCAAAAAAGGCGAAAAAGCGCGCCACCTTGTTTTCATAATGACGGGTAAAGATCCTAAAACAAAGCAGCAGAATAAAAAGCGAAGCTGCCAATTCAAAGTAAGGGAAAAGTATTGACATTTGGTAGAATTATAGTATATTTTTTGAGGAAGGGCAAGTGCAAATGGCAAAGTATAAACGAGTTCTGCTTAAGCTCTCGGGCGAGGTCTTTGGCGGTCGGCGAAAATACGGCATAGATCTCGAGCTGCTGGAAGTTCTGGCGGAAGAAATAAAAAACGTGCGGAAATTGGGAATTGATTTCGCGATTGTGGTCGGGGGAGGAAACATCTTTCGCGGGGTTACCGGGGCGGATAAGGGAGTGGATCGGGCAACCGGGGACTATATGGGAATGCTGGCCACCGTCATTAATTCCTTGGCCCTTCAAGATGCCCTGGAACGAATCGGGGTGCCTTCACGTGTTCAAACCGCGATCGAGATGAGAGCGGTGGCAGAGCCGTTTATTCGGAGAAGGGCGATACGGCATATGGAGAAGGGAAGGGTGGTAATCTTGGCGGCGGGAACCGGGAATCCCTATTTTTCAACCGATACCACCGCTGCCTTGCGTGCCGCGGAGCTGGATGCAGATGTAATTTTGAAAGCAACTAAGGTTGGCGGGGTCTATGACAAGGATCCCGTGCTGCATAAAGATGCGAAAAAGTTTAAGCAGATGACTCATATGGAGCTCATTCAAAGAAGGCTAAAGGTTATGGACTCTACCGCCGCCTCACTCTGTATGGAGAATAGAATCCCGATCATTGTTTTAGATCTGACCAAGCATGGAAATATTAAAAAGGCGGTATTAGGGAAGGGAGTGGGGACCCTAGTGAAAAATGAATAGGAGGGATTTGCTATGCAGGATGTCTTAAAAGAATGCGAGACCAAAATGCGGAAAGCGGTCGAGGTATTAAAGAAAAATTTTGCCGCGGTGCGGACGGGACGGGCTAATCCGGCCTTACTCGACCATGTCACGGTAAATTATTACGGGACATCGGTTCCCTTGAAACAGCTAGCTTCGATTTCAACTCCCGAGCCCAGGGCGCTGCTGGTTACTCCCTATGATAAAAACTCTGCCCCGGAAATTGAAAAGGCAATTTTAACTTCGGATTTAGGAATCAATCCCAAGCGAGAGGCGGGGGTAATCCGCCTTTTTCTTCCCGAGCCTTCGGAAGAGAGGCGGAAAGAGCTGGCGAAATTGGTAAAAAAAGAAACGGAGGAGGCGAAGGTGGCAGTTCGCAATGTTCGGCGTGAAACCATCGAAAGCTTGAAAAAACAAAAAAGCGGAAAGCAGATCACGGAAGACGACGAAAAGGTCCTGGACAAAAAAGTGCAAGAGCTAACCAATAACTATTGCGGCGAAATTGATAAGCTGTTAGCGGCTAAAGAGAAAGAGATCATGGAAGTTTAAATGGATCCCCAGAACATCCCCCGACATATCGCAATCATTATGGATGGCAATGGCCGCTGGGCGAAAGAGCGAGGCCTTCCCCGTATTGCCGGACATCGTGAAGGGGCTGAATCACTGCGAGTGGTTCTTAAAGCCTGTAATGAATTTGGCGTAAAATATTTAACGGTTTATGCTTTTTCCACTGAAAACTGGCAGCGCCCCAAAGATGAGGTGGATTTTTTGATGAATCTTTTTGCGGAGACGATTGATCGTGAGCTGGATGAGCTCATGGCCAACCGGATAAGAATAAATTTTTTGGGAAGGCTTTCGAAATTTTCTCCCGAGCTTCAAAAGAAGATGAAAGAAGCCATGGAAAAGACCAAAGAGAATGATGCCAGCACCCTGAACGTCATGGTGAATTATGGCGGGAGAGCCGAATTAGCGGATGCGGTCCAGGCAATTATTAATGAGGGGCGAGGGACGGTGGACGAAGAAAGCATTAGTCAGCATCTTTATACCAAAAATATTCCTGATCCAGACCTTTTAATTCGCACGGCTTCCGAGATGCGGGTTTCAAATTTTCTTCTTTGGCAAATTGCCTATGCTGAGATTTATGTAACGCCTGTTCTCTGGCCGGATTTCAGGCGCGAGCAGTTAAAAGAGGCGATAGAATCCTATCAGAGGCGGGTTAGAAAATTTGGTAAAACCGAGGAGCAAATAGATGCTTCCTAGGGTTCTTACGATATTAATCGGAGCCCCCATTCTGGTTGCCTGTGTCTACTTTGGGGGGATTGCCATTTTATTGCTAGTCCTGGCCTTAGCTGCCGTTTCTATCAATGAATTTTACAATATGATGAAGCTTAAGGACTTTCGTCCAGCCTACTGGGTGGGAAATTTCTTTACCCTGTTTTTTATTGTCTTTGCCTATTATGCCTTAAAGAAAAATTGGGAGCCGGCCCATTCTGCAATTTTGACGGGAGCGGCGTTGGTGACCATGGGCTCCGCTTTGTTCCTGAAACGGCCCAAAAATGCGATTGTGGATGTGGCCGTGACCCTGCTGGGGATGATTTACATCGGATGGTTCTTCAGCTATTTCCTTTTTATCCGGGCCCTGACCGAGAAGGGGGCCTATCTCTTATTTTTGATCGGAACCGTTTGGGCCTTGGACATTGTCGCCTTTATTTTTGGATCGGCTTTTGGCAAGCACCGGCTTCTTCCATCGGTATCTCCCAAGAAGAGCGTTGAGGGGGCCGTGGCCGGATTCCTCTTTTGCCTGGTGGCGGCAGGGATTTTTGGGTATTATGCCGGGTTCGATATGCCCCATTCTTTGATTTTGGGGGCCATAATCGGGACGGTGGCGCAGCTCAGCGATCTGGTGGAATCTTTGATTAAGCGGGATGCGGGAGTAAAGGATGCTTCTTCCATTGTCCCCGGACACGGCGGGGTTTTAGATCGCATCGACAGTTTTATTCTTACGGCGCCGGTATTTTATTACTATTTGGTTTGGGTAATCCT
>Ga0111227_1124_pt1 | contig 12479 bp, 13 predicted proteins | sample DeeMarSWOR152_54_FD_80391 | JGI IMG/M metagenome (GOLD analysis project Ga0111227, IMG submission 80391) | candidate division WOR-1 bacterium DG_54_3 | reverse complement strand
TGGCCGTGTAGTATGTGAAATAATCATTGTTTTCAATCACATTGCCATCCTCCTCGACCGGGATGCCATAGCTGGTCGAGGTTGAACTAGCCAACTTGTAACCCTCTTTATCCTTGACATCAGCAAATTCATTTAGACCCAGATAAAGCCTGTAGATCTCATTGGGCAAAAGCGACGAGGTGGGAGTGATGGTCAGCACCGTATCGTTCTCGCTCCAGGCGGTGGAGACGCTGACCGTATCTCCGGCGGCAAATGTCCGGACGCCCGCCGAAACTAACCTGGGCCGGACGGTGGTGGTGTCCATCGGTTTATTGAAAGTGACGTTAAAGACCGCGTCCGTTTCGATGGTGCTGTAGGGAAGCGGAGAAACCGAACGCATCACCGGATTTATCCACATGTCTATATCTTCCGTAAAAATCGCCCCATCGGGAACAGCACTTTCGATATACAGAAATACTTTCCCCCTCTGGTAGCCTTCTTTTGTCGCCTCTATCCTATAATAGCCGTACTTGATATTCTCTAAAACATATTCTCCATTAGCATTCGTCACGGCACTCTTGGTCTCGTAGTCGCCAACCAGGGAAACGATGGCGCCGGCCACCGGCCCAATGACGTGATATTGATCATAACTTGGTCCCGCAAAATAATTACTGTAAACGATCCCCTTGCAGACCAGGTTCCGGGGGGATGCTATTTCAGTCTTAACCTCCGGCGTCTCCTGTCCGCAGCCCGCCACCAAAATCCCTAAAGCCAATGCGCCAATGAACAATAACGAAAACAACTTTACTTTTTTAAACATTTTTGATTTCCTCCTTTATTTTGAAATAGTTTTAATCTTTGATTTTTAAGTTTTGAATTTAAAAAGATCACCTCCCGGAAAACAAATGAATTTTATTCGCAGGTTAATTGTACTCTTCATTATAATCTTGTCAAGGGATTTACTAAACGATCCGAATCACGTTGCTGACTTTTCGAACAACCGGCAGCTTCTCAATGATTTTTAGCGCGGCTTTCAGATTTTTCTCGGCTACACTGTGGAGCAAGATCACTATGGTGGCAACATTTCCAACTGTTTCCTTTTGGACTACGGCCGCAATGCTCACCTTTTTTCGAGCAAAGGCTTTTGAGATCCCGGCCAGCACCCCAAACCGGTCCGGAGCCTGGAGTCGGATGTAATAGCGGCTTTCGATATCTTCGATCTTTCTGGTTTTAATCCTCCGGAGCCTTGCTGGCTTTCCTCCCCCACCCTTTGAGACCTGAACAATATCAGAAACAATGGCCGATGCGGTAGGTCCTCCCCCTGCCCCCTGCCCATAAAACATGAGTTCCCCCACCGGATCTCCTTTGACATAGATGGCATTGTAATTCTCGGAAACCGCCGCCAGCGGATGCTGTTTCGATACCAGAGCCGGATGCACCCGGACATCCAATTTGCCCTCGATCATTTTGGCAATGGCCAAAAGCTTTATGACATAGCCGATCTCGCCGGCATAAAGAATATCCTCCGCGGTAATTTTCTCGATCCCCTCGCGGTAAACATCTGCCGCTCTTACTTTGGCGCGGAAAGCGACTGAAGCCAGGATCGCCGCCTTGTAGAACGCGTCGTAACCCTCAACATCGGACCTGGGATCGGCCTCCGCAAAACCCTTCTCCCTGGCCTTTTTCAGGGCTTCGGAAAATGCCATTCCCTCTTCACTCATTTTGGAGAGGATGTAATTGGTGGTGCCGTTGACGATCCCGTAGATCTCGGCTATTTTATTGGCAGAAAGACTATCGCGCAAAGTACTCAGGATCGGAATGCCGCCGCCGACCGATCCTTCGAAGAGCAGGGAAACCCCCTTCTTTTTCGCCATGGTCATGAGCTCATCCAGATGAAGGGCAACCAGCTCTTTATTGGAAGTAACGACATGCTTGCCGGACCTGATGGCCGCCAGGACATACTTTTTAGCAGGATTTATCCCGCCGATAGCTTCGACCACAATGGCGATCTCGGGATCGTTGATAATCTTATAGGGATCGCGGGTAAGCTTACACGGGACCCTAACCCGGCGGATATCACAGCCCCTTACTATTTCGATCTCTGGAACATATTTAACGTTCCTTGCGACCGCTGAGCCCACAACGCCTAAACCTAAAATGCCTATTTTTATTTTCCCCATAGACTTACCCCTCAGCTTTCACCCAATTTGATTATTCCTGCCCTCATCCAACTCATTCTTGAACCAATACTTTTTCAATTACAACCTTCTCCCAGAGGGAGAAGGAGTGGGGTGATTAACCTGCAATTTTTTCCCACCCAACCCCCTCTCCCTCTGGGAGAGGGCCGATAACTACAGACTTAACTTTAACCGCCCTCTTGGGTGAGGGCAGCAGAAAGCTAATCAAACAGCGAGCTGATCGACTGATTCTCGTAATTGCGGCGGATGGCCTCTCCCAGAATTTCCGCCGATGAAAGGATGGTCAATCCCTTAAACTGTTTTTCCTTTGGGATCGGAAAAGAATCGGACACGATCACTTCTTTAAAATTTGCTTTGGTCACGCGCTCCACCGCCGGACCGGAAAAGAGAGCATGGGTGGCGACCACATAGATATCCTTTTGGCAGCCGGCCTTGCGCAGCGCCTCTACCCCGCTGGTGATGGTTCCCGCGGTATCGATCATGTCATCGGTTATGATCACGGTTTTTCCTTCCACATCACCCACCACATGGGTGACTTCGGATTGATGGTGCTCCTCCCGCACTTTATGCAGGATCGCCAGATGCGCGCCGATGCGGTCCGCCAGTTTTTTAGCGACCTTGGCGCGGCCGGTATCCGGCGCCACCACCACGATATCTTTGAGCTTCTTCTCCTTCAAATAATTTGAGAAAAGCGGCATGGCGGTCAGAGTATCCACCGGGATATTGAAGACCCCCTGGATCTGATCCGAATGCAGGTCCATGGTCACCACCCGGTCCGCCCCCGCCGTTTCTAAAAGATTGGCGATCAATCTGGCGGAGATCGGCTCACGGGAAGCGGCTTTTCTGTCCTGTCTCGAATAGCCAAAATGCGGGATAACCGCGGTCACGGTCTTGGCGGAAGCGCGTTTCATGCCATCGATAATAATGAAAAGCTCCATCAGGTCTTCATTCAAATTATGAGTGCAGGTCTGGATGATGACGCAGCTCTGGCCCCGGATATTCTCCATGATACGGGCATAGATTTCCCCGCCCGCAAATCGGGAGATCTTTATTTTTCCGGGAGCAAGCCCCAGATACTTTACGATCTTCTCTCCCAGCCCGGGATCCGAGGTTCCATAAAAAACGCGCAGTTCAGAATTTGCCATTGGTCAACTCTCCTTTTAAAACCCAGCTTTGGGCAGAAGTTATTCTAACATTCACCAGTTTGCCTAGCAAGTCTCTTTTGTCCGCTCTGAACTTGACGATCTTGTTGCCGCGGGTTCTGCCCCGTAGAGCAGACTGACTGACCGGTTGACTGGCTGACTGGTCGACTAAGATTTCTTGAATTGTGCCAATCAGCTTTTCATTTTGTTTACGGGCGACTTCTTCTACCACCCTCATTGCTGCCTGCAGCCTTTCCTGCTTGACCTTTTGCGGGACATCGTCCGGAAGCCTGGAAGCGGCGGTCCCGGGCCGGACGGAATAGGCCGCGGTATTGCAGGCATCGAAGCCGATCTGCTCTATTATATATAATGTAGAGCGGAACTGCTCTTCCGTCTCTCCCGGAAAGCCCACAATTACATCCGAGGTGATGGCAGCCCCGGGAATTTTGGAGCGAATCTTATCCACTAATTTGCGATATTGATCGGCTGTATAACCACGGTTCATCCTCTGCAGGATCTCATCATTGCCGTGCTGGATGGGAAGATGAAAGTACTCGCAGACGTGGGGAAGTGCAGCCACCGCATCGATTATCTCATCTGACATATCTCGGGGATGCGAAGTCATGAAGCGGATGCGTTTAATCCCTGATATCTGCCTTAAAAGATTCGCCAATCCATATTTATAAGAGTTAACATTTTGTCCCAACAAAAAGATTTCTTTATATCGATTGGCATCGATCTGTTTGATTTCGTTTAGAATTTCATCGACGGGCCTGGAATATTCCCTGCCCCGCACGTAGGGGACAATGCAGTAAGAGCAGAAATTGTCGCAGCCGTGCATGATGGTGATATACTTAGTCCGCCTGTCTTCCTGTCTGCCTGTCTGCCGGTCATTATTTATTGACTGGTTGACCGGAAGACTGGTTGACCGGTTGACAAGAAGATATTCCTTAAGTTTTTCCGGCTGGTTCGGACCGATGAACAGATCCACATGCGGAAAGAGGCTGCTGACCTTTACGCCCGGCTCGGTCACCAGGCAGCCGCAGACGGCGAGCTTGAGGTTTAGATTTTTCGACTTCAATCCCTTAAGCGAGGAGATATATCCGGCGGCGCGGTCTTCGGCGTGCTTTCGGACGACGCAGGTATAGATGAATTCCAGGACAACCTTTAGACGATGATAAACGACCCCCCAGATTTCATCCGTAGGTTTTAATGTAGTAGCGGCGCATGCAACAATTATAACAGGATCTTGGGGCTGGGGGCTAGGGATTAGGTCAGTCCACTTCCGTGGCAAAACAGGAGGCGAAAAAAGCCCTACTTGAACTGGGACAGCGCGCTTTTTATGGTATTGCCTCTAAACAATCTTCAGCAACTCAATCTCAAATATAAGGACCTTTCCCGCTAAGGGGTGGTTACCGTCAATGACAATCACGTCATCTCTGACATCAACAATCAAAGCCGTCAGTCTCTGGCCGCTGGGATTTGTCACCTGCAAACTCTGACCTACTTGGGGTTCGACGCCCTCCGGCATTTTGTCGCGCCCAATCTCCGCCACCATTTCCTTGCGGCGAGGCCCGTAGGCTTCCTCCGGAGGAAGCTTGATCGTCTTCCTCTCCCCCTCGCCCATGCCTGCCACTGCCACTTCGAACCCCGGAATGATCTTGCCCTCACCCAGGGTGAACTGGAGCGGCTCGCGCTTCCGGGAACTGTCAAAGACTCTGCCGTCCTCCAGCTTGCCTGTGTAATGAACCTTGACCGTGTCTCCCTGTTTCGCCCTTGCCATAACTTTTGCCTCCTTCCGCGCCCTTATTTATCTTTCTCGAGTTCCAGGTAAGCGACCACCGACCGATCAGCGTAATTCTCCATGATATGGATTATTTGATCCACGGCCGACTTTTTGGACAGCTTTTTCTCTGCTACTTCAAAAATAATATCTTCAATTTTCTTCTTGATTTCTTTTTTCATCATCAAAATTCAATGATCTTAGAAAGTTTGTCATGGAAACTGCTTAACTTCAGTTCCTTTTTGGCAATTTTCCTTGCTCTCCTTGCAAGTTCTCTAATGCGATTTCTATTTCCCAGCAATTTCTCATATGATTTAACAAATTTATCCCCTTTTTCATCAAGTTCCTCAAAAAAGACCGCTGAGGCCTCAAACTTATCAAAAGCTGGAAGAGGATTAAGCAAAAGCGCTGTTTCACAATAAGCGCTTTCATGGGTGGCCAAGGAAAAGGACTCAGAAAGGGATGGGTTCACAAAAATATCGCTGAGATAGTAATACTGGAAAAGCGTTTCTTTTTTCAAATACTTATAATGAAAAAGTTGTCGCGGAAATCGCTTTAGAAGTATCTTTAACTTATAAAACAGGCGTCTTTCCAAAACTTTTCCTACAATAATAACTTTTTTGTTACTATACTTACTTAATAATCCAGGAAGATGTTCTATTAATATTTCAGCCCCTTTGATCTTCTCCAAACGGCCAACATAAATAGAAACAATGTCCTCCTTGTTTATTAAAAGCTCTTTTTTTATTCGCCCCATATCTTCTTGTTGAGGAGGGTAAACCTGGATTGTGTTCTCAATTAACATTGCCTTATCGGAATGTTCCGGAAAATATCTCATAAAATTATCATGTTCAAAGCGCGAAGGGCAAACAACCTTGTGAGCAATTTTAATCATGCTCTCCTGATTTATTAAAAACCGATTAACCGTCTTAAATCCTGATTCTTTTTCCCTTCGAAGCAAACTGTGGAAGTGATATACGATCTTTGTCTTTTTGCGAATTTTCTTCAGTTCTTTTACCCAGTTCACAAAATGCTGGATCACATAATCAAATCCATTCAGCGGCAACGCTTTCTGGAAAGCGGAAAAAGTAGGGTATTTTTTAAGGGTGCCATCGGGCATCAGAACCCTCACCGGATATTTCTTCTGGAATTCAGAGCTCATCAAAACATAGACTTCATGACCAAGATTCCGGAAAGTTTCCCGGGAAAGTTCAACTATTTGCCCCACTCCGCCACAGTACTTTTCGCCCACAGGATATTCAAAACTTATCAGCAAGATTTTCTTCATATCTTCCTCCCCAACATAAACACGCCGTTATTAACTTTGTGCTTGATATGATAATAAGCAAAATCTTTGATGGTTAAATAAGAGCGGTGCGTCTCATGGGCGTTTTTGAACACCGCCCGCTGTTTCAAAACTTCATTCTTCGCTCCAAGGGGGATAGTGATAATAAGGCTTCCCTTCCGCTTTAGCTTTTTTAATATGTTATTAACCAGAAAATGCGCCCGATTTTTTTTAAAGTGCTCAAGCAGCTCGGTAGCAAAAATAATGTCATAATCGCCGTCTTTTAAAGTTGGTGCGAGCTTCAGGCAATCATCAATCATCACTTTGGTATAATAATAATCCCAGATAGGATTTTTATAACCTTTAAATATTTCGACCCCTTCAAGGCGATGCATCCACTCCCTGGGGCGTAAGCGAAGATAACGTATTTCAAACATTTCCCGAAAAATAAAACCATTATGTCCAATACCGCATCCCAGGTCCAGAACGTTAATTTTTTTACCAAGGATATGGTTTTGTTCAATAAAAGTTATTATTTCTCCGGTCGCGTAAGCGTTTCCTATCGGCATTTTTTATCCTTTAAAATTAATCGATTTGATTTTAGGATGATATCATCCATGATAATTTGGACTAAGGAAATTACGCGGAAAACGAATGCTATTCAAATGTCAAACAGCTTACTTCCACCCTAACATACTGAGATAATCTGTCAAGGGGGCTTTAAAGAATTCTCTAAAATTCGAGATGGCGGGACGGGATTTTAAAAAATCAAATTGCTTCTTCTTAAAAAATCAGGAAAAAAGCAACAGAGGGCCTAGGTGGCATTATAAAGCAGTTCCAGCGCCGTTTTAAGACGGTGGTAAATGGTCACCCAAGAGGCAGCCGTAGGTTTTAATATAACATTTGGAGGGCATATATATATTATATCAGGTTTCAGGAGGCGAAAGAAATGAGACTGAAATCGCGCCTGCTTTTATCCGATAAAATAATGGAGGCTCAAGCTATGTTCAGATTTGCGGAAAATTGGACCGAGGGAGCGTACCGGAGAGGGACAGGGCCCTATGATACGCTTTTCAAGATCAACCGGAACACGGTGGCTTTTGGCAGAAGCGGCGATCGCTTCTCGACCCCCTTGCCTCTCAGCAGCATAAAAAAGGAAAGACATCTTCCTATAGAAAAAGTGCTTACCGGAAGAACTCCGCATAGCTACCGGCTGCTTGAGAACCGGGACTGGGAAGTGGCCAGGGTAAAGCCGGAAGATATCGCCGAGCACCTGCGCGGCCGGAAAGAGGTTTTTGAAAAACTCCCCGAGGCGGATATCCTGGAATGCAAACAGGCCATGCTGGGCATTATGAGCGGCAAGCTATCCAGAAAGATACTCAGAGAGTACGAACCGGAGCTTTTGCCTGAGGACATTCGATGGGTAAGGCTGGATGCCAATGATTATTATTTTGACGTTTTTGGGCTTTCTGATGAAAATTACTTCCCGGCAAAGGTCAAGCCGCCCGCCTCCCTGGCTGAATTGCTGGCCGGCATGAATATCAAGGTAGAGGTTGAAAGTCGGGCGCTGCTGGAGAAGGATCATCACGCGGAGCTCTTCTTTGCGCTGGCGCACTTAAGAAGCGTATTCTTTAAGATGCAGAAAAAGGTGGACCGGACCAGGGTCTGGATCGGGTTCGAGCTTCCCACCATTTCCATAACCAGCGGTATCGCGGAAATATCCGGACGGGTCGATGCCCTCTGGATCGAGAGCGCGCTTAAGGAACCGGGCAAGCATCTGCGCAGTATCATGGCCCCGGAAGAGCTGCTGATGGTCAGGGAGTAAGCATGAAAAAAGTCCAGCTCAGACGAATTTTAATTTCTGTGAAACTGGCTTTCGCGGCCGATCCCGAAAAGATCGCTCTGCTCAAGCGCGGCCAGTTGAACCCGAAGCAGGTCATAAAATGCGCCCTAGAAAAAGATCCGGAACTCCGCAAAGCGGCAGAGCTCTACCTTTATAGTAACCCGGAGGTTCTTCTGGAGGGGACGAAGACCCTGGTGGAATACACGGTCAAGGGCCGGGCCCGGGCCCGGGATCTTATCTGTGACTTCTGGCTGCTGACCTTTCGGAAAAGGGTAATAGAAGAATTAAGCCCCTGGCTGCAGAGCGAAAAAACCGAGAAAAACCTTTATGTTTATAAAGCAAAGAAATCCGATCTTATCGGGCACGCCCATTTAGGCCCGATGTGGGAGGTCAGGTTTATCACCGTGACCTCTTATCCCGAGCGCAAACGAGCCAGGGAAACCCTGGAAAAACTATTGAGCCTCTCCCAGGGAAGGCTCAGGCAAAGCATCCAGGAACTGCTGGATCATGCTCCGGAGATGGAAACCGCAGTAATCGGCGAACCTACTATCACGGAACAGGATAACCGGATCGGGTTTTATAGCAGCCGAAAAGAAAGGCTCTGGAAGTAAACATTTGGATGATCTCCAAACTGAAATTTCCCCGAATTCAAGCCGATAATAGATTGTGATAAGCAGGGCTTCAAATCTAGGACAAATATCAGCTCCGGTCATAAAGGAGACCTTCCGGATCGTGAACCGGGATCTTTCTTCGTTCAAGCCTCAAAGCATAGAAAAGGCGCCGGAACGGATCGCCTGGCTTAGAGGTTGTTTGGATTTTCAAGATCTAAAAAAAACCTACCGCGATATCAGTTTACTGCATGCCTTAGATCCAGGAGAAAACGTTCGCTCTGCGCTCGAACCACACCTGCTTAAGTCGCCGGAAAACTATTTAAGACAGCCGCTTGAATACCTCCCCATAGAAGTCAGCATGCGGCTGCTTTTGGGGAATAACACCGCCCTCAAGGGGCTCCAGCTTGCCTCAAACTACGGGCCCTATCTGCTTTATTTAAAAGAAAGGCGGGGCTTTACGGATTTCAGAGGGATCGATATTGACCCTTACGCGGTTCAATACGCTCAAGAAATAGGAAGTCCTGTTATAGAAGGCACGGTTAATCCGCTTCCATTTCAAAGTTCAAGCCTGGATCTTGTTATAAGCGACAACTTCCTGACCATGGATTATTTGCCGGTTAAAAGCGCAACCTCCCTGGCTCTGCCGACTTTTATAAGAAATGCCGCGCTGGAAGTCCACCGGGTCCTAAAACCCGGAGGATATTTTATCTCTCTGGATGAATGTGTCCATTTGCAGGACGAGATCCCCTTTGATCCTCCCCAGGTATTTTCCAGGGAAGCCATAGCTCAGCTGGCAAGTCTCCGATCCATAAATGTTTTTCAAAAAGCGGCCTAAGAGCCTTCCCGGACCTTCCATCCAGGCTCCAAACTGAATCTCCAATAGTCAGGATATTTTTTGCCAAACGTTTTAGTTGTGGGTATGGGTCTCGTCATTTGTCGCGTTATCGGTTTAGGTATCGGCATCGTCATTCCAAAAACAACAACCAAAACGAAACCGTGACGTTACCGATACCGAATCACGAAAACGAAAACTTTAAGGGAGAGGGAGGCAGGCAAGGATCTGAGCTCATTTTGTTTGTTTGCTTCTCTTATTTAAGGACAAGATCAGCGCCACAATGCGCTTGATATCATAGATTATTATTAATATAATTATCTCATAATTTATTATTTAATTTGATCGGGAAAGGAACAGGGCCATATGGATTACATTGCATTAATTTTTATGGCAGCACTTGCGACATCCGTAACCTACATTTTATACTTCATTCTGAATTTTTTCATGGAAGGCCTATTGCAGGCGCGAACAAGGATCGGAAAGCTTTTTTCGGTATATTTAACTGTTTTAATTTTGATGTTTTTGTTTTCGCGGGTTGTTTCGCCAGAGCTGCATGGATTAAATATGCTCTTTGTATTTGGCGAAATACTCATTATCTGTTTTCTTATCCTTAAGATAAATTGGGGAATGGCATTAATATTTCTTATATACAGCATAGTCTTTGGTAATCTGATTACTCTACTGATATTCATCCCGGTCGCTTCTTTGCTTGGCGCAGGCAATCTGTGGCAAAATATATTATATTACATAGTTTTTGCACTCGGCCCAGTGCTCACGGCAATACTTGCTATGATAGGCAAGCTGCCCTGGATTGGGAGGATTGGGATTGAGGTGCGGCCAGAATGACCGTTTCATTTGACTTCTCCTTTTATTTCAAGCTATGATCAACTTCGCAATGTGCTTGATATCGGGAATTCTCAATAGTACAATTAGCTTAAAATTTAATTTTGAACTTGATCGAGAGGGGAGCAAAGCTGCATGATAGTGTGCATTGGAGCAATTTTCTTTATAATGCTTACGATATTAGCAACATTTATTTTATACTTCATTCTGAATTTTTTCATGGAGAGTCTATTTGAGGTGCGATCAAGGGTCGGAAAGCTTTTTTCAGTATATTTAGCTGTTCTTGTATTATCGTTTTTGTTGTCGCGTCTTGTCAAGCCAGATCTATACAAAATAAGTACGTTTTTTGTAATTGGCGAAATACTTATCATCTGCTTCCTTATCCTTAAAATAAATTGGGTAATGGCATTCATATTTTTTATATTCAGCATAATCCTCAGTAATGCGATCAGCCTCGTGATATTCGCCCCGATTGTTTTATTTTCTGGCGCGGCTGCTGTAAAAGAAAGCATATTGTTACATATGGTTTTTGCCTTCGGCCCATTGTTCACAGCAATCCTTGCTATCAAGGGCAAATTGCCCTGGGTCGAAGTGCAGCCAGAGTGACCAATAATTTCTAAGTTTGATCTATTTTCAATTGATCCCCATACATTACTGATACCGAATCACGAAAACGAAAACTTTTTAGCTACTTCTTCCTGGTGAGCTTCATATTCATGGGCGTATCTATTTCGTTGAACTCTTTATCCAGGACCCTCAAGTGGTCATCATCCGGGGCGATGAAATTATAGATCTCTTCGGGTTTATTGTAATTGAGCTGGACGATCTCGCGGCCGCGGTTTTTAATCCGCTTATATTTGCCAAAGGAGTTATAAGCCCGATCGCCATAGCGGGTGGCAAGATACGTTTCCCTCAGGAAATAGGTTCCGTTGGCGTAGAGGGTGAGTTCGGTCTTGAGCCCGGAGCAATCCGCGCAAGGAAGGATCCCTACGTAGGAGATCTGGGAGCTTGGGTCATAGCTCATGATCTGTTCCAGCCGCATCCAATTATTGTAGGCGTATTTTTGCTGGACGGTGATGAAGGCGCTGACGAACACGGCAGCCAGGAGCAATCCGATGGTTGCTTCCTTGAACGTTTTATCGCGGAAGATTCCACAGACGATCCAGAGGATGGCGGAGACCATGAAGATATGGCCGGTCTGGGCGATCAATGCTCCTCCGGTCCAGCCGAAGACGAAGAGTCCGCCGCCGCCGAAGAATGCGAGCGCGGGAATGGACATGGATTGGATGATGCGGTTCCTCAAAACATATCCTAAAAGAAATAATGCAATCGATGGAGCGCAGGCATTGAAGAAGATCCATTCTGTGAAACTCGCTTTTGCCAGGTTGAGGAAGAAGTTGGTGCTGTTGACCGCCGCCAGAGTGTTCAGGATCGCAATCGTTATCCCCAGTCTCTTATACATTAATTTACCTCTTCTGCTTCAGCCTTAGGAATTCCGTGAACTTTTCTTCTTTGCCCTCGACTTTTGACCAGCGCTCGATCTCTCTTAAGTCGATCCGGCAACGTTTGGCCACCATCAAGGCCTGTTCAAGGGATTGGGGATCATCCCAGTGATAATAGGCAGCCAACCTGTCTTTAATGCAATCGGTCGGGCTCAGCAGTTTAAGGCTGCCATACTTTGTTCTTACGGTGGCGATCTTCTTTACCGGTTCAGAGCCCACGGCTAAAGGCGGGGGAATGAATTCGATGATAAAATCACAATCTTTTCGGGCAAAGAATCCTTCCGCTGCTTTCTCAAAGCCAAGCTCCTGCATTGCATCCTGAATACCCTTTATATTATATTCCGCGGCAATGGTAACAAAATCGAGGTCAAGTGACTGATATTTATTCCGGGAATAGACCGTGACGCAGGCGCCGCCGGTCAAAACAGCATCTACCCCATGTTTTCTTAAATGTGAAT
>Ga0111227_1065_pt1 | contig 12598 bp, 9 predicted proteins | sample DeeMarSWOR152_54_FD_80391 | JGI IMG/M metagenome (GOLD analysis project Ga0111227, IMG submission 80391) | candidate division WOR-1 bacterium DG_54_3 | reverse complement strand
AAAGGAAAGATAAATTATATTTCAGCCTTTCCGGAAAAATTTCCAAGAAACCCTCCCCCACCCAAATTGAGGTCGCGGGATCAACCAATTTTAAAACTGGAACCTTTGGCGTAAATATCTCCGCATCTAAACTTGATCTTGAGAAATGGGGAAATTATATTGTTCCCATTGATCCATTCAAATTCTCCGGAGGAGAAACTGATTTGTCCGTAAGGCTCTCCCCTTCAAAAATAATAGGATGGCCAGTATCCCTGGTTGGGAATTTTTCTTTTAAAAACGCCAGCGGAAATTTCGATGAATACAAAATCGAAAAAACCTTTGGTGGGCTATCCATGACCGATGATCACATTTCTTTAAAAAATCTCGCTACCCAAATCAACACCATTCCCCTTGAATTAAATGGACGATTTTTTGATTTTGAAAAACAAAACCTGGATCTTGCGATTTCCCTGAAGGAAGCAAATCTGAAAAAAATAATTTCTGTTTTCCCGGAAACTAAAGACCTAGATCTGGAGGGTTCTGGAGAGGCTCTCTTCAAGCTGCAAGGAACTATTCCGGCCCCAAGTGTCACTGGAACTCTCACCGTAAAAAAGGCAAGGTTTTATAATCAAGAATTCGCGGGCCAAGCGGATCTCTCTTTTAAGCCGCCTATTCTCAAAATGGAAAAACTGGACTTTCAGTTATACCAAGGCCGGCTAATCGGAAAGGGTGATATTGATTTTTCAAAAGATCTTCCCGAATTAATGGTAGGGGTAGAGCTGGAAAAAATTGACCTGGTTTCCCTTTCACAATCTTCTCCGGGGATCGTTGGCCGTCTGGATGGGGAACTGAAAATGATCGGGCCGCTTAACGACCTAAAGGGAGACCTTTCTGCCAACTTATCCCAGGCCATGTTCCTAGGGCAGCCCCTTGACAAAATTTCCTCCTCCTTTCAGATCAAGGAGGGAGAAATTTATTTTGAAAGTTTTAGCGCTACCTCTGAAACCGCTTCCATACAGTCTTCCGGAAAGATCTCGCGCGATTTAAATTTTGATTTTCAAGCCAGAGCGGAGGGGATTAAACTCTCAGGAGAAGGTGTGCTGGGAACCATGCAAGCTCTGCTTGACTCTTTTCAGGGAAACTTGAGCTGGAAATTGGACGAAAAATTCTTTGCTTCCCCCCTAAAAAATCTAAAGGCCTCAGGAGAAGCTATTCTCAGCCAGGGCAGAGTTGGAGAACAATATTTCGATCTGGCCCAGGGCCGTCTAACCATGGGAGAAGGATTGCTCCGTATCGAAAATGTAATTTTTAAGGAAGATCAATCCCGCCTCCAAGCCTCGGGCCAGACCGGAATTGGCTTTCCCACCAATTTAAAAATTTCCGGGGAAAAAATCAACCTAATCGATTTAAAAATACTCAACTACATTCTTCCCGAAGAATTGAAAAATCCGATTGGCCAGGTGGATATAAATATTGAAATTACCGGCGAAATCTCAGAGGAAACTAAAATTGTCTCATTAGATCCCCTGCTGGACCTGACCGCAAAAGGAAAAATAGCCCTGATTAACGTGAAAGCTGCCGATCTCTCTCTTTCTCGAGGAAATCTAAATTTTCTATGGGAAAGAAGGCGCCTTAGCTTTTCTGAATCCACTTTTGAAACCCAAAAATCAAACCTTACCTTTGAATTAGGCCATGAAGACGAGAACAAAATAAAAGCTAAAATTATTGGAATTGTTGATTTTTCTGAGTTTAAAAGATTTACCGGCAAATATGGAAGGATTAGCGGCAGATTAGGAGCAAATCTTATCCTAGAAGGTGAAGTTAACAATCCAGAAGTAGCGACAAGTTTCTGGATTGAAGATTTTAGGTTTAACCAAATAAGTTTTGATAAGATTGAGGGTGGCTTTTATTATTTTCAAAATAACTTATCTTTTTCCGCACCTCTTCTTTTTGTGGAAGGCCGGAACCGTTATGAAATTTCTGGATTCGCAAACTTGGAGGCCTTACGCAAAAATCAGCCAGAAGAGAGCTATCTCGATCTAAGCCTAAGGATTATCGAGGCCGATCTTTCCTCCTTTTTAGATCTTGCCCAAAAGATAGAGGGCGAGTTCTCTCGCAGATTGTTTATTGCGGCTCCCGGCAAAAAATCAAAGATCGATCTTTCTCTTTTGCGCCTGCCTACTTTTGAGCGATTTCTGCGCAAAGGCCGTATCCTATTCTACGCCCATGACGGTGACAGAAATTTTTTCTTGGAGAGTTGGGGCAAACTTTTTGAAAAAGCACCAGAGGAATTTGCGCTGGCTCCGGAAGGAAATCTGGGCGGGAAATTTTCGGGAAACATCTCTCTAAAAGGCACCCTTAAGAATCCTTCTGCAAAATTCAACGGGAAAATCGAAAACGGATTTTTTAAAAACTTCACTTTTGACGCCCTCAGGGCAAAAGCCTCCTTTGAAAATAACCTCTTAAAAGTTGAAAGATTCGACCTGTTCAAGAAAAGAGGGATTTTTTCCGGGGTCGGGGAAATTGATTTGGATGGCAACCTCTCGATTACCATCTCTGCTAAAAACTTCCCTATGGATATTCTAAAAATTCTTTTCGATAAAGATTTCGATGGAAATCTGGACATGAATGCCACCTTGCAAGGGCCTATTCAAAACTTGGAAATTGTGGGGACTCTAGCTGGAAAAAATCTAAGCTTAGCCGATGTTAATTTTGATAAGGTTTTCTTATCCATCACCAAAAAGAACGATTATCTTTTTATTCATAAACTTTCCTTGGAAAAAGACAGGGGTCTTTCCAGCCTGAGCGGTTCAATTGCTTTCACCCCCCCGGGCGCGATCTCCCTTGAAGCAGATTTTCAAGACAATTCCTTGGGACTGCTTAATCTTTTTACCGATCAAATTAAATGGATTGAGGGCAAGGCCTCCGCCCAAATACAAATAAAAGGAACTACCGGGGATCCGGTTATGAGCGGAGAAATAAGCATAGAAAATGCCCGGATTTACGTTAAGGCCATTGATTCCGAGATTAAAAATATTGAAGGGGCAGCCAAAGTTGAAAATAGTCAATTAAATATTTCGGCGCTTACTGGAATTTGGGAAGGGGAAAAGACAAGGGATTATTCAAATTTTCTTGGACTTGCAGGCAGAATCGATCTTCGGCATATTTTTTCGGAAAAGAAAATGATAAATCTCAATCTGGTTTTTACTCCCACCCAAATTTACGCGTATTTCCCAAACCTCTATACCGGGGCAATTAAAATAAAAGAAGCACATCTTTTCGGTCCATTTAACTTTGATTTTAGCGCTGGCCCCAAACTAAGCGGAAAAATAGAGATTAATAATTCATCTATCACTCTGGCAAAGACAAAACAAAAAGGAAATATTTTCCCGCTTACCTTTGACCTATCGGTTGATTTAAATAAAAATGTTTACGTTGATATGCAAGATGTTTTTACCATCGCCTTTAGCAATATATTTATGAATTTAGGAATCGAAAGCAAACAACTGAAAGTTTTAGGGAACCTTGCTTATCCGTCTCTGCTTGGAAAAATCTTTCTAAAACGAGGAGCGGTCACAATTTTTAATCGAAATTTCGATCTGCTTTCTTCTGAAAAACAAGAATTATATTTCCCCTATGATGCTGATAAAATAAAAGATAATATTGCCCTTTTTACCGGGGAAGAAGGCCCAGAAGGGCTCATGCCAGATATTACTATAACGGCTAAAGCTGAAATTGAAAGCTTAGAGCAGGATGAAAGTGGAAAACCGATTAGAAAAAAAACCATAATCCTTTCCCGTCTTCAGGGAGTCATTCAAGCCCTGGAAAAAGAGAGAGGATTAAACATCACCTTTTTTAGCTATGTTGAAGATAAAACAAAAACCCCTCCCGGAATCACGCCGGTAGATTACAGCGAACAAGAAATAAAAGTGATGCTTATGCCCGATATTATTAAAGATTTGATCGCCCAAGAAGCAAAAGAGAAAGAAATAAAGGTTGATCGAAATGTAGTAGTTGCTGAATACGTCAGCAGCCTAGTTTTTCAAGCCTATGTTCTTCGGCCGGTTGAGAGAGAACTTGAACAAAAGTTCGGCTTAGAGAGCTTAACCCTTGAATACAACATTGGTAAAGATGTCCGTCAAGCCATGGTCAAGGAAGCTAAAGGTTTTGAAGACGAAAAACCAGATTGGAGGATAGGGGTTGCCAAAGGGTTTTTCGATAGAATTTATCTGGAAGTCAATTACGAGCAATTCGGCACCGAGACCGAACTTGCACAAGAATATTTCAATTATCAATTAACCTTTAAATTAGACCCGATTTGGTCTATAATATACTATCGCGAACCGATCAGCTTTCAGGAGCCTGTCTCCGGCCCCCAAAAAGTTACCCTGAGCGCTAGGTTTTCGCTTTGGTAGAAAGAACTTATAAATGAATAACCAAGATACAAGGCACAAAATCCAATTAATAATCAATAATCAATCCTCAATAACCAAGCTGGGTTGGCAAAGATTATTTGGTTATTGGTTATTAAACATTGGAATTTGCTTGATGATTGTATCTTGGTTATTGGTTTTTCCTTCGAATGCTCAAACTATTGAGGTTACTCCCATCATTACCGGCATTGAAATTCAGGGCAATTATTTGATCCTCGAAGATGAAATCATGAACGTAGTATTCAGCCGCATCGGAGACAGCATCCTCCAAGAAAAAATAAAAGGCGACCTCAAAGCCATCTATGCCTTAGGCTATTTCTCAGATGTTTCGGTGTCCTTCGAGGCTCTGGCACAAGGAACCAAGGTAATCTTTGTTGTGATTGAAAATCCAAAAATTGAAAAAATCTTGGTGGAAGGTAACACGGTCTACACCACGGCTGAAATTCTTTCTTTAATCTCAACCAAATCCGGCGAGATTCTAAATTTCAAAAAGCTCCAAGAGGACATTGATAAAATCAATTCTCGCTACAAGGAAGACGGATATGTTCTAGCCCGGGTGGTGGATGTCGAAACCGATCAAGATAAAAAAGTCTTACGTATTAAAATTGTGGAAGGAATTGTAGAAGCCATCACCCTGCAAGGGAATGAGGCAACCCAAGATTATGTAATCCTGCGCGAGCTCAACACAAAACCCGGTTCGGTCTTTAACGAAAACACCCTGAAAAAGGATCTCCGGCAAATCTTTAATCTTGGTTTCTTCTCTGAGGTCTCCCCCAATTTTGAGCCGGGAAGCACTCCCGATCGAGTCGTAATCCTTTTAAATGTCAAAGAAACTCGCACCAGCACCATTAATTTTGGCGGCGGATACGGTGAAAGAGAAGGCTGGTTTGGGTTTGTCGATTTATCCATTAATAACCTTCTAGGAACTGCGCAAGGGCTTTTAATCCGCGGCCAATTCGGGCAGGAGCTCTCTACTTATCAGTTTAAATATTTTAACCCGTGGTTCCTTCCCGAAAGATTTGGTGAGCGCACCTCGCTTACCTTTAGAAAATGGTACACCAGAGGTCGGGATATTTACTTAACCGAGCAAAATGCAGTATACAATGGCTTTGATGTCTCGATCGGAAAGCCCCTTTTTGAAAATTATAGGATTGCCTGGACCCTGGGGAGCGAATTGGCAACTCCCTATGGTTCTTCCACCTTTGAAGCTTATCAATCAGATACCATCGGAATGACGCTCTCTTATGACACCCGCGACTTTTGGCTGAATCCTACCGAAGGCAGGTTTTATTCGTTCTCGGTCAAGCAAGGGTGGAAACACGCCTCCAGCATTACCAACTTCTTTAAATTGGGATGTGATTTAAATCACTATTATCCTGTCTTTGAAAATCAGGTCTTAGCCATGCACGGGGGAGCAGGTATTGGTTTTGATGACATCCCAATTGGTGAAGAATATTGGGCCGGAGGAGCCAATACCGTCCGAGGCTATTATCCCTCTGAGGCCAAACGGGGAAAGCGAAAACTTATTTTTAATATTGAATACCGCTTAAATTTTTCAGACCTTTTCCAAGGCGTTTTCTTCTACGACTGGGGAAATGCCTGGAATGAAGGGCCTCCCGATTTTTCCGATTTCATTTCGGGCTGGGGGCCGGGCCTGCGCATCAACACTCCCCTGGGTCCCATCCGCCTCGATTACGGTGTCCCTAAAGGCAAGGCTTTTGGGGAGGGGGTAATGCATTTCTCCATTGGGCAAGCGTTCTAACCGCCTTTGGCGGAAATGACCAATAACCAATTTCTCCCGCTTTGCGGGATCCCGCAACACATTATTAATAAAATAATAAGGAGGCGGGACAATGACCAATCAAGGTAAATTCTTTGATATATATCTCAAAGAACTTTTAAGATGGAACAAGAAGTTTAACCTCACCTCGATAACTGATCCAGAAGAAATCCGTCTTAAGCATTTCGAAGACTCCCTCTCCATCTTACAAACTATCAAACTAACCAACCAATCTGTGATCGACATTGGCACGGGTGCAGGCTTCCCGGGAATCCCTCTCAGGATCGTCTGTCCAGAGATCAAACTAACCTTGCTCGAAGCCACCAGGAAAAAAGTTGAGTTTTTAAAACATCTTATTTCTATCTTGGATCTTAAAGATGTGGAAATTATATGGGGAAGGGCTGAGGAAATCGCCAAAGAAAAAAGAGAAGCTTTTGACCTGGCGATTTCCCGTGCGGTTGCCAAGTTGAAGGTGCTTTGCGAATATTGCCTCCCACTCGTAAAAATCGGCGGAATATTTGTGGCCTATAAAGAAGAAAAAATAGAAAAAGAGATCGAAGAGTCGAAAAAGGCAATTGAAATCCTTGGCGGAAGACTGAAAGAGACTAAAAAGTTTAAAGTTCCCGATTCAGATATGGTTAGATCGCTGGTAATCATCCAAAAGGTCGCTCCGACCCCAGCTAAATATCCGCGCCGCGCGGGGATGGCGAAAAAAAAGCCGTTGTGATATAATAATAAAGCTATGCCTCTAGCCTACGCCGTTGTAAATCAAAAAGGCGGAGTCGGGAAAACGACCACCACCGTTAACCTAGCTGCTTACCTGGCGACCTTTGGCAAGAAGATTCTTTTAGTCGATATCGATCCCCAGAGCAACGCCTCGGTTGGACTGGGAATCAACCGGGCAACCATTGTTCGATGTCTTTACAATGTCCTAGTTGAGGGGATACCGGCAGAGGAGATCATTGTCAAAAGCTCGATTGCCAATCTGGATGTTCTCCCTTCAACTCCCCGCCTGGCTGGAGCCGAGGTAGAATTGGTATCGCTTGAACCAAGAGAAACCAGGCTCAAACAAGCCATCGCCAGGGTTAAGGAAAGCTATGACCTTGTCATCATCGACTGTCCTCCCTCGCTTTCACTGCTCACGGTAAATGCCCTGACCTCTGCGGACGAGGTCATCATTCCCATTCAGTGCGAATATTATGCCCTGGAAGGAATCAGCCAGCTTACCCACACCCTGGAACTCGTCCGAGAAAGCCTCAACCCGGAATTAAAGATCCGGGGAATAGTCCTCACCATGTACGATTCGCGAACTTTGCTTTCCGCGCAAGTCGCGGAAGAAACCCGCAAGTACTTCGGGAACAAGGTCTTTAAAACGGTAATCCCCAGAAACATCCGTCTGGCCGAAGCTCCCAGTTTTGGACAGCCGATCATCTTTTATGATCCAGGTTCAAAAGGAGCTGAGGCTTATGAAAATCTATGTCGGGAGGTGTTAGATGATGGTCAACTTTAAGAAAGGATTAGGAAAAGGTTTGGGGGCATTGATTCCGCAGGGGACAGTTTTCATGGGAGGAAGGACGATCGTCAACCTTGAGATAAATAAGATAATTCCCAATCCTAGACAGCCCAGAACAGCCTTTGCCAAGGAAAGCCTCAAAGAGCTTGCCAATTCAATCAAGGAGCAGGGAATTATTGAGCCCATCCTGGCCCGCATGCGTAATGGAAAATACGAGCTGGTAGCCGGAGAAAGGCGCTGGCGGGCGGCCAAGATCGCAGGGCTTTCAATGATTCCGGCAATTGTAAAAGACTTTACGGATGAACAATCGCTCGAGCTCTCTCTCATAGAGAATCTTCAGCGAGAGGATCTGAATCCCATGGATGAAGCTGAAGGATACGACCGCTTGACCAAGGAATTCAATCTCACTCAGGAAGATGTAGCTAAAAAGGTAGGGAAGGATCGATCCACCGTAACCAATATGCTTCGCCTTTTAACCCTGCCGGATAAAATAAAACACAGCTTGCGCAAGGAAGAAATAACGGTGGGGCATGCCCGGGCCCTTTTAACCGCAGAAACCTCCGAACGCCAGATCGAGATCTGGAAGCAGATCATAAAAAGCAGACTAAATGTTAGAGATGTAGAAATTCTGGTTGCTGGAAAAGAAACCATAGAAAAGCCAAAGGTCAAAAAGGGCGGGCGCAAACGAGCTTATACCCAGAACGCAGAATTGAACGCTCTGGTTGAAAAACTGACCACCCATTTGGGGACCAAGGTAAAGATTTTTGGCTCTCCTGATCGCGGCCGGATTGAAATAGAATACTATTCTAAAGAAGACCTTGAAAGAATTCTAGAACTCGTTATGGGTGAGAAAAAAGAAGTTTACCTGTCTCCTGCCGAAAGATTAGAGGCGGAACCAACCGCAGCCGCTTAATTTAAACTAAAGCAGGACTATGAAGAGGAGGCCTTTTTCATCTCTTCGATCGCCTCTTCAATCTCCCTTCCATCCTTAGCCGCCTGCAAGAGGGCTTGGTAGAGTTTTTTAGTCTTCTCGTCCCGATCTTTAATGGCACCTGCCATCTGCGCCTCAAACTGAGCCTTGCCCTCCGGAGAAAGAACCTGGTAGACCTCGAGGAATCTCTTAATGTCTTCTTGAAGCTTTATGATTGCATCATTATCTGCCATTTCTCTCTAATTTTAACATATAACGCAAAATTTGACGAGGCTCGCGAAGGGTGTTATAATCTAGCGCGTTGTGGTAAGAGTCTTCCCCTTTCCTGGGATCCTATACAATAAAGATATCGTAAAAAAAATCTCAAAGGTTTTTTGCCCGCCCTATGACATTATTGACTCTAAAGAACAAGACCAGCTTTACGATCTCCATGATTTTAATTTTATCCGCATCATTCTCGGCAAAGAATTTCCGGGTGATGGCGAATATAACAACAAATATATTCGTTCCGCTGCCTTTTTGGACGGCTGGCTGCGTCATAAAGTTCTGGTGCAAAATGAAAAAACTGCCTTCTACGCTTACGAACAGCGCTTTCGACATCACGGCAAAAAGTACTCGCGCCTAGGATTCATTGGCCTCTTGCGCCTGGAAGACATGGGGCGTGGCAAGGTCTTTCCCCATGAAGAAACCTATCCCCGCGCCAAACTCGACCGCTTGCAACTCATGCGCGCAACTTCTGCCAATCTCGAATCCATTTTTTCCTTATTCAATGACGAAAAGCACAAAATCATCAGGGTCCTAAAAAAATTCATGAGAAGAAAACCGGTGATCGAAGCCACTGACAAAGACCAGGTGATTCATCGTATCTGGAGAATCGATCGAAGGCCATCCATGGCTAAGATCGTAAAAGAGATGAGAGATAAAACCATTTTTATCGCCGACGGCCACCATCGCTACGAAGCCGCTTTGCGTTTTAAGAATGAGCTCAAAATGAGGAACACCAAATTTTCAGAGGAAGAATCCTACAATCATATCATGATGTATTTCACCCCGATTGAGGACAAGGGTCTTTTAGTGCTGCCCATCCATCGTGTATTGCGCAACTTGGTATATTTTGATCCCCTAAGATTCGAGAAGGAATTGGAACGTTTTTTTGAGGTCAAGGTTTATAAAGCCAGTAAGCGGATCGCCTTACGAGCAAGGAAAAAGCTCATGCGTGACTTAGAAAAAAAGGGCGCAGAAAATCATGTTTTTGGTTTGTACTCAGGAGAAAATAGATATTATTTGCTTACCCTAAAAGACGAAAAAATTGTGGAAGAGATGATGGATGAGGAAAAACCAAGGACTTGGAAAAAACTGGATGTTAATATTCTCCACTATGCTGTTTTTGACCGCATTCTGGGAATCGCCCAAGAGACGGAGGACAAGGTTGTTTATGTCAAAGATGAAGAAGAAGCGGTAAGGCAGGTGGATGAAGAGGGATGCCAAGCGGTTTTCTTTCTGAATCCCACCAAGGTCGAAGAAATTACTTCTATTGCCAGCAAACTCGAAAAGATGCCCCATAAGTCTACCTACTTCTATCCAAAATTGCTCTCGGGTCTGGTACTAAATAAGATAGTGCACGGCGAGAAAATTAAGTTCTAATATTATTTTCTAATTTTCTCTAAATTCTTTGCCAAATGTTTCATTTGTTATCACCTCCTTTCAAAAATCCTATCCTTCTATCTGACATGACCGGCGGTCTTATCAGCTCTTTAATAGCGTCGAAGACTATCCTAAACTTCTTGTCATATTTCTTTTCCATGTCCTCGATCTTCTTCAGGATCTTTCTATGAGAAGCAAGGATTCTACGTAATTTAGTAAATATCCTCATTATCTGAATATTTACTTGTATAGCTCTCTCGCTATTCAGGACAGACGACAACATAGCGACTCCCTGTTCAGTAAACGCATAAGAGAGATATCTACACCCCCCATAACTTGAGGTGACATTTTGGCACCTCAAGTTTTGGCTTTTAGTAAGTTGGAACATAAAATCGGATGGAAATCTCTTTCTATTTCTTCTAACCTGCCTTTTCAGATATTTGGTCTCAACTCCATAAAGTACTGCCAAATCAAAATCCAACATAACCTTTTTGCCTTTTATCAGATAAATCTTATTTTCAATTATTTCAGCAGGAATTGATTTAGTCATCCCCACATCTCCTTTCCATTCCTTTTTTAGCTATGTTGGCCAATCCAATAAGAGCTAACAATTTCTTCTCACGAGATGCCTTTGTTCTACATAGAATTCTTTCTAATATTTGGATACCTCTTTGATAGTTATAAACATTATTCTTCATCATACCGGTTCACACCTTTCTATTTATATAGACAGGCGCCCCTTTGGAAAACACAAAGAGGCGCCATTCGGATTGCCTAGGCCGCAACCTGATAGGCTTCCTGCAGGGCTCCCATAAATTCTTCAATTTTATTTTTGAAGATAAATATCCGGGAGCGATCGAACTTGTCTTTTTCTAGGCGCTTTGATTCAGTAAGGGTCAGGTATTTATTACCATTGTTCGCTTCTCTCACGCTCACAAAATAAGTTCTTTGCCCTGCCTTAACCATGCGGCTAAACAGCTCTTTCCCGCCATTTCCGTTCTCTGCCATCTTTTTCACCTCCTTTCCGTCTAAATTCATTATAGGCCTAACCTATAATACTTTTTCATAGCTAATAATCCTCTCCTTCAGCCAATTCCACCTAAGCCAGGCCTGTAATTCGTCCGATTTCATGTAGATTTCTCGAATGCAGTTAAAGGGGAGCTGGTACACTACGCGATACATTAGAATTCACCTCCTTTTCTGTCCAATGATCGATATTGGGTGGCCTCGGCAACATGCTGGGCCTGAATAGATTTCAAGCCTTCTAAATCCGCAATCGTCCGAGCTACTTTCAAAACTTTATCGTAGGCACGGGCACTTAACTTAAGGTGGACAATGGCTGATTTGAGGATATTCTCTGCTTCTTTGTCTAAGACGCAATATTCCTTTATCTGTTTGGGGTTCATATGGGCGTTTGAGTAAATTTGGCATCCTTTAAACCTTTCTGACTGCAGTTTCCTGGCCTGCATGACTCGTTTCCGAATCTCTTTGGAGGATTCCCCGGTCGGCATAGCTGAAATTTCCTCGGCCTTCAAGCGTGGGACTTCTAATTGAATATCAATCCGATCCAAAAGCGGCTCAGATAGCTTCCTCCAGTAACGCTGAACTTGAGCGGGAGTGCAGATACAGCTCTGATTAAAATCGTAAAGCCTCCCGCAAGGACAGGGATTCATGGCTGCCACTAACATAAACTGAGCTGGATAGGTCAAGGATGAGTGAGCGCGCGAGATGGTAACTTTGCCGTCTTCCAGCGGCTGGCGAAGTACCTCCAGCACATTTCGATCAAACTCCGGGAACTCATCCAGAAACAAGACCCCAAAATGAGAGAGACTGACCTCGCCCGGGCGAGGGATGCGGCCGCCTCCAATGATTCCAATGTCGGAAGTGGTGTGATGAGGGGAGCGGAATGGACGGTTGGTCACCAAAGCCCCTTTTCCGTGCAATAGCCCAGTAACCGAAAATAACTTGGTAACTTCAAGCGCTTCCCCAAGGGAAAGAGGGGGCATGATAGTTGGAATTCTCCTGGCCAGCATGGTTTTGCCCGATCCCGGAGGTCCGACCAGAAGTACATTATGTCCTCCTGCGGCTGCCACCTCCAGCGCCCGCTTCACATGCCCCTGCCCTTTGACATCCGCAAAATCAATCCCATATTCCGGCTGGCTTTGAAAAAGAGCATCTATGTCAACTTTGTGGGGAGAAATTTTTATATTTCCAGCTAAATAATCAGCGGCCTCCCTTAATGAATTAACCGGAATAACATTAATTCCGCCAACCAGGGCAGCTTCATCTGCGTTTTCTTTGGGAACTATAACTTTCTT
>Ga0111227_1064_pt1 | contig 12691 bp, 13 predicted proteins | sample DeeMarSWOR152_54_FD_80391 | JGI IMG/M metagenome (GOLD analysis project Ga0111227, IMG submission 80391) | candidate division WOR-1 bacterium DG_54_3 | reverse complement strand
CGGCTTCACCGATCTCAAAAATGCGGTCGGTCATGGTGAGGACATTATAGAATGCCAAAGGTTAAATGTCAAATGTAAAATATGGGTATTTAAAAGAAAAAACCGGTAAATAATTACAGATTCGTTGGTTATCAAAAAGCTATTTTTAGGGGCGTTTCTTTTCCTTTTCTTCTTCCCGCAGGCGGGCAACCATTTGCTCGCGCTTTTCAGCCATGCGGTCGAGCTTGTAAACGAAGAAAAGGACTTCAGCCACCAGCGTATAAAGCTCCGGCGGAATTTCAGTGTCTAACTCCAATTTGGTAAGGAGTTTGGCAAGCTCTGGATCTTCATAAAGCGGGATTTTGTTGTCTTCGGCAATTCGCAGAATTTCATCCGCTACCGGCCCTCTCCCGGAAGCAATTACCAACGGAGCTTTGTCGCGGTCGATATCATAACGCAAAGCAATCGCGGCTTTCCGCTCTTCCGGAGTGGTTAACTCCCTCGCCGGAACTCCTTCTTCGCCTTTACCCTTTATTCTTTCATCAAACTCTGCCATAACTTATGCCTCGATATCGATCTTTTTCAATAAATTCTCAAGACTCGGAATCATGGGTATCAAATAGGGCCGAATGTTGCACATGGCCGGATCAACCTTTACCTGATACCCGGTTATCATATAATTTCGATCTGCCAACTTTTGCTGCAATTCCCCAAACTCCTTGGCAATCAGACCCCTTCCCTGGTTCCCATAATCCTTTTCCGAAAAGACAAAAACCACATAGACTTTATTATTTTTTACATACATGGAAACCACCATTTTCCCCATGTTCTCGGTTTCCATGGACATGACTACCTGGGTATTTCGGGGATCGACATTTGAATCTTTACCCTCTCCATCCCGCTTCACCACGATTTCTAAATCCTTTGGGGGATTAGTCATGGCATTCGGAATCTGATGATAGAGATAATTCACCTCGGATCTTCCGGACTGCGATAGGATAGCTTGGGCAAGCATGTTCTGCATAACGCCGTCAAGCTTCCCCTGGAATTCCATAAGTGAAGAGGAAAGCGCCTGAGCTTCGGCGCTGCCTGAAGCAGGAGCTTTATCTTGCACTCCCGAAAGGAGAGCCTTTAAAGCCCGAACATCGTTAATCATGTTTTGCCGGTTGATCGCCTCTTTCCCCGAAGCTTTTTGGGTCAAATTGCGGAAGGTTTCATCAAACTGCGAAAGAAGAGCAGCAAGTTGTGAAACAAGATTTGCATCCAAAAGCCCCTTGCCCATCCCCAGGGCAGAAACCAGATTGCCAACCGCCTCTTGCATGCCTAGAAGCTGCGAAGCCAAACCTGGATTTTGAGCAAAGTATTGTCCAAGAACTTTAACCGCTTGAGGGGAATCGATCCCCTTCATAAGAAGCAGGACCGCAGCTTCCTGCATGGCCTGGGATTTATCAGTTCCCTGCAACATGGTCATAAGCTTTACAAAATTTGCGCGGGATAGCTCGACCCCGTTGCGGAGCATAAGCGATGCCAACTTGGTATTAAAATCATTCGGATTAATCTGGATGTTTAATAAATGGGCGCGGATGTCTTCAACCGTAAGAGGTCTTGCCACGGATGGAGCTGCCTTAGCTGGAGCCGCGGTCGGCGCCCCAGTTGGAGCAGTTTCAGTTGGAGCAACCTCTCCTGGTTTTGTCGGGGCGGTCTGGGTTGGAACTCCCCTGACACCACCCGAAGTTTGTGCTTGAGAAGACGCATTTACCGGGGTACTGGACGCCTTTCCAGTCGGCCAGATGATCGGTTTTCCGGGATGTACGCCTCCACCTTCAGCTGCAAATTCGCCTACCATTTATTCCTCCTGGCACCGAGCGACTCCAAGCCTGTCGAGGAAGAGTCGAGGTGCTAAAAATTCAAAAGACAGCCACCATGCTGTCTTTATTTTTGTCCTCTCTGTCCATGCAGATGGCTTTCACTATATATATCGAGATATATAGCGAAAAACTTGCATGTTTTATAGGTTATTTTTTCTCCTTTTTTTCCTCGGGAGCAGGCCCTGCACCAGATGGCGCACGGGCAGGCTTTTCCGAAGGAGCTGCCCCAGGAGGAGCCTTCTCCTTGACCTCTTCCTCAGCCACCGCCGGCGCCGCCTCAGCCGCTGCCAGCTCTTCAGGGGTAGGCGGTGGAGGCACGACTTCTTCTTCCTTGGTGGGTGGCGACACCACCGCGATCATTTCTTCAAGCGGAGCTAAAATCTCAACTTTTTTAGAAACTTTTAAGTCTGAAACATGCAGGGAATGATTGATTTCTAAAGCTCCCACATCTATCTGAAACTTGTCCGGAATATCTCCGGGCAAACATTTAACCTCAATCTCTCGAAGGCCATGTACCAGAACCCCTTCGCTTTCTTTGACTCCGATTGGTTCACCCATTAACTCCACCGGAACTTTAGTTTTTATGGCTTCATCCATAATAACGTTCATGAAATCTAAATGGATTATCTCATCCGTTAATGGATCCCGCTGAATATGATAAGTAATGACCGGAACAGATTTCCCTTTACCATCTTCACTCAATTTTAAGGTGAAAATTAGGTTAAGGCCTGCCTCAGATTGCAATACCTTCTTCTTAAATTCTTTTAGATCAACTGAGACCGGGGTGGTTTTAATTTTTCGGCCATAGACCACTGCCGGAATCAGACCCTGGGTCCTTAGTTTTTTAGTTTTCTTTCCCAATTCTTCTCGCTCGCTTGCCTTCAATTCAACTTTTACCATTTTTTCTTCCTTTTCATCTAAACAACGAGGTTAAATCCTACCATAGCCGTGCAAAATTTGCAAGATGGGCTCAATCCTCGCGGGGCTTTCCCCGATAAGGAACCCGTATTTTCCCGCGCTGCACAATGTATTGGCTAAAGGGTCCATCCGGCGGAAATTCCCGCTTTACCCGATTGATTTTATACCATTTCAAGATATCGCGGGCAACATAGGCCGAAACCTGGTCACCGTGCTCACCATGCGCCACAAAAGAGCCGATCACAATCTCCGGATCATCATAAGGAGCATAACAGATAAACCAGGCGTGGGCCTCGCCCGGGTTTTCTGCGGTACCGGTTTTCCCGGCAGCCGGGATCCCAGTGAATCTGGTCGCGACCCCGGTTCCCCGCAAAACAACCTCTCGGAGCGCGGATCTTACAATCTCTAGATTTTCTGGAGAGAGCGGGACATCCCCGATCACCTCCGGTTTGCCCTCATATAAGACTTCGCCGTTCCTATCCCTTATTTCCTTTACTATATAAGGTTTAACAATTTTACCGCTCCCGATCGAGGCATAAACCGAAGCCATCTGCAACGGAGTAACCTGGACCCATCCCTGGCCAATCCCATAATTAATCGAATCCCCGTCATACCAGGGTTCTTTCATGTTTCTTTCTTTCCACTTGCTGGTCGGTATAAATCCCCTCTTTTCCTGAGGCAGGTCTATTCCGGTTCGCCTCCCCAATCCGTATGCATTTGAATACTTTGCCAGAAGGTCTGGGCCAACTCTCTTTCCTAACTCATAAAAAACAACGTCACACGACCAGACCAATCCTTCCCGAACCGTGATCGGACCATGCCCGCCTTCTAACCAGCACTTTGCGATCCGATCGTTATAGACCTTATAGGATCCACGACAATCTATAATCTCGTCTGATTCAGCCAATCCCTCTTCCAGGGCCGCGGTTAAGGTGATCACTTTGTAGATAGAACCGGGCGGATAAATAGCCAGGGCCCGGTTCATAAAAGGATGCTTCTCTTGTTCAAGCCTTTTCCACTTCCAATTTTCCAAGGGGTCCGTAAAAATGTTAGGGTCGAAATTGGGATAGCTTGCCAGCGCCAGGACCTCTCCGGACCTCACATCCATAACCACCACCGCCCCCTCCTGCTTTCCAAGTGCCTTTTCCGCTATCTGCTGTAATTCCAAATCTATGGTTAGCTTCATATCCGCGCCGGAAACCGGGTCCAGAGATTCCAGAATTCTCATGGGCGTGCCATAAACATCGACCTCAATTCTTTTCCCGCCATCGCATCCGCGAATTTGCCTATCGTAAATTTTCTCGACCCCATCCTTACCGATAATATCCCCCAACCGATAGCCTTCTCTTCTTAATCGTTGCAGCTCATCTGCTTCAATTTCTCCAACGTGCCCCAGTAAATGCGCGGCCAGGTCTCCGTAGGGGTAGAGTCTTACCGGACGACTGCTCACCACTACTCCCTCCAATTCTCTTTTCCTCTCCTCAATCCGAATGGCAGTTTGTAGAGGGATATTGTCCTTGACAATTATGGGTTCGGTAGCGGAAACTTTGAAGTCTATTCTCTCCCCAAGCATCCCGCTCAAAGTGCTTAGAATTCTTTGTCGCTCGTCCTGGCTTTGGCTGGACAAAACATAGGGCAAAACCCGCACCGAAAAAATAGGGCGGTTTTCAACGATTACCTTCCCGTATCGATCGTAAATGACCCCACGCGGTGCGCGTTCCGGAACGATTTTAGCGGCGTTTTCAATTGCCAGCGTGGAAAATTTGTCTTTTCCTACAATCTGCAAGTGAATAAGTCGGAGGAATAACAGGGTAAAAATAATGGCAAAGATTAAGGCCAAGAATTGATATCTTTTATTCATGACTGACTCTCTTTATGATCGGAAAAAGAATCGGCACCATAAACAAGTTATAAACTGTGGCAATAAAAATGGTGGTGGCTAAATGCACGAGATCCAGCGCTCTTCCCCAAAAGATTGAATAGATCCCCCCTTCTACGATTAAAACCAGGGGGGTAAAGACCGCTACCAATCCCGCGATTAAAGAAAGCTCGCCCCCTGCGAAGTTCTCTTTTATGGTGCTGACTAGGGAACAAGCCACCACCCTGGTTATGGTATGCAGATAAATTCCGTAAGAAAGGATGTCCTGTATGAATCCCGATCCTGCTGCAAAAAGAGCCGAATCTTGCCTTTTTTCTAAAACCGCATATCCAATGACTGAAACTAAAATCAGATCGGGAGAAACCCCAAAAAGGTTTAGCCGGGTAAAGACCACGGTTTGCAGCACAATAATTACCAGGGCATATAATACTAGCTTGAGCAAGCGCATTTTAAAGTATAATGAAAACTTCTTCGATTTTTGAAAAATCTACGGCTGGTTTAATCTCGATATGATAGAAAAGATCATGCTCCTTTTTGGTGGCCTGGCTAACTTCACCGATCGGAATGCCTGGAGGAAAAACCGTAGAAATATGCGAGGTTACAATGCTGTCTCCCATGCCGATATCCCCCCCGGCATCAACATATTTCATAAAAAGCTTATCCACCGAACCACCCTTGACTAGCCCGAAATCCCGGCTCCGTGCATCCACCGCCGCAATCGAACTTTCCGCATCGGTAATGAGCATGATTTTCGAAGAAAATTTTGAAACTTCGACAACTCGTCCCACCAATCCTTCCTTGACCATTACCGGCATGTCTATTCTTATCCCGGCTCGACTGCCCTGACTGACTTCTAAAATTGAAAACCACGGATCGGGGCTTTTCCCGACGACCTGAGCCGCCAGCAACCTGAATCGATAGGGATTTCGTTCCTTAAAAAACAGTGCCTCTCTCAGGCGATTATTTTCCTTGATCAACCCGTCTAAAACCGCTAACTTCGGCTGCAAGTTTTTCAATTCTTCTTTGAGTTCAGCGTTTTGTTTTGATACCTTTCTAAAACTAGATAAAGAGGCCGGTACATTCAGGACACCCTTCCAAAGCGAAACCGCTGCAAATTGAAAAGGATAAAGGGCAGATTGAAGAAGGGAGCGCAACCCAAAAAGATTCTGGAAAGCGGAAAAGGAAATGAAGATCGCCAGCAGAATAATTACGATTGCCAGGTTATAAGATCTTTTTTTCCGATAAGGATGATGACCAATCACTGAGCCGCGCGCTTAGGCATTATCAAGACTTTTTTTAAGGTATCGATCTCTTCCAAGATTTTTCCGGTCCCATATGCAACACATGAGATGGGATCGTCCACCACATAAACCGACATGTCGGTCTCCTGCGCCAAATGCTTATCCAAGCCCCTCAAGAGCGAGCCCCCGCCCGCCATGACAATCCCGCGATCCATAATATCCGCTGCCAGCTCAGGCGGAGTTTTTTCAAGCGTCATCCTCACCGCATCCACTACCGTAGCCACGGGATCGGACAAGGCGTCTCGAATCTCCGAAGATGTCAAGGTCAGGGTCTTGGGCAGACCGGTGACCAGGTCGCGACCCCGCACTTCAATGGTTCTCTCTTCCGAAAGCGGATAGGCCGATCCGATATCGATTTTTATTTGTTCCGCGGTGCGTTCCCCAATCAACAAGTTGTAGTTCTTGCGGCAGTGCGCAACAATGGCTTCGTCCATTTCATCTCCGGCAACCCGAATGGATTTTGAAACCACAATCCCACCCAAAGCTAAAACCGCCACCTCGGTAGTGCCTCCTCCGATATCCACAATCATGCTTCCCTGGGCTTCAGAAACCGGGAGATTGGCGCCGATGGCAGCTGCCATAGGTTCTTCCACCAGGTAGGCTTCTCGGGCGCCGGCGTGCATGGCCGCATCCAGAACCGCTCTTTTTTCCACCCCGGTTATGCCCGAGGGAACACCGACCACGATACGCGGCCGAACAAAAGCGGAACGGTTATGGCTCTTATTGATAAAATGCCGCAGCATCATTTCCGTGATTTCAAAATCCGCAATGACCCCGTCCCGCATGGGCCTAACCGCCACGATATTAGCCGGAGTCCTTCCCAGCATTCCTTTGGCTTCGTTCCCGATGGCCAAGGCTCTGCCATTATCCTTGTTGATAGCCACCACCGATGGCTCGCACAAGATTATCCCATCCGCCCTGGCAAATACCAGAGTGGTCGCCGTCCCCAAGTCAATTCCTAGATCCCGTGAAAAGTGTCCAAAAATAAAATCGTATATTCCCATAGCTTTCTTCCTCCTTACTCGTAGACAATCTTCGAATCAAAACCCTTGATCTTTAAAGACCGCTGCAGATGTTGTGCGCGAACTTTATCTTTGAAAGCTCCAACCTGCACTCGCCAGCCGGCATTCATCTCCTTCAAATAAGTTCCAAATCCGTTAGCACTCAGATCCTGGACAAGCGCGGTTGCTCTTTCTTTATCAGTATAAAGACCCGCCACCACCTTATAATAGTGTATTCCGCTTTGGAATTTGATTATCTTTGGTTCCGCAACTGCTGCTGGCTTTGCCTCTGCTATAGTTACTCTGGGAGATTCTGCCTCCCCCAATTCTGCTTCCATCACTTCTTCAAGATCTTGTAAGGCGGCGATGGAGGGTGGCGATTCGGGAATTACAATATCAATTTTTCGCTCCGGTATTTTCTTTATTGGAACCAGAATCCTTCTTCCCAAAAGAAAGCTCACCCTAAAGCTAGCCACGATTACCCCGATTAACAAAAGAAAGAGTATTAAGTTCTTAACAAACCCTAGAAAACCATTCTTTCTTTTGGGGGCCTCATCCATCCTAAACTCTCATGCGTCTGTGTAATTATTATCCGGAGTTTAAACGCCATAATATTCTACTACAACTTTGTTTAAGCGTCAAGGTAATTCAGGACATCCGCAACTGCAAAGAGCGATCCGGTAACCAATAACGGTTTCTTCTTGTCCCATAACGAGAAGCCCTCTTTAACCGAACCCGTAAGACAATTGCCGATTTTTTCCTTTTTTAAATATTTAGAAATCTTTCTCGGTTCTGCCGCCAGCTTATGTGATGATTTGGTGATGATTATTTTTGATGCAATTGGTTTTAATTCGTGCCAGATTTTTTTAAACTCTTTGGTTTTTTGGCAGCCGAAGAGCAGCGTGTATTTTCCCGGAAATATCTCCTGAATCGTAACCCGGAGCGCTTTGGCCCCGGCCGGATTATGTGCGCCATCCACGATCAACCTGGGATCTTTTGAAATAACTTGAATCCTCCCGGGCCAATTGACTTTTTGCAATCCCCTTCTAATCGCGGCTTTCGATATCCAAATCCCTGCCAGCCGGATAGCAGAAATGGCACAGGCCGCGTTTATTTTCTGGTGTTTCCCGACGAGAATGGTGGCGGGCGAGGTTGGACCCGGACCGACTCCTATCAAAAAACAGTTCCTTTTCTCACACCTATCCCTGATTACCTTAAGTGGTTTTCTTTTATCCTCAGCCGTAACCACCGGCACCCCCGGCTTAATGATCCCCGCCTTTTCCCGAGCAATCTTTGAAAGGTTCTTGCCCAGCACCTCGGTATGCTCATAATCGATATTGGTGATGATTGAAACCAAGGGAGAAATGACATTGGTGGCGTCCAGTCTTCCCCCTAACCCAACCTCCACCACCGCATAGTCAATCTTCTTTTTGGCAAAATACCAGAAAGCCACTGCGGTCAGGGCCTCAAAAACGGTGGGATTTTCCTTCCTTGCCCTTTTTTGCCTTCGCATCTCTTCTGCTGCCTTCTTAACCCTTCTTAACCCTTCCATAAAATCATGCTTAGAAATATCTTTCCCATTAATTTTTATCCGTTCGGTATAATCAAATAAATGCGGGGAGGTATAAAGGCCAACCTTATAACCGGCTTCCTTGAGGATCGAGGCAGCCATGGCCGCGGTTGAACCCTTGCCATTCGTGCCTGCGATGTGAATAGACTTAAATTTGAGGTGCGGATTCCCCAGCTTTTCCAGCAAATAGCTAATTCTTTCCAAACCCAAGTTTATTCCGAACTTTTCAAGAGAAGTTAAATATTGTGTATAGCGCATTGGTCAAAAGATTCTAATCATCATCAAATTATAGATAAAGCTGATCGCTCCCCAGAGCAGCATTTGGGTCGGGGGAAAGATGAGAACCAACAAGAGGATCAAAAAACCAAAGGGCTCCATCTTATATATGTATTGAGCATATTGATAGGGCAAAATCATCGAGAAAATCTTAGAGCCGTCCAAAGGAGGAATGGGTAGAAAATTAAAAACTGCCAGTACAATATTGATCCTTACCCCAAAAATTAGGGCCTGTTCTAAAATAAGCATTCCACTGCTGTCGGGGGCAGGCAGAAACTTAACCACGGTTGCCAACAACCAAGCCACAAATAAATTGGTTGCAATCCCTGCGGCACTCACGTATAACATTCCTTTTCGATAATCAGAAAAGTTATAGGGATTAATGGGCACCGGTTTTGCCCACCCAAAAACAATGGGAGAACCGCTTAGCAGCAAAAGAATTGGCAACAAGGTGCCGAATAAATCAAGATGCGGCACAGGATTCAAGGTAAGTCGCCCGTACATGCGCGCCGTCGGATCCCCCATCATCTCCGCCACCTTGGCATGCGCCAATTCATGCAAAATGATCGAGTATAAAATAATAAATGCTATTAATATATAAAATATAAACATTTCCCTGATTACCTGATATCCGGATATCCCACTAGGCTCTAGGATGGGCCTTATTATATATTCTTTTTAACCGTTCTCGAGAAACAGACGTATAGATTTGAGTGGTTGAGATATCCGCATGGCCTAACATCTCCTGGACCGACCGCAAATCCGCCCCTTTTTCCAGAAGATGGGTGGCAAAGGAATGGCGCAGGGTATGGGGTGAGGTTTTGCCCTTGATCCCTGCCCTCTTTACATATTTTTTAATAATTAGCCAAAGCCCCTGTCGGGTCAAACGTTTCCCATTTTTGTCAACAAGCAGCGCATCCTTATCTTTTTTTGGGAACTTCGGCCGCCCTTCTTCCAAATATTTTCTTATTGCCTGAAGGGTCAGCTGGTTAACCGGGACAATTCTCTCCCGCGAACCTTTGCCAAAGCATCTTACAAAAGAAACCGAAAGGTTTATATCCGAAATATTTAATCCAACCGCTTCCGAAGCGCGCATCCCGGTCGCGTAGAGAAGCTCAAGCAGCGCAGCATCCCGCAAAGAAATATGGTTCTTTTCTTGAGGGGCTGAAATAAGCCTTATGGTTTCAGCAATGCTCAATGCCTTGGGCAAGCGCTTGGCTTTTTTGGGCAATTTAATATCCGAAGTCGGATCTGTCCCCATCTCTCCCTCACGTACCAGATAATGGAAAAAAGATTTAAGGCAAGCCAGTTTTCTCTCGGTCGAGGACACAGAAAATCCTTCATGATAAAGATGCTCAAGAAAGGATTTGATTAGATTTCGATCTATCTGTTTAAGGGTTTTAATCTTTGTAAAGCTCAAGAATTGATCGAGATCCTTTTTATAAGACTTTGCGGTATTCTCGGAATATCCACGCTCAACCCTTATGAATTCTATAAAATCTTCAATCTTTCCCTTCACTCAAGCTCTCCCCGAAGAAACATGTCCGCGATCATGATTCCGATCATGGTTTTATTATCTTTTATCTTACCATTCTTGAGCATATCCATACACAGATCGACCCCTACCAGATCGACTTCGATAAACTCATCCGCCTCGGTTTTCTGAGCCAGGCGTGTCATATCTTGTGCCAGGTAGTATTGAATAAGCTCAGTTGAATATCCAGGAGAGACATATCCCTCCCAGATTTTCTTGATTCTTTTAGCATAGAATCCAGTCTCTTCTTCCAACTCCCTTCTGGCGCAATCTTCACCGGACTCTCCCTTTTCGGGAACGCCCGCCGGAACCTCCAAAAGAACCTTGCCGGTCGCCTTGCGGAATTGCCGAACCAGGACCATCTCTCGGACCTTGGTGATAGCCACGATGGCCACTGCCCCAGGGTGCTCAACAATCTCACGGGTGGACTTTCTGCCGGAAGGAAGCTCAACCGTATCCTCCCTTAACCCCAAGAGTTTTCCCTTGAATATTTTTTTTGACTTTATTTCTTTTTCCCGTAGCTTTTCCAAGAGCCTGCCGCCTCCAGAAGATTCAAAATATTCCCTGTGCCCTTTACCATATCTTCAACTGCAATTCTTTCGGAAGTGGTGTGAACCCGATCCGCCCCCACCCCCATGATAATGGTGGGGATCCCGGCTAGATTGAAGATATTAGCATCCGATCCTCCACCAGTCGGCCTTAAGATTGGTCTTATTCCCGATTTTTTAAGGGCAGAAATGGCTAATTTCAAGACTCTCTCATTTTTCTTAAGCTCAAAAGAGCGATAAATCTGCTCAACCTTAAGTTTTAATCTGGCTCGATATTTTGAGCTGGCGCGAAAAAGGATCTTTTCCATATGCTCCACCTGCCGTTTTAGCTTTACCAGACTGTGGCTGCGCGCTTCCCCCTTGAGCTCGACTTCATCCGGAATGATATTGGTGGCCTTGCCCCCTTTGATTACCCCGATATTGGCAGTGGTTTCTTTGTCAATTCTCCCGAGCTTCATTTTGGCAATGGCGATTGAGGCCACTTTTATAGCATTGATTCCTTCTTCGGGACGAACTCCGGCATGGGCTGCGCGGCCCAAGATCGTCGCAGTTAGATTGTACTGAGAAGGAGCCTTGTAAATGACTTCTTCAATTTCCCCACCGTCCAGAGTAATCCCAAAATCAACCTCCAATACCTTTTCTGGCAAGGCCTTGGCGCCCTTAAGCCCGATCTCTTCCGCCACCGTAAAGATAACCCGCAAAGGCGGGTGCGACATTTTCTTTTCCTTTAAAACCCTTAAGATTTCGAGGATAGCCGCCACCCCTGCTTTATTGTCCGCTCCCAAAACCGTCATTCCGTCAGAAGTAATATACCCCCCCCGCTCAATGGGCTTGATATTCTTTCCAGGTGAAACTGTATCCAAGTGAGCATTTAAAAGTAGCCGAGGTTTCTTCATCCCTCGTCCTGGAACTTCCACGACTAAATTTCCAACCTCCCCATCCCTTACCCTACCTGCCAGGTAAAATCTGAGGCGCAAAGCCCGAAGTTCTTTTTGTAAGAATCTGACCACCCTGCCCTCTTTTAAAGAAAGACTGTCTATTCTGACCAGTTTCTTAAAGGTACCGATTAATCTGCGTCTATTAATCATCGAAAATGCTCATATCCTCCGCTTCTAAGGGCAAGAATCTTGCCATGAACATCGACCAACTTTATCCCTCTTTTCCTGGCAACCATCTCCCCGACAATCTTTACCTTAGTCTTTGTTCTTCTCTGAACCCCATTCATAAGTTCAACTGCATTAGATCTCGGAGTTGTGAAGATTAACTCGTACTCTTCCCCACCATAGAGTGCCTGGTTCAGAGTGGCCGCTCTAGCGACCGGAACCGAATCCAACCAGATTCTAGCACCAGTTTTACTGGCCTTACAAATCTCAAGGACCGAGCGCACCAGGCCATCGCTTGAGTCGATCATAGAGGAACACTTGCCAGCCTTTGCGATTATCCTGGCTTCTTTTAATCTACTTTCTACTTTCAACTTTCTACTATCAAATTTCTTCGACGCCGGTCCCCCGAAATTCCCTGTAACCAAGATCGCATCCCCGACTTTCGCGTTAGACCTGGTTAGCAAACATTCCTTCTCGACCCCTCCTAATAATGTAATGCTTACTACAAGTTCTTTGGGAGATTGAACCGTGTCGCCTCCGATTACTTCTATCCTGTATTTCCTGGCTAATTTTTTGATTCCACGATATAATTCTTCGATTCTACCGACCGAAATATTCTTGTTCGCTCCGATGGTCACCAGAGCATGGGTTGGATATCCACCCATGGCGATAATATCTGAAATATTGATAGCTAAAGCTTTATATCCGAGATCA
>Ga0111227_1001_pt1 | contig 12701 bp, 10 predicted proteins | sample DeeMarSWOR152_54_FD_80391 | JGI IMG/M metagenome (GOLD analysis project Ga0111227, IMG submission 80391) | candidate division WOR-1 bacterium DG_54_3 | reverse complement strand
CACTGGGTCCTTTCAAAGGGGGATTGCGCTTCCATCCCTTAGTCGATATCGACGAAATACGCGCACTTTCAACCTTGATGACCTGGAAGACAGCAATTGCTAACATCCCATTTGGCGGTGCAAAAGGAGGGCTCCAGATTGANCCNGCAGATTATAGTATAGAGGAGCTAGAGAAAATTACCCGGCGCTTCACATTTGCTTTAGGCAACAATATCGGGCCTGAGTATGATATTCCTGCTCCAGACGTGAATACGAACCCCCAGATCATGGCCTGGATNTTGGACACCTATATGTCGACAGTAACCCCGAATGAGAGGAATCGTTGTCTTCATGTCGTTACGGGCAAGCCCATCGAAGCAGGTGGAAGCCAGGGACGTTATAAAGCAACAGGTCAGGGNATAGTTTTCCTCATCGAAAAATGGGCAAAAGATCATGGGTTTANCTTGAAGGGTGCNACNTNTANAGTTCAAGGATTTGGAAATGTGGGCTCTTGGGCGGCACGTTTGATGAAAAAGCACGGATCTAAGCTTATTGCTGTTGAAGATATAACAGGAGTAATTCTTAATAAAGAAGGCATTGATCCTGACGANCTTGCAGACTANGTNNAGGAACACGGCGGCGTACTCGATTATCCAAAAGCAANGCCGATTGATCACGAAACTTTCTTNAACACTAAAGCTGATATATTTATACCTGCTGCCTTAGAAAATCAAATCACAGCTGAGACAGCAGAGGTTTTGAATGTTAAGCTCGTTGCCGAAGGCGCCAATGGGCCAACTGATCCAGAAGGTGATAAAGTTTTACAGCGTAAAAAGATTGACGTGATACCCGACATACTCTGTAATTCAGGAGGAGTAATTGTGAGTTATTTCGAGTGGCTCCAGAACAAACGTAGCGAGTTCTGGGATCTTGATGAGGTAGATTATAAACTGCAAAAGATGATTGTAGATGCTTATGAGCGAGTCCGAGATACGGCTGAAAAGTTCAAAGTTGATTGGCGCACAGCTGCCCATATTGTTGCTATATCAAGACTAGAGTTAGTTTACAAGGAAAGAGGTATCTTTCCGTGATTGTTGAAAATAGTATGATATAATCAATTATTTTCTGAATTGATTAATTATCCAATCTGCCAAATGAAAAATCGCTTTCTTAATTTAAAAGTGTAGAATACTGCTAAAGATCGTGGAGTCAAGAGATGTGCTTCTGGATGTCGTTACTATGAATTCCAAAGTGTAACTTGTAGACCTTGATAAAAATGAAAAAATGATTTTCATTTTAGTATTTCCGAATGAGGCCAATATTAATCAAAGGAATGCATCCATCCTTGCTCCAGTCGGAGCTGCAATACTCGGATATCGCGTTGGAGATACAATTATATGGCAGGCTCCGGGAGGACAACGCAGGATAAAGATTCAAGAAATACTTTACCAGCGGGAAGCTTCTTATGACCATCACCTGTAATTTTTGAGACAATGATTACCAGATGATATCAATATGTTGCAAGATAGACAAAAAGGAAGCGAGATTTGAGACCCAAAAAAAAGACAGACGCTGATTCTATTTCCAAAGTTGAGTTGCTCGACGCACTCAAAGAGGCGCATGAGCAAGTTCAACATATGAAAAACCTCATCGCTGAATACAAATGGCTTGAAGGAGCTCTTCGCAGGCGAACCCGTGACCTCAGCGAACGAGTTAAAGAACTTGATTGCCTTTACGCAATATCAATAAAATTAGTTAGTTCCAATGATTCGCTCCAACAGATATTAGTTGATGTCATTAACATAATGCCAGGCGGCTGGCAATATCCAGAAGCTACTTGTGTACGATTGTTACTCAGGGGGAACGAGTACTGCACGTCAAATTTTTGTGAAACGAAATTGAAACAAACTGCGTTCATTCGTCAAGGTAATAATCGAATCGGTGTGCTGGAAGTGTATCTACTTCCCTCTCCAGTAGATGATAAATATCGACCCTTTCTTCCACAGGAAAAACATCTGCTTGACTTAATAGCTATTTGGATAGGTTTAATTATTGAGTACAGAAAGTAATAGTGTTATCTGATCCTCCAAACAGATTTGAGAAACCAACGAAACCAAAGGAAGTCTTCAAGTCGATACTTTTTTCCGTGTGCTTTTTTAAAAAGATAAAACGTTTCTACCAGGTATTTCCAATCTGTTCTTTTCATTTTAATGGTTCTCCATTGCATTGTTAGGAGAGAAGACAATTTTGCCTGCATATAGCAAGTCAAGAAAAAACCTGCAGTTTTTTTGGATTGCTGTGTTCATGAGAAGAACTTGGACAAATAATTATAAGTGGATATCTAAGAGATGTCCAATGTTGTCTCCTTTGGGTCGTTCGTGAAATTACGGATATTACTTGACACGGTCAGTTTCAGGTTGAACTGATTTTTTTATTTATAGTATAATTTATCTTAAAGAAAAAATTTTCCTCTACCCTGCTCATGAAACTTCGGCCTTTATCCTTAAGAACTAAACTTATCCTTTGTTTTCTTATTGTCATTATTGTAGGAGGATTATTGTCCTTGAGTTTTGGATCAAGGTTGGTGAAAAACACTATTATCCGCCAGGCTCAGGCGAAGGTCGAACATGATCTGGCCGCTGCTTGGATGGTTTTTAACGAGAAGCTCAACGACACCAAGGAAATTGTTGGTTTAACTGCCGCAAGAGAAGGAATCCAGGAGGATATTAAGAATGGAAGTCGACTTATTCTTCAAAAACGACTTAACCGGGTAAGAGAAGAATATGGATTAGACATACTAACTTTGACGGATAACAAGGGTAAAGTGGTTATCAGAACCAGGAATCCTGAAGTTGTGGGAGATGATCAATCTCAAGATGAATTAGTTAAATTGGCTCCAAAAAAAGGCGTACTTGCTTATCCTCAGATTGTTCCAAGAGAAGAACTCCTTAAAGAAGGAGAAGATCTGGCTGAAAAAGCATACATGGAAATTATTGATACTCCAAAAGCAGCTCCTAGGCCTGAAAACAAAGAGACAAACGGCATGATGTTGAAAGCAGCCGCTTCAGTCAACGACGAACGGGGAAAGCTCCTTGGTATCCTCTACGGAGGAATACTCCTCAACCGCAACTACGAGATTGTCGACCGGGTAAAAGAAATAGTTTACAAGGGAGAAATATATAAAGGTCGAGAAAAAGGGACAGCCACAATCTTCCAGCACGACTTGCGTATATCTACAAATGTGAAAAACGAAAAGGGAGAACGCGCTATCGGAACACGGGTCTCAAAGGAAGTTAACAATGCTGTCCTTGTGGAAGGCCAGCCTTGGATTGCTAGAGCTTTTGTGGTCAACGATTGGTACATTACAGCCTACGAACCCATTAAAAATTTTGATGACAAAATCATCGGCATCCTCTATGTCGGGATGCTTGAAAAACCCTACATAGACACAACCAATAGGGTTATGTCGACTTTCATGATAATTGCCTTCCTCTGTGTTGTCTTTTTATTGGTCATTCTTTATTTCTCAACAACAAGGATAACCAATCCTCTCCAGAAGATGGTCGTTGCCACACAAGTCATATCTAAGGGAGACCTGGCTCACAGAGTTAAAGTTAATTCCAGAGATGAGATTGGATACTTGGCTGAGTCATTTAACCGCATGACAGCAAATTTGGAAACAGCTAACGAAAAGCTTATCGAATGGGGCAAAACCCTGGAGAAGAAAGTCGAAGAACGAACAAAAGAATTGAGAGAAATGCAAACCCACCTTATTCAATCAGAAAAATTAGCCTCTTTAGGAAAATTAGCAGCTGGAATAGCGCACGAAATAAATAATCCCTTGGGAGGTATTCTTATCTACAGTAATCTGTTGCTTGAAGATACAGATAAAAATAGCCCCCATTATGAAAACCTTAGGAAGATAGTCAAAGAAACGTCAAGGTGTAAAGACATCGTTAAAGGTCTGCTCGAATTTGCCCGGCCCAAAGAACCCGAAGTGGCCCGCATAAATATCAATGAAATCTTAGAAAGTTCTCTTGCCATCATGGAAAAACAAGCCCTTTTTCAAAACATAAGTATAAAAAAGACCTATGAATCTGACCTGCCCAAAATCATTGCTGACAGCGCTCAACTTCAACAAGTTTTTATGAATATTATTCTTAATGCCGCAGAAGCCATGGCCGGAAACGGAACTCTCACCCTCGGCACTTCTCTTAATGCAGATGGTACATACATAGAGGTGGAATTTTCTGACACTGGCCACGGCATAGAAGAAGAAGACAAAAAAAGACTTTTTGAACCTTTTTTCTCTACGAAGGAAGTTGGCAAAGGCACAGGTCTGGGTCTTGCCATAAGTTATAGCATCATTCAGCAACATAACGGAACAATTGAAGTTAAAAGTCAGGTTGGGAAGGGATCCACGTTTACCGTTAAGCTCCCTGTGTTAAAGGAAAATAGTCATGACTGAAAAAGCCAATATATTAGTCATAGACGACGATGAAGCCATACATGATTCCTGTAGTCAAGTGTTTAGAAAAGACGGAAATACAGTCAAGACAGCTGAGGACGGGACGGAAGGCTTGAAGCTCTTCAAGAAAGAATTTTTCCATGTTGTCCTTCTCGACTTAAAATTGCCGGGCCTTGATGGAATGAAGGTTCTGAGCAGAATAAAAGAAGAAAACCCAGAAACTCCTGTTATCATAATAACTGGATATGCATCCGTTGAATCCGCAGTTGAGGCTATAAAACGCGGAGCTTCAGATTATTTACCAAAGCCTTTTACTCCCGAACAGCTGCGCGTTATAGTCAACAAAGCTCTGGATAATCGAAAAATTTTATTAGAAAACATTTATCTCCGCGAAGAGTTGGAGAAAAAGAGTGAATTTGACATGGTTGTTGGAGAAAGCAAGGCAATTGAAAAAGTCCTAGATGTCGTAAGACGAATCAGCTCTTCTGAAAGCACTGTCCTTATCACTGGAGAAAGTGGCACAGGAAAAGAACTACTTGCCCGAGAAATTCACAACCATGGTCCAAGAAAAAAGGCACCTTTTGTCGTTGTGGATTGTGGAGCACTTGTTGAAACTCTGTTTGAAAGCGAGCTTTTTGGCCATGTCAAAGGATCATTCACAGGAGCTCACGAAACAAAACACGGGCGATTTGAAGTCGCCAACAGGGGAACGATTTTTTTGGATGAAATCAGCGGGGTCAGTCTCAATATCCAGGCAAAGCTCCTTAGAGCAATTCAAGAGCGAGAGGTCACTCGTGTTGGAAGCACAAAGTCTATAAAAGTAGATGTCCGTATTCTGGCTGCAACGAATGAAAATCTAGAAGATTTGGTGAGGAAAGGAAAATTCAGAGAAGACCTTTTTTACCGCCTTAGTGTTGTCCCTATCCATCTGCCCTCATTAAGGGAAAGAAAAGAAGACGTTCCCTATCTTATCGAACATTTCATACAGAAGCACAACAAAAGGGCGAAGAAAAATATCATTGGCATTTCAGATGCAGGAAAAAAAGCTCTAATGGATTACGATTGGCCGGGAAATATCAGGGAATTGGAAAACACCATAGAGAGAGCTGTTGTGCTCTCTAAAGGCAACAAGATTGAACTTGAGGATCTTATGTATCATGGAATCAGTACTGCCACCTCTTTGTTCCATCCAGTCAGAGGCAAATATCATACCCTTGATAATATTGAAAAAGAATACATTAGAACAGTTCTTATGATGCAACAAGGGAATAAAAGCAAGGCAGCGAAAATTCTTGGCATCGACAGAAAAACACTTTGGGCAAAGGTCAGAAAATATAAAATCCAATGAAAAAAGTTAAGAGTTATTTGCTCGAAGTTCTCTCAGAGAAAAAAGCTAGTGATAATTTGTGAAATAAATACCGGCTCTATCGAGAGAAAATAAGCAGTCTCTCTTGCTCTTCCCCATTTTTTTAGAACAAACAGATTAAATCAATTCAAGACGAACAAATCTAGACTTAATAGCCTGAGATGATAATTTTAATTTTTTTGCTATGTCAAAATTGAACAGAAGGTGGGGAAAAATTCCACAGACACGCATTTCACATTTCGAGTGAAATAAGAGACATTAAACTAAGTAATTTCTATCTCTTTATGATTCAATAACTTATACTATAGGAATAACCTTTTCTACTTGTTGAAATTAGGCATGTTTTTTGCTTATATTGTTTTTGCTGATGAAATTACCTATAGTAGTTTCAAATCTAATGTTTAAAAGGAAACAAAAGTGAGAATAATTAAATTAAAAAAGGATAATTTGTTTCCCTTTTTGGAAATCATTTCTAAAAAGGCTGATCTCTGGGCACCAGTAAAGAAAGGAGACAAATACGTTTTCAATATTGTTGATGATTTTTCACAAATTGAAATGAATGCCAATAGAACTATCCTTCCTCCACGAAAAATTTTTCTTCCCCCTGAATTCAGTATGTTCAATGTTTCTGAAGAAAGCTACAAAGAGGACTTCTCGCATATCACAAAAAAAATCCTTTTTGGTATCCACCCTTGTGATATCCATGGATTGCTCATCCTGGACAATTTCTATAAGCAGGCCTATCTTGACCCTTACTACCTTGAAGCCAGAAAAAATACTCTGATTCTAGGACTTTCCTGCTGGCCTGATGAATACTGTTTTGCCAGATCTACTAACACTCATATTATTGAAGAAGGTTTTGATCTTTTTTTTACTGACCTCACAGATTTCTTTCTTGTCTGGATTGGTTCAAGCCAGGGTGATGACCTTATTCGTCTCAAGCCGGAGCTCTTTGATGAAAAATTAACAGATAACGACATTAAGACCTATATTAGCTGGCAGATAGAAAGAGACAAAGCTTATAAGTGGGATATAAATTTCGTTGCTTTGCCTGACCTGGTAGAACTTAAATACAGGGATCCCCTTTGGGAGAAATTAGGCGATGCCTGCTTAGCCTGCGGCTCATGCACTAACGTCTGTCCAACTTGCAGTTGTTACAACATTATGGATAAACAATTCTTAGGTGGAAAAGACGGGAAAATCATGCGCCATTGGGATGCCTGCACGCTTGAAGAATATTCAGAAGTGGCTAGTGGAGAAAACTTCAGGAAGAAAAGGCTGGACAGGCTGAAGCTCTGGTACACGCATAAACTGCAGGCCTTTATCTCCAAATACGGAAAACCAAGCTGTGTTGGCTGCGGCCGCTGCATTGTCACTTGTCCAGTGGATATCAACGTCCGAACAGTAGGAAAGGCTCTCCTCGGAGAAGAAGAAGATGCCTTTTGGATTAGATTCAACAAAGAGGTGACAAAATGAACAGAGAATCCGAACGATTAACTCAATCCAATCCTTTTATCCCCGAACCTGCAAGAATTGTCCGCACTTATCATCTTACAGAAGATGTTAAGTTCTTCCAGGTCCGGATTGTGGATATGGATAAAGCACTCTCTTTTAAGTACAGCCCGGGTCAGTTTGCCATGATTTCTGTTCTGGGCGCTGGTGAGGCTCCTTTCTCCATATCGTCTACACCATCACGACCAGGCTTGCTGGAATTTTGTATCCGAAAAGCTGGTACAGTGACAAACGCGCTTTTCCGGATGAAAGAAAACGATCTGATCGGATTCAGGGGGCCATATGGCGACGGCTTTCCGGTAGAAAAAATGAGAGACAAGGATATCCTTATTGTAGTGGGAGGTCTTGGCGCAGCTCCTCTTCGCTCTGTTTTGCTGTATTGTCTCGATAATCGTGACCAGTTCGGCAGGGTTTCCTTGCTTCATGGAGCCAAAAGACCTGCTGAAATGATCTTCCGCGAAGAGTTTTTTTCTTTAAAAGAGAGGGATGACCTCGAGTGTTATTTAGCCGTTGATAAAGATGACACAGGAACCTGGACAGAAAACATAGGAGTTGTGACAACTCTTTTCCCGTTATTAAAAGAGGCCGATCCTTCAAACACCTACGCCCTCGTCTGCGGCCCTCCTGTCATGTATAAATTTGTGATCAAAGAGTTTGTCAAATTGAATATTCCAAAAGATCAAATTCTAATGACACTGGAAAGAAGAATGAAGTGTGGCGTGGGAAAATGCGGTCACTGCGCCATAGATTACATCTATACCTGTCTGGATGGACCTGTATTTACTTACTGGGATGTCATCCACATGAGGGAACTCATATAGTGAGGAGATGATGGAAAAAAATAAAGATTATAAATTGAAAATTGGCATCTATGAACTTACAGGATGTGCTGGAGATGCCCTCCTTATTCTCGATTGTGAAAAAGAGCTCATAAATATATTCAAAGCTTCCGACATCCAATCCTTCCTTATGGCAAAAAGTGATAATATCGATGGAGAGCTTGACGTGGCCTTTGTCGAGGGCTCAGTCTCAACAGAGAAAGAAGAGAAAGAAATCCTGGACATAAGAAAAAGAGCAAGAGCTGTGGTTGCTATCGGCATCTGCGCCTGTTTTGGTGGAATTCAGGCAGCCTTCCTTAACAAAAAAGATTGGGAGAATAATTTTAAAAAAGTGTACGGCGACATCAAGATGAAGCACACTAAGCCTGTTCAATCCAAACCGATCGATGCTTATATTAAAGTAGATTATTATTTACCAGGCTGTCCCATCGGCAAAGAACAGTTTTTATCTACTTTCAACCGTATTCTTAGAGGTAATCCTCCTGAGCTTTATCGTTTTCCTGTCTGTGTAGAATGCAAATGGAACGAGAACGACTGTCTTCTTAATAAAGACATACTTTGCTTAGGCCCAGTTACCAGGGCAGGATGTGGTTCAATATGTATCAACCATAATCTTCCCTGCGTTGGTTGCTGGGGTCCGGTGGAAGAAGCAAACCTCACTTCTGAATTTCAACTCTTACGAGAAAAGGGATTTGATTATGATTCTATCAAGAAAAAAATGGCCAATTTCAGCGGCACAGGGATGGCTGATTTCTTGGGCAAACTCAAAGGAGAAAAGAAATGAAAAAAATCTCAGTTGACCATCTAGCGCGGGTGGAGGGAAACGGTGGAATTTCTGCTGTCATTGACGGAAAAGTTGTGACAGAAGTGAAACTTTCAATATACGAAGGGCCTAGGCTTGTCGAGAGGCTAACTCTAGGCAAAACTCCTGAGGAGGATATTAATATTGTACCCCGTATCTGCGCGATCTGTTCCCTCTCTCATAAATACGCTGCTCTCCGTGCTATGGAAAATGCCTTGGCTGTAAAAGTCCCCTTCAAGGTTGCTCTCTTTAGAGAACTCATGCATCTCGGTGAAATGATAGAAAGTCATTCTCTCCATTTATATTACCTTGCTCTTCCGGATTATGCCGGATTTCCGAATGCCATTGCCATGGCTTCTAAATATGAACTTGAAGTCAAAATTGCCCTTGAGATGAAGGAATTCGGCAACCACATCATGAAAACAGCGAGCGGACGTTACATCCACGGCGAAAATCCAGTTATCGGTGGATTCGGCAAATTTCCATCAAAAGAAGAGCTGATCTGGATAAAAAACAGAGCTATCCAATTCATGCCTTTTGTTCTAAAAACAGTAAACCTCTTTTGTGAGCTTGAATATCCTGATTGTCCCGAAGATGACACTATTTATGCTAGCTGTAATCCTGACGGGAAAAAATACGGGTTTGTTGGAGATGAAATTATCCTTTCTACAGGAGAGACAATAAAAAAAGAAGATTACCGAGATCTAACCAACGAATTCTTGGTCTCCCATTCATATGCAAAAAGAAGTCGCTATAAGGGAAAACCTTATTCTGTTGGAGCCCTGGCTAGAGTCAATAACCTGGGGGAAAGACTGAAAGGTGAAGCAGGGAAAATGCATAAAAAATACTTTAATCCTCGCTGGAAGAAAAACCCTCTTTTTAACAATGCGGCTCAAGCTTTAGAACTTCTATATGCGTTCGAAAGAATACCCGAAATCATTGATAAAATGATCAAGCTTCCTAATCCTGCCCTAGTAAAATATACAGCGAAAGAAGGCAAAGGTATTGGAATTGTTGAGGCTCCACGCGGCCTTCTAATCCATTCTTATGAATTATCAGATGGACTTGTCTCTCACACCGATATTGTTACTCCTACCGCTCAAAATGCTGAAGATATCGAAAGGTACTGCTACATTGCCGCACAGAAACTCCTTAATGAAGGCCAAGAAGATAAAATTAGGGACAGAATAGATCTTGTCGTCCGGGCTTTTGACCCCTGCATAAGTTGCTCAGTCCACATGGCTGATGTAAAAAAAGCTCCGAAAGAGGATTGGAAAACGAAGTTAAACGATATCAAGAATAAAAACACCCCAATCTTTGTCGGAGTTGGAAAGCACGATCGTTCTGATGATGGAGCAGGCATAGAGCTTGCTCTTGAGCTAAGGAAGCACGGAGTGAGCGATGTCTGGCTTGAATCAGAAATAATAGAGAGAGAAGCTCCTTGGAAGAGCACACTCCACCGCCCTATCATTTTTCTTGATGCCGTGGACTTCAGAGAAAAGCCAGGGAAAGTGACTCTTCTCCCGCTTCATCATGTCTTTTCCAATTCTGGGTTGAGCCACAGGCTTCTGCCCTTCATCTCAGGCCAGATCAGTCACCTACAGTTAAGGAATTCTTTTGTTCTCGGAATTCAGCCCAAGTCGATTAAGAAAGGTCAGAAAATTTCGGGCTCTGTTCGCCAGGCACTGACCAAAGTACTTGAGCAATTGATAAATTGACAGAAAAATGACCATGGCGCTTAAAGGTTATTAAAAAGAACATCTCCGTTCTTCAATAAGATCATCCGGCTTTGTTAAAGTAAGTGATTGCTGGAAAATAATAACTGTTCTTCGCTCCGCCTAGCATCAGTAAAATCATCCCTAGACAATTTTTTAATAGTAGGGACTACTTGAACACCCATGGGGAATTATTCCCCACATTTTTTCCTCTCGCTGTAAAAATTTTGCCTGCCTTTTTTCAGCTTCATAACTTATTTAATATCAATAAAGTACCATATAATCTGTTTCAACTTCACTAGGCAATAATTGGCACATTAATTGCAAAAGCAATAATAGAAGGAAGTTGAAAATGACAGAAGCAGAAAAAAGTATCCTGATNATCGATCCTGATATTACAGAAAGAACAGTCATGGCTGCCTTTTTAAGAAGCGAAAATTTTTGTGTTGAAACTGGAAGAAGTTTTGCAGATGCTGTGAATAAAATGCGTAGAGGTTGTTTTAAGTGTTTAATAATGGATGTTGACCTTCCAGAGATAAAAGGATACGATGCTGTTTCCATATTAAAAAGTATTAATCCTGAAATAAAAATCATCATGACTGCAAAAAAAAACACAAAAAGTCTCGAAGCAAAAGTCAGGAAGCAGGACATATTCTTCTATTTCATAAAATCTTTTGGAAAGGAAGAATTGATACTAGCGATAAATAACGCCTTTAATAAATAAAGGAGGAAAAGCATGCAAAAACAAAAGGCAAAAATCTTAATCATTGATGATGATCCTGATTTTAACGAGGCCGTAACTCCAATCCTAGAATCAGCCTTGTATGATGTTGTGACTGCCTTAAATCCTGAGGAAGGTAAGAAAAAAATCTTTTCGGAAAAACCTGATTTAATCGGAGGAATACAAAGAATTTCATGATACTCCAATTATTTTTGTTTCTGCTGTGAAAGAAATGACTGGTTCAAGATTCCAATTCAATACAGTAGAGCAAGGAATGGTCGGCCCCGATGACTACATAGACAAACCTGTTAAGCCTAAGGATCTCATCGCTCGAATTGAAAAATTATTGAATAAATAAAAGAGGAGGAGCACATAACGAAAGTCAAGGTAATTATATTTACTGCTTTGCCAGAAATAAGAGATTTTGGTTCAATATTTTTAAATAGGTTCTAGGCCAAAAGCCTATATTTTTTCTTAAAAGCAATGAAGATTTTAGAAAAAAAGCCAATCATCCTTGTGATTGATGACGATGAATCAATGAGGGACTCCTGCACTCAGATTTTAACGAAAGATGGCTTCCAGGCAGAGATAGCAAAGGATGGATCCTCCGGCCTTGAAAAGATAAAAGAGACAAAACCAGATTTGGTTCTAATTGACTTAAAAATGCCTGGTATCAATGGCCTCGAAGTTCTAGAGAAAACCAAGGAAATCGATCCCAACATTATAGCCGTTGTTATCACAGGTTATGCTACAGTTGAATCAGCTGTGGAGGCCATGAAGAAAGAAGCCTATGACTTCCTTCCAAAGCCATTTACTCCGGATGAACTGCGGATCATTATCAAACGGGGACTGGAGAGACGAAAGCTTATTCTTGAAACTGAATCTCTCCGAAGAGAGAAAAAGCTTATGGAGGTGAAGTGATTCTGGGCGGAATGGTGGGAGAAATATCTGGAAAGCAGAAAGAAATGATTCAAAAAGCCCAAATTCGTCTAGAAAATCTCATGAACTTGATTAACGATTGGCTTGATGTTGCCAGGTTGGACAGCGGACAGATCGTTGATAAACTCAAACCTTTGTCATTGAAAAAAGTTATAAAAAAGACCTTAGAGGATATGCAGCCTCTAGCAAGAGAGAACGATATTTCTCTAGAACTTAGGCCCTCTCCAGGAAATAAGAATGTCCTAGGTGATGAGGAATCTTTGAAACAAGTCCTTTCCAACCTTATAACCAACGCCATTAGATATAACAAGCCAAAAGGGAAAGTTGTGATAGCTATTAAAGAAAATAGAGATTTCATTG
>Ga0111227_1129_pt1 | contig 12795 bp, 9 predicted proteins | sample DeeMarSWOR152_54_FD_80391 | JGI IMG/M metagenome (GOLD analysis project Ga0111227, IMG submission 80391) | candidate division WOR-1 bacterium DG_54_3 | reverse complement strand
GGAAGATAAATATTTCGCAGGTTGATACTTTATTCGCGAATGGAAGTTATCCTATAGAGTTTCTGTTTTACTACAAAGAGAGATTTAAAACTAAGAGAATAAGGTCTGCGCTAACTAAATTATCTTCCGATTTCTGGCCATTGTTCGGGGAATACAAGTCAGGAATAATCTATTTTGATAATTATTCAGAAAACGAGTGTTTTGATGAAGAGGTGGTTGACCAGGAATTCGATGCAGCAGAAACAAACATAAATATTTATAAGAAATACTCCCGTATTAATCCATCCGACATGAAGAAGTTATTCTATCTAAAAATTATTCAGTACAGGAATGGCACTATACTGATCCCCAAAATGAATCACCTTGCTGGTGATGGCTACAGCTATTTTTATTTTCTGGTAACGCTTTCTGCAGTCTCCCGGAATATGTTCATTCCATTCAAAACGAACCTCATTCGTTCGCTTTATAGACCCCATCACCAAAGAACAATATTAAAAGAATTCATGTTCGCTGAAACTATATTAAAACCATTCCTGCCAGGTGACCAATTCACTATAGAGTTCGAAGAAATTCCAAGGCATGATGTCTGGAATGCCATCAAAGATGTCGTTTCCAAGTTAAACTACCGGATTTCCACAAATGATGTTTTATCAGCGATGGCCATTAAAAAATCAGTCAAGCTTCAGAAGGACTATTTCGGAGACGATGTTCAGCTAACAATACCGATTGATGTGCGAAGACAGATTAAGGAATACGGCCAAAAATATTTCGGCAATGCAATTATGTTAAAAGTAATAAATTTTAAAACGAAATATATAGAAAATTCGAGTGTTAATGAAATTGCCGTTGAAATCAGAAAATCCATGCCAAGCGTATCGAAAGATGCTTATCTAAAATATTTAGAAGAATTAGAAGCCATTACAGCGACGAGGCAAACAGATAAGCTCAAACCATTCGATCCCAGACAGGGTTGTTTGGTCACTAACTTATCGAAGCTGCCAGTGGATAGACTTAATTTTGGAACCGGTAATCCTGATCTCATATTTCCTCTAACAATTGAAAAAAATTCAACTGCAATACTGGCCGATAAAGATAATTTTCTTTTGAGGTTTGCCTATTGAGTTTCTGAATCCTTGAATCCGCAGGCTCGATGTGAATTTTCTTCCCTTCTATAGCATCTACCCCGTCACTTTTCATTTTTGACACTAGTTTTTTCCCGTGCTATAAATTTTTATGGGGCTGGATAAAGATATCCGTCTTTAAATATTAAAATCGAAAATATATATAAATATATAGAAATACAAAATTTTGGAGAAAAGGCATGTTATTAAAAAACCAGGCTATTGCAAAAGAGGGCAAAAAAGAGCCCTCCTACGCTTACCGGCTTTTAAAAACTTGGGCAGAAATAGACCTTGGAGCTGTTCGATTTAACATAAAAAATATTCAGAAGAAACTGGGCAAAAACATTGATTTGATGGCCGTAGTCAAGTGCAATGCCTATGGTCATGGAGCAATCGAGGTTTCCAGGCAGGCTCTTGATCTTGGGGTAAAAGCTCTGGGTGTTTCCAGTCTGTATGAAGGTATTGAGCTTAGAGATGTTTTTAAGGATGTTCCTATAATTGTTTTAAGCTCAGGAATGAGCGGGCAGGCCGAAGAATTCATCGAGTATGGCCTCTCACCGGTTGTCTGTTCATGGGAAATGACAAACGCCATAGCAGATGCGGCAAGAAAAAGAGGAACGCGGGCAAAGGTTCATATAAAGGTCGATACTGGTATGGGACGCATTGGAGTATGGCATGAGAGGGCAGATGAATTTATAAGGCAGGTTTATAAGATGCCTGACATTGAAATTGATGGAATCTGTTCGCATTTTGCTACATCGGATGAACAGAATTTGGACTTTGCCAGACAGCAGTTTGATTGGTTTAACCGCTGCCTGGAGAGAATCAAAGATTTGCCGATAAGGTTCAAGCATATTTCCAACACCGGAGCAATATTTAACTTTCCAGAAGCGAATCTGAACATGGTCCGGCCGGGTCTTTCAATCTATGGTGTCAGACCTTCTGAGTATGTCCAAGGTGCGGATAAACTCAGGCCGGCTCTATCTCTCAAAACAAAAGTAGCTTTTTTAAAAACTATTCCAAAAGGAAGGACTCTCAGCTATGCCAGGACGTATAAAACCAAAAAGGAGATGAAAGTAGCAACGCTGCCTGTTGGCTATGGAGATGGATATCCCCTTTCTCTCTCTAATAGGGGTTATGTTCTGATAAGAGGAAAAAAAGCCCAGATACTGGGAGCAGTTACCATGGACCAGACTATGGTGGATGTGACCGATATAAAAGATGTTGAGGTTGAGGATGTTGCCGTTCTCATCGGAAAACAAGGCACAGAAGAAATAACCGTAAACGAAGTCGCCCGGATGGCAGGCACTATTCCTTACGAAATATTCACTTCTATAAACAAGCGAGTTCAGAGAGTTTATTCAGATAAAGATTAATCCATTAACAAAAGGTGGGTTTGATAAATCAAACCCCTACAAAAAATCAAGCCCCTACAAAAAATCAAAATCCTATTCAAAATAATCAGCTCATTCAAATAAGACAAGGTGGGTTTGATAAATCAAGCCCCTACAAGAAATCATGCCCCTACAAATTATCTATTACTTTTTAACTTTTCCTGTTATTAAGCCATATGCTTCCTTCTTTTTATGCATTTCTTTCATCTTGGTAGCCATTTCCTGAAGTTTCTTTACAACATCTGCATTATTCGAAGTAATCTTTACCGCAATCCCATCTTTTAAATTCTCCACGTTCATTTCAACATCTTTGCCGCTCATCATATCCATCATCGGGCAGCAGGCTTTTTCTTCAGCTTTCATATGCATATGCTCTTTGTCCATGTGTTCTTTATGCATCATCTTCTCTTTGGGCATCATCTTTTTCTCCAAATTCATACCGCACGTCGGGCACTTGCCAGGCTTATCTGACTTAACATCAGGATGCATAGGGCAGGTATAGACTTCTTTCATCTCGGCTTTTTTCTTGAGATACTCTTCGGGATTCTTCGCGAACTTCTCTTTGCATCCTTCGCAGCAGAAATAGTAGGTCTTACCCTCGTGCTCGTAGGTAGCTTTCGCCTCAGATTTTTTGAATTCGTGATGGCATACTGGACAAACGACTTTCTCCTCGGCTTGCTGCTGAGCAATTCCGCTTATAACCAGAACAAAGGAAAATGCTAAAAACAAGGTTAAAATTTTTGTATGTTTAGTCATTCAATCCTCCTAAACTTAGTAAAACTATATTCTTACCTATTTGATAGGTACTGTCAAGTCTAAGCCGTGTATTAAGATATATATCCTTTCACCAACGAAAAACATTCAATTAAAACAATCGAAAAATTCTTCTTTCTCTGGGCCATAATCATTCTTCTCCTCCTCCCTCCTTTCTCAATCGTACCTTGAGAACCCAGGCAAAAATAACAGGAACGATAATCAGATTTAACACTGTAGCTGTAACCATCCCTCCGACAGTGGGTGTGGCGATGGGCTTCATAATTTCTGCTCCGCTGCCCGTGCTGATCAAAATCGGGATAAGAGCCAGGATAGTCGTGGCCGTAGTCATGACTATCGGTCGGACTCTGAGCAACGCTGCCTTGAGAATACTTTCTGAATTATTTATTCCTTTACGAACATGTGCAGCCAAAAAATCCATCATCACAACTCCATCTTCCACAGCCACTCCAAACAGAGCGATGTAGCCCACCCAAACGGCAGTACTGAACTTAAATCCAAGTATGTACTGAAGCCAGATTCCCCCAACAAAAGCAAATGGAAGAGAGAAAATAAGGATTAGGGCTTCTGAAAACCGTTTGAATTTAATGTAGAGCAAAAGAAAAATGATAAAGATGCAGATGGGAACTACCATCATCAATCGCTTCCGGGCCTGCATTTCGTACTCGTACTGGCCGCTCCAGGAGATATAATAACCTGAAGGAAGGTCCAGTCTTTCTCTGACAATCTTTTGAGCCTGGTCAACAAAATCCACTACGCCCACCTCATCCGTATTGACATCGACAAAGACCCTAACATAAGGGAGGGTGTTTTCGCCAGCAATTTTGGCCGGTCCTTCTACTTTTTTTATCGCTGCCAGCTGGCTTAGAGGAATCTGAGCTCCCGCTGGTGTGGGGACAAAGATTCTCTCTAAGGCTTCGAAGCTATCTCTTAGCTCGCGCATGTAGCGTATCCTGACAGGATAGCGCTCTCTCCCTTCAACCGTGGTCGTGATGTTCATTCCGCCTATGGCTGTCATGATCAAGTGTTGAATATCACCTACTTTGACACCATACCGCGCGGCTTCTTGCCTGTTAATGTCAATTTCTATATAGGGTTTGTTGCCGATTCTTTCTGCATAGGGATTTCTCGAGCCAGGGATTTCTCGCAAGATGCTTTCAATCTGGATCCCTATCTCTTCGATTTTCTTTAAATCTTCTCCGAAAACCTTTACTCCGATTGGGGTCTGAATACCCGTTGCCAGCATGTCAATCCGGTTCCGGATAGGCTGGGTCCAGATGTTGCTCACCCCAGGAATCTTAAGGGCATTATCCATCTCATTAATCAATTCCTGACGCGTCATGCCCTTGCGCCACAATTTTTTCGGTTTAAGCTTCACAATTGTCTCAATCATACCCACAGGAGCCGGGTCGGTAGGTGTTTCCGCCCTCCCCAATTTTCCAACAACATTTTCCACTTCAGGGAATGCTTTTAAAATCATATCCTGCTTTTTCATTATATCCATTACCTGAGTCAATGAAGCGCCAGGAAGTAGAACAGGCATGAACAATAAATCGCCCTCATCCAAAGGAGGCATAAACTCACTCTTTATCTTGGAAAGAGGAAAATAACTTGCTCCTAAAAGAATCAAAGCTATGAGAACAACAGTGATTTTGTGCTTGAGTGAAAATCGAAGCACAGGCTCATAAAGACGATTCAAGATTCTCGTCAGGAGATTTTTCTCGGGAGGACGGATTTTTCCTCTTAAGAATAGAGCGCTGAGCACAGGGATAAGAGTTATGGCCAAAATAGCAGAGGCAAACATGGCAAATGTTTTGGTGAAAGCCAAAGGAGAAAAAAGTTTCCCGGATTGGCCTCTCAAAGAAAAAACAGGAATAAAAGCCACGACAATGATGAGAATGGCAAAAAAGATGGCTGAGCCCACTTCTTTTGAAGCCATAATCACAGTGCTCAGCTCTTTCTTTCGAGAAGAGGCGAGATGACGTGATATATTCTCAGTCATCACAATGCCAGCATCAACCATAACTCCGATGGCAATTGCAATTCCACCCAGAGACATGATGTTTGAGGGAATCTTTAGATAAAACATGATGAGAAAAGAAATCAAAACTCCCACAGGAAGAATTATGGAAACAATAAGACTGCTCCGGAAATGAGCCAGAAAGAGCAAAATAATAATGACTGCAACAATAATCTCTTCCAGCAATGTTTTCTTAAGATTATCTGTTGCCCGGTTTATAAGTTCTGTGCGGTCATAAAAAGATACAACCTGGACGCCAGCTGGAAGACCAGGTGTAATCTCCTCGATTTTTGCCTTAACGGCTTCTATGACCTTAAGAGGATTCTCTGCGTATCTCATCAAAACCACACCGCCTGTAACTTCAGCTCCCTCCTTATCCAGGGCTCCTCTTCTAAAATCAGGGCCGACTGTCACCTCCCCTACATTTTTGATATAAACCGGCACTCCTTCATGGGAACCAATCACAATATTCTCAATATCGTCGATTGATTTTATAAATCCAAGCCCTCTAACGATAAATTCAGCGCCACCTTCCTCGATGACTTTGGCGCCGACATCGATGTTGCTGCTGCGCACAGCGTCGAACATGTGGTGCAAACTGACGTTAAAGGCAAGAAGCTTATGCGGATCAACATCTATTTGATATTGTTTGACAAAGCCTCCTACAGTAGCTACCTCAGAAACTCCTTCCGCTGAGTTGAGCTGGTACTGAATATACCAATCTTGAAGTGAACGAAGCTCGCCCAGATTATAGCTTGAGAGAACAAGCTCTTTCCCGTCCTCAGGGCATTTCCGGGGCTCCTGATACCGCTGTTTGGGATGGTCAGGGCAGTAGTAGCCGTTCTCAACTGTGTACCAGAATATCTGCCCGAGCGCAGTGGCATCAGGACCAAGCTGGGGAATAACTCCTTCTGGCAAATCCTTCTGAGCCAGGTTCAGCCTCTCTAAAATTCTTGTTCTTGCCCAGTAGAAATCTACTCCTTCCTTGAAGATGACATTTATCATGCCAAAAGAAAACATGGAATTGGAACGAACGACCTTCATTCCAGGAATTCCCATAAGATTTACGGAAAGAGGATAAATGACCTGGTCTTCTATATCCTTCGGACTTCTTCCAGGCCAATCCACGAACACTATCTGCTGGTTTTCTCCTATGTCGGGAATGGCGTCAATCGGAGTGTTATCAAGAGCCCAATAGCCCCATCCGATGATAAGGATAAATAAGGCTATAATCAGAAATTTGTTCCGAAGGGAATATTCGATTATTTTATTGATCATCTAAGTCTCCTATTCGATCGTTTAACCTGCCTCGCCTAAAAAATTCTACTTTTTAATGTGAATTGTCCCAAAGTTACTTGGTCCTATGTCATTGCGATCGTAGCGTGGCAATCTCAACCTTTTTTTATGAGATTGCTTCGCCCCTGTGGGCTCGCAATGACATAAAGGAATGAGCAATCCACATTTTTCTATCATGCAACTTTGGGGCAAAGTCTTCTAATGAACATGCTTTGAAGGAGGAGTTTTTTTCTTTTTTTCTGCTTCTATAGCTCCGCTGTAAATAGCTTCCGCCTGACCCGTTATCTGGCTCTGGGAATCGATCAAGAAATTGGCTTGTGAAACAACTCTCATTCCCTCCGAGATTCCTGATTTAAGGGCATAAAATTTTCTCTTCTGCCCGTTGATAGAGGCTTCGGCTTCAGGGCCCAGCTCAACTTCCTTGGCCACATAAGTTCCTCTCTCTTTCTCCACATAGACAATCTTTCGCATGCCTGTATCAAGAACTGCGCTCTTGGGAACAGCCAGTATGAAGTCGCGAGATGCTGCTTCTTTTTTCACCAGATACATCCCGCAAATCGGACATTCTCCTGGATTCGGAGATTTTACTTCTGGATGCATCGGGCAGGTATAAATGACTTCGACAGAAGCCCGAATGCCTTCATGCACTTGAGACTTGACCAGAACGTTTACATACATCCCCGGTTTGAGTTTTAGCTGCGGGTTGGGCACGTCCACTCTCACTTTAACGGAACGAGTTTTTGGGTTTAAATAAGGGTCGATGAAAGCTATCTTCCCTTCAAATTTCTCGCCTGGACAAGCAGAGGAAGCGATTTCCACTATTTGACCCTCCTTGATCCAGCCCATTTCGTATTCATAGATATCGGCTTTAATCCAAAGGTTGGAAAGGTCCGCTATCTTATACAGATTCTCTCCTTCCTTCACGTATTTTCCTTCCAGAGCATTCTTATGGATAACGGTGCCTCCGAAAGAGGAGCCTTTTCCTGGATGAGTCGACCAAGGATTCTGCTCCTCTGATAGTCTCTTCATTTCCACTTTCCTTAACTTTATCTAGTGTCTCCAGGGCAAGAATATACTCTTCCTGCGTGGTCACCAAGTCAGGGCTGTAAATCCAAACCAGAGGATTTCCCTTCCTAACTTTCACCCCTGTAAAATTAACAAAGAGCTTATCAATCCGGCCAGGAATCCAGGCAGCGACATAAGCTACTTTTCTCTCATCGTAATCTATCTCGCCCACAGTATTTATTTCTCTAAAAAGAGGCTGGAATTTTATCTCTTCGGTCTTAACCACAGCCAGGGCTTGAGCTCTTGGACTGAGCTTAATTTCAGGCGCCATTTCTCCGTGCTCCTTATGCTCACTTTCCTCCATCTCTGCCATTTCAGTTTCTTTATATACAGGAACCAATCCCATGTTGCAGATGGGGCAATTTGTGTTTCCCTTTTCATAATCTTCAGGATTGACTCTCACTGAGGGATGCATGCCGCAGGTGTAGTAGAGAATCTCTTTTTCGGGAGCTTCTTGCTGAGCTATCAATTGAACTTTATCGGCTGTCTCTTCAGCTTTTTTACATGAAGCGAGGAAAACACTGGCGACCAGAATTAATATCCATATTCCAAGGATTAAAATTTTCTTTTTATCAATCATTCTATTACCTCCTATAAAGTGGGCTTGATAAATCAAGCCCCTACAAATTAATTCCAAGTGCAGGCTTGATGAATCAAGCTCCCACAATTAATTTAATGTGGGCAAGCTCAATCAAACCCCTATGTTCATTGTGGGCTTGATAAATCAAGCCCCTACAAATTAATTCCAAGTGCGAGTTTGATGAATCAAACCCCAACAATTAATTTAATATGGGCTTGATGAATCAAGCCCCTACGTTCATTGTGGGTTTGATGAATCAAACCCCTACAAGGTTTTTGCCCACTACTCTCTCCAGTTGGGCAAGGCTTTTGCCTAAATCAGCAATGGCCTTAAAATATCCCGTTTTTATCTGAAGAAGCATTCTTTCTGAGTCTAATAGATTAAGAAAATCAACTTTTCCTGCCAGGTATCCAACCTCTGACGCCTTTAAAGACTGCTCTGCTTGAGGGATAAGAGAATGCTTGTAAAGATTCACCTCCTCGGAGGCAGTTTTCACCTCAAAAAACAGTTCATTCACACGGGAAAAGGTCTCGTTTTCAATGTTTTTATATGCTTCCTGACTGGCCTCAATCATGATAGCAGCCTCTGCTTCTGAGGCCCGGAGCTTTCCTCGCCAGATTGGAATGTTTATAGCTATTGAAGCCATCCAGGAATTCCGTCCATCATTAGGATTTGTAGTTGTTCCCGCGCCGATATCTATGTAGTCAAACATAATATTAAAATCAGGAAAATAATTCTTTTTTGCCAATTTCAAGCCTTTCTCGTTTTTCTCGATAAGAAACCGCGCTTTTCTCAGCTCTGGTCGGAACTCCTTTGCCCACGCGTAGAGCTCTTCTAAACTGAACCCAATTTCTGGAACCTTAAGCTCTTCAGCCTCTTCGAAAGACGCGTCAGGAGAACGATTTAAAAGCGAATTTAATTCTGAAACAATCCCTCTTCTTCCCTGCTCGAGAAGGAGAATTTTGTCTGTTACTCTTGAAATCTCGAGATGAGCTTTTAAAACATCCTGTTGATTCCCTTTGCCGGTCTCATATTTTTTCTGAGCGATTTTCGCCAATCTCTGGATAACTTCTTTTTCCTCGTTGCTTATTTTTAGAGCCTTGTCAAACCAGTAAAGGGAAAAATAAGCCTTTTTTACCTTTAATGCTAAGTCTGCTTTAACAGCATTATACTGTTCTTCAAAGAGCGAAGCTGCACTCTCTGCAATATCACTTTTAAGAGATAGTTTTCCAAAAAAAGGAAACTTCTGGGATAGGGAAAACTTGTTCCTCTGAGGACCAAGCCTTGTTTCTATACTTTGACCGAAGTAAGAATAACTCAGCGTGGGATCAGGAAGAGATTTTGCTTGGGGAACGACCTTAAGAGCAGCTTCCCATTCATTCCTTGCTGCTTTAATCTGAGGATTATGATTTAGAGCTTCTTGAATCAGCCCAGAAAGGGCAGCTTTTCCCCCCCGCATTTCTTGAGAAAAGGAGAAAATAGGGTTAAATAGAATTACCATAATTAAAATTATCAGAAAAAATTGGGCTCCTTTCATTTTTCCTCCCTATATTCGTACTCTTATCATTTGTTTTCTATTATTTTTATCGGTATTATCAATATTATTTAGAGAATTCAACTCTCTGCTGATCACTGGACTTAATTGTTATTTCCTCCCTTTTATTATCCTTAACTTATGAAAATTCTCTCCGTTAATCCTACCTTACAATTAGTTTCCCTCTCATCATACCCATGCCACAGGTAAAGACATACTCTCCTTCCTTTTCTGGAGTAAATTCTATAGCTGTAGTTTTAAAAGCAGGAAGGGGCTTTCGTATCTTAAAATCGCCGAAAACTATTGTGTCTGAACAATCGGCTGTCTCGTCTCTATAAAAATCCAGCCGGACAGGTATTCCCTTTTTAACTACGATAACATCAGGATCATATCCCCCTTTAACAATAATCTTTACCTCCTGAATTCCTCCCTCTTTAACACCCGCTGATGTGGACTTTCTTCTTGAGAAAAAGAAGTACCAGTTAACTAAAACTATGAGCAAAACGCCGAAAACTGTGATAATCAACTTTGCTAGCATTTATTATCTCCGATTATGAGCGAAGCTTAACTCTTCTTAATCTCAAAGAATTGGAAACAACAGAGACAGAACTAAAGGCCATGGCTGCCGAGGCAAAAATCGGGTTTAGTAGAATCCCGAAAAATGGATAGAGCACTCCAGCAGCAACAGGGATGCCCGCTATATTGTAGAAAAATGCCCAGAAAAGATTCTGCTTTATGACTCTTATGGTCCGCTTGCTCAGCTCTATGGCAGATGCAACTCCCCTCAGGTCACCCTTGATTAAAGTAATATCCGAAGCTTCCATAGCCACATCTGTCCCAGAGCCGATGGCTATTCCTACATCGGCTTGAGCTAAGGCAGGAGCATCGTTTATTCCATCTCCCACCATGGCAACTCTTCTTCCTTCGGATTGAAGTTTCTTTATCTCATGGACTTTATCCTCAGGCAAAACTTCAGGAAGCACCCGTTCAATTCCTGCTTTTCTGGCAATAGCCTCAGCTGTTTTTCTGTTATCTCCAGTAAGCATGACTATTTCTAAACCAAGTTTCTTCAGTTTCTCCAATGCTTCTACGGAGCTCTCTTTTAAAGGATCGGCGACCGCGATTAATCCGGCACTCTTTCCATCAAGAGATACATAAATCGGAGTTTTTCCATCGCTTGCGAATTCCTCTGCTTTCTTCTCCAACTCCTTGATATCGATTCCCCTGTCTTTCATAAGTTTAATATTTCCAAGGAGAACATTCCTAGAATCAACTCGGGCTTCAATCCCATGGCCCTCGATAGCCTTAAAGTCCTTGGGGTCACGAAGCTCTATCTTTCTTTCTATAGCACTTTTTATGATTGCGTCACCCAGCGGATGTTCAGAAACCTTCTCTGCACTTGCCGCATGTTTCAGAATTTCTTCCTCAGAGTGAGCGTTTATGGAGACTAGGTCCGTAATCTCCGGTTCTCCCTTGGTTAAAGTTCCAGTCTTGTCAAAGACAATGGTATCGAGCTTATGGGCAGTTTCTAAGCTTTCTCCTCCCTTTATTAATATTCCATTCTCGGCTCCTTTGCCTGTTCCGACCATGACAGCCGTAGGTGTAGCCAAACCCAGAGCACAGGGGCAAGCAATAATCATCACTGCCACAAAAGTTAAAAGAGCGAAGGTCAAGGAAGGAAACGGACCAAAATTAAACCAGATGACAAAGGTAGCGATGGCAAAGGAGATGACAATAGGAACAAAATAACTAGAGATGACATCAGCCAATCTTTGGATGGGAGCTTTGGAGCCCTGCGCATCCTGGACAAGCTTTATGATCTGAGCAAGGGCTGTATCCTTACCAACTTTTGTTGCCTGGAATTTGAAACTTCCTGTTTTATTGATAGTGGCGCCTATGACCTCATCCCCTGGCTCTTTTTTTACAGGAATACTCTCCCCTGTGATCATTGATTCATCAACGGCAGATTTTCCTTCTTTGACAACCCCATCCACTGGAATCTTCTCTCCAGGCCTGACAACAACCGTATCTCCGACTAAAACTTCTTCCACAGGGATATCCGTTTCCTTTCCCTTTCTAATGATGCGAGCTGTTTTAGGCTGCAATCCCATCAGTTTTTTTATGGCTTCAGAAGTCTGTCCTTTGGCTCTTGCCTCAAGAAGTCTTCCGAAGAGTATTAAGACTATAATTAGAGCAGAGGTATCAAAAAAAACATCGGGCTTCATTCCTGCAGCATCAAAGAAGGAAGGAAAAAGAGTTGCTACCACACTGTAGAGATAGGCGGCTGAAGTGCCGACAGCTATCAACGTGTTCATATCAGCGTTTCTGTGCTTGAAGGCTCCCCACGCTCCCTTGTAAAACTGCCACCCGATCCAGAACTGAACGGGTGTTGCCAGTATCCAGAGCAAATAAAAATTACCCAGGGATGAAGGAATCCATGGAAACCAGTGGCGAGAACTCCCCAGAAATACAAAAAGGCCGAGAACAAGGCCAACTATAAACTTTGTTTTGAGCTTTTTATATTCTTTCTCTCGAACAAGCCTCTCAGGATCCTCTATTCCTTCAGAAGGCTCAAACTCAAGGACTTTGTAGCCTGTGATATTCGACTTTTGCCTTCGCTGTAGCCAAATTCACAACTGCTTTCACTACTCCCCTGGTTTGAAGAAGTGCTTTCTCTATCCTCTGGACACAGGAGGCACATTCAATGCCCTGGATAGGAAGCTCAAGGGAAGCTGTGCCTACTTCATAGCCGCTTTTTCTTACAGAAGAGATGAAATCCTCGGGCCGAGCCAATTGGGGCTGAAAGAGCACTGTTGCTTTGGAAGTAGCAAAATTGACATTTGCTTTCTCCACTCCCTTTAATCCGGCCAATCCTCGTTGTATCGTTGAGGCACAACTGGCACAGCTCATGCCCACAATGGGGAGGTCAATTCTTTCAGATTTGACTTTGTCCATTTTTTAAAGTTTTAACTTCTTTTCAGTATTTTCTGAAGTTTTTTAAAACTTCGATG
>Ga0111227_1092_pt1 | contig 13216 bp, 13 predicted proteins | sample DeeMarSWOR152_54_FD_80391 | JGI IMG/M metagenome (GOLD analysis project Ga0111227, IMG submission 80391) | candidate division WOR-1 bacterium DG_54_3 | reverse complement strand
TAAATTCCGTAAGCGTTTCCTATGATGTTGTTGTTCGAGACTGTGTTGGTATCCCAGCCGCCTGCAATTGGTGCTCTGAAGTAGATACCGTAATTGGTGTTCATGGTGATGTTGTTTCCAGAAATTATGTTATCGCTTACAGGAGGAGCACCTTCACCTTGTAAATAGATACCATTGCCGTTGTTCAAGGTGATTTCATTGTCCAAAATTGAATTGCCATTACAACTGCGAAATATATGAACTCCTCCGCTGTTGTCCAAGATAAAGTTACCAAGGATGTTATTATTGTTACTATAGTCTTGAATTCTTAAGCCATAGTCAGAGTTAGAGGTAATATCATTGCCTGAAATCGTGTTGTCAACACAGTAACTCCGTAGATAGATACCCAAAGCATTATTGGATATGTTATTGCCGGAGATCGTACTGTTCACGCAATCTTCTAATCGGATGCCATCATCGAGGTTCGAGGTGATGTTGTTACCTGAGATAGTGTTATTGTCACCTAAAATTCTGATGCCATACTCGGTGTTCGAAAAGATATTATTACTCAAGATCCCGATGTTATCAGAACTTAAACAAAGAATGCCCGAGGCAGCGACCATATCACCATTTGATATGAGATCATTTTCTGAAATCATGCTGTCTTTTGAATCCGTTATATAGATTCCATCCCCCCAGTTCGATACCATATCGTTGCCCGAGATCGTATTGTTCTGAGAGTAGATAATCCATAAACCTCTCCACTTATTGTACGATATGCTATTGGACAGGATCGTATTGTCTGAAGATCTGTATAATACAATGCCTTGCATATCATTTCCGCTTATATTGTTGTTCTCAATCGTGCAGTTACCTACAGTTTCGATGTATATGCCTGCTATTAAAGGCATACTGGTCCCGCCGTTGGTAATTTTAAACCCCGTGATATTCACCCAGTTGGAATCCACAGTAACTGTACTGTCGACACTGCCTCCGTCGATTACCGTGGTCTCTCTATCCTCACCCATAAGGTTAAGCGTCTTGTTCACCAGGACATTTTCGTAGTACTTTCCTATGGCCGCCCATATGGTATGACCGTTTAGGGTGTCGGGATCGTCGATTGCATTCTGTATCGAGCCAAAATATTCTCCTGTGTCGAGGTTCTGCACTGGCTTTGCGGAGGGTAGAGTCCACCCGTAAGGATCTGCCCACGGGAACATATCCTGGTTGGCACCTCCGTCAATGTCTCTTGGGATGTCCACCCACCTGTCACCGTCATCGTTTGGTAAGGTCCAGTCATCCCAGTAGTTGCCTCCTCCGGGATAGGGCAGGTTCCAGTTATTTGTGGCATTATCGAAGGCCTGATTTGTATTACCAAGGATTTGGTTGTGGTAGATATCGTTATCATAACAACCCGTGAGGTTGAAGCCGTAATCGGTATTCGAACTGATGTTGTTATTAACAATGGTGTTCGAATCACGGTATAAGAATGTTAAGCCATTGACATTATCAAAAATCGTATTGTTTGATATCGTGTTGTACCACGAATGCGAGGTTGGCCAGTATTTTTTAGAAAATATACCATGGATGGAACCTGAAATGTTGTTGCCAGAAATAATGTTGTTGTCTGAATATCTGGTGAAATATATACCACTGTATGTGTTGAGTTGTATCTCATTTTTCGAGATCGTATTGTGGAAAGACCAATTCAAAGTGATACCTTCATTGTTGTCATATATAAAGTTGTCTTTGATCTCATTGTCATTTGCAACGAATAGATATATACCAAAGTCTGTATTTGAATGAATATCATTACCCTGGATCGTATTATTAAATGTACCAGATAACGCAGTTAGGTCTATACCATAATCATTATATGAGATGTCATTGCCGCTGATATTATTGTAACATGAATCAAATACACGTATTCCGCGGCCTGTGGAGGTGATATTGTTCGCGTAAATAGTGTTAAGGTCACACGAGTTAAGGTATATACCCGTGCTTGTTGTGTTAGTAATAGTGAACCCTGTGATGTTCACCCAATCAGATATTACCTCCACAACATTTCCCGAATCGCTACCGTCTATTATTGTATTAGAAGTTCCGTTTCCAATTAGGGAAACTGACTTGTTCACAAGCACATTCTCATAGTACGTTCCAGCCCAGACATAGATCGTGTCTCCATCGTTGGAGTTGTTGATCGCATCCTGAATAGTGGTAAAATTGCCTCCTCCAGCTTGATCCACTATCCATATGTCTGCACCAGCAGTCTCTTTGGATATGTTCACAAAAACCGCGAATGCCGCGTACACCAAAATCCATATAAAAAATATGGATAAAATTTTAATTTTAATTCTCCCCTCATTCATTTTTATCTCCCCCTATAAAGATAATGGGTGGTAATCAAAGTAAGTGTTTATATATTTATTGGGTTTTTAAAATCAAGTTTTAGTCACTTGCCCTATTGCGTTTAAGATTCAACCATTTTCAAACTTAATATGAGGGCAGAGATTTTTATGAATCGAAACAATATTATACAAATATTCAACCATGGTCTTATTCAAAATCTAGAATATGACTTTTCAAATCCGTACAAAATTCAGCGGTCCAATAATAATCTGGTTTACAGATACCTAACCAAGTAAAATATTATTATTAAAATGATTTCAGGTACAGCTCGGCAGCATTTTCATAATGAAACTCAGAGCCATGTTTAAGCTTTCTTAACATATCCTCCAAAATCTCTATTATTCTATCCCTATCCGAAATGTTGTCCTGATACTCGCTGCTCCATTTGCGCCAATACGGTCTTTTGTGGGAGAGCTTGTACTTGACACCTTCCATTAGGGTTTCATAAGTGTCCTTGTCAATCTTATTAACTCGTTGATCAGCTAGGATATACCAATGATATTGTGTGTTTATTGGTGCACCCGAATTCTCTGGGGCCTTTTTACCCCTTAATTTCAAGGATTGAAAACTAAAGACCCAAGCTTCGGGCTCTACCTTTTCTTCCTTCCATGTTCCATTTGGATAGTTCCAAACATGTTTGCCGCCGATGGACATTCCCATGTACTTTCGACCATTGAATTCTTTTAGGTCGTCGTATGCCATTTTACTCCCCCTTTTAGTTCATGATTGAATAGATTTATTGATACTCATATTAATCCTGCGCTCTTTAAAAATCTTTTTAAGGGGGAAGAATGAAAGTAAAAGTAAAAAAAACCTCGTTGGTCATATTATTATCCAGATTAGGACAAGGGCCGTTTAGGCCCCTACCCATGGATCTCATTTAAATATCTTTAAAAAGTTTGCGTAGGTGTCCTTTGGCATATGCATTCCCATTACCCTTGGTGTCTGGTTTCTCTAGATCAAGAATTTCCGGCTCAGCAGGATCCTCTTGCTCTGGTGGTGTTACTTCTGGCACTTCTTCAGGTGTGCTGTTCTCTTGGCTTTTCTCACCTTCTGGTGGGGACTCTCCTGCTTCTACAGGATCCTCTTGCTCTTGCGGTTGTAGTGTTTCTACTGTCCGCTCTTCAGGTGAGATGTCTTCTTGGTTTTTATCCCCTTCTAGTTGAGATTTTTCCTGTGTATCATAATCGGCAGAATCGGGTGCAGGTTCGATTACTTGTGTTCCATAATCGGGTGAGGATACCGTTGCTATTTTGATTATTCTATTGGAGCACGCATTGTCCGATGCCGATATAACTGGGGTAACCAAGGCCATAAGGAAGAATATCACTGCTGCACTGGTAAGGACTCTCTTGGCACGTTCTTTCACTTTTTCACCTCCTTTAGGTATATTTGCTTTCACAGGGAGAGAGCAAGTATGATTCTCCAAGAAATCCTGAATTTCTGGGTTTCTGGCACATATTTGAGTTTGGAAACAAACCCGATATCATACTTTTCCACCCTTTATCCGACATTTGTCGGACAATACATATATATTTGTCAGACTATATAAATTTTTCTATTGTGCCCTATTTTGGCTAGAAAACGAGGATTAGTGTGTATTTTATCCAAGTCTGGCATATAAGGATTTTGTCAGACAAATTGATCTTAGCCGTAAAACTTCCCATCAAAAAAGACCGTATTCTTTGGAACTTTCTTCAAGATAATGAAGCAAACCGATAAAATCTCCGATTTTATAGCTTCTTTACATTGGTTGCTTGTGGTCCCTTGGGGGTCTCTTCTACGTCGAATTCGACCCTGTCACCTTCTCGTAAGGTCATACCGGGGGATAGAGCGTTTCGATGTACGAACACATCTTTACCCTCATCGGTTTGAATAAAACCGTAGGACTTTATGTCACTGTACCATTTTACTTTTCCTTCCATTATTAATCACCTCCTCAATAATTTTTTTCTACAGCCCTTATTATCAAGAGAATAAAATTAAAAAGTCGTAGAACCTTATTGGGGATTTTCCAAAAGGGCATTTGGCTTTTTAATTTATGTCTCAAATCGTTTCCCCATATTTTTATTATTATATTTAATTTTTGATGCTATTATTCTGGAAATTGTTTATGTTCTAAAATCTCTTGAAAAATAAATAATATATGCTAGATACTCGAGCATTCTTCCGAGACACATTATATCTACCCATTTTATGATTTCAAAAACTTCTATATGCTGTAAAACTTCTCATTGAATTATTATAATTTAATGTTATACCCAATATTTTTCAGCAAAGACACAAAAGAAATAAATATCCTTATTCACATCCTCAATTAATCACTCTATTAATTTAAAGATAATATTTGGTGAGAGAAATGAGGCAAGGAGTATGGGATGAGTTTATTGTGAAGAATCAAACAGTGGATTCTTTTATGGAAATATACGAGAAGGTATTGGAGAAAAATGAATTCCAGTTCAAGGACAAAAAACAGGATGGAGATGTTCTACGTCATAAGGCAATTTGGGGAGAGGGGAAGAAAGCCTTCAAGCGATCTATACTTCCTGGCGGTGCCTTGACTGAGAAGGGCAATCGATATGCTGCTGAAGCTGAAGTTACCCAAAAAGGAAATGATGTAAATTTTAAGATACTCATGGTACCCTACATGTCACTGCATGATCGTCCTGATATTTTTCTTCTTACCCAGGGCCCTATGGAACGACATATGGATGATGAATATTGTAAGGATAAATTGCTTAATATCGTGCTACAGCTGAGGGACAATAATCTAGAGATGATCTCTCAAACTTAAAATAGAATCGGTTAACCGAGCTTTTCCCTGGGAATTTCTATGTAAAATTTCTCGGAGGAGCTTGCGCTGTATCTTATTGCTTCCTTTGTTGTGAATATTGGTTTGACTCTTTTTTTTTCCATATCCTTGGCATCAGTGTCTCTATAGATTTTTAGGTAGACGTCAGGATTTCTGTCGATTAATTCCTGGTAATCCTTGGATTCATATTCGATGGTGAATTTACCATCAGGTCCTGTCAAATTTTTTCCAAGTAGGTCAGAGCGAAACAGATCCTTGTCGTAGGCACAAACGAGCAAGCCCGAAAGAGGTTTTCCGCTTTCTTTTTCACGAACGATCCCTAAAATTCTATGCCTCATAAATCCTGCCCCCCAATTCACATTAGCCTTCGAAATTCTGATTGTAATAAGAATATTTATGCTTTGTGAGAAATTATTTATATTGCTATATATATATTAAAATACGGGAGGCGAAATATTGGCCAGGAAGTGTCCACGATGCGGAACCAAGATAGGTAAGCTAGCATCTTCCTGTTGGAAATGTAAATCACCATTGGGTGAATCAGGAGCTGTATCAATAAAGACCTCCTACCAGGGAAAAGAAAGAAGTGGTAAGAAAATTGTAATAATTTTAGTTATATTTTTTACTGTTCTTTTAATATCTTTAGCATATTTAGTATACATTTACAGGCCTTTGGATGATCATGATGTTGGTGACATAGGTGTCTTTGGTGTGGATTATTGGTTCGAAGAAAATGAAGAAGGGGAAGAGATAATTAAGACATTAGATGGATGGACATTCGAAGTGAATATTCGTCAAGAGTATAATCTCGAAGGGGTAATCCTTAGTTATAAATATTATTATAAAAACAGCTTTCCAGAAAGGCCTATAAACACATTTTCACCTATAGACATCTGGGTTGGTGTGGGTGATGTTTGTGAGAATGTTAACAAGTATGATTATGAGATCACATACTTCCGCGACAGAGAGATTCGATGGTATATTTACAATGACTATGAATATTTTAGGACGCATACCGGCCTCAACCATTTGATACCATATAATTCAGAGGTTTATTCCAAAATGCTAAATTTAGAAGATAAAGATAAATTTTCATTAAACGGATATATAGTGGAACCGTACGGAACCAATGGAGATTTATGGTATAATTGGCCCTCGGACAATCAGATTGGAAATTATGACTGTGAGGTCATACTGGTTAATGAGTTATATGTCCAATGATCAATAAATCGCATGTTTATGCCTTATGAGAGGAATTTCTTCGATAATTCCCACAGGCAGTTAAAAGGTAACTTCTTAATTGTGGCGAGATTTCATACAAATATTCGTGTTAATTATACAAATTTTTATTCGACATCATGTTAATTTCTACTACACTTTCCTTATAAATGCGAAAATACATTGTTTAACGGGAAATTCCATGAGGATCAATTGGCCAACGATAATCTTGAAGTTACGGGACTCTTTGCTTTTATTTCTGAGAAAAGCGCGAAAGAGGAAAATAAAAATCAGGTTTGAGATACTCAGAATTCTGATTTGGGAAATTATTATGATTATTATCGCGATTTTGTTTCTTGTTTCATTCGATATTTCAAAGATTTTAAACGAGCCTTTCCAATCTTATAATTCCTATTATTGTTTTATTGGTGTGCTTGTTTTGTTTCTTATAATATTTCCAATACTAATGACGATTTTGGAGAAATATTGAAGGTGGATACTATTTTATCCGATAAGAAAAAGAATAGATGCTGTTTTTTTCCATAAAAGTTAAAGCACCCTGTCATACATTCCTACCTTTAACTATGATCTCAAAAAGATTTGTATCAACAAGGGCAGCAGGAATCTGTGGAATACTGGCCCCGATAATCGGTTTGGGCTGTATAGGTCTTGCTATTCTTCTTTCACCCTGGTTCAGTTGGACCGAGAATTATTTGTCTGATTTAGCAGGCTCTCCAGGTGATAGACCTATTTATTCGGCCCATGGGCTTTCCTCACTCTTGTTTAACTGTAGCCTTGTTTTGGCTGGTTGCCTTGGTATTTGCTTTGGCATTGGGATCAAAAAGAGCGGGATGTTTGACTCGAGTTTGGGCAATATCGGATTAATATTTTATCTTCTTGATGCGGGTGCATTGATAGGAATTGGTATATTTCCAGAAACCACTGGTGCTCCCCATACTTTTTTTTCTGTTGTCTTTTTTATATTGGTGGGTTTCTGCCTGTTTTTTCTGGGACTTGCACAACTTAAGTCTTTTGAAAAGAGATTTGGATGGTTCACAATGGCTTTGTTAATTTTTGGTCTTGTCTCGATCCCTCTTTTTCTTACCCCAAAACCCTTGGGCAGCAATGCAATTGCGGAGATTATTCCAATAATCTCCGTTTCCTTGTTGTCAATAGTGTTCGGTTATAAGTTATTTGTCATGTTCTCTGAGGATGGTTAAAAATTATTCCTCCTTTGGATGTGTTGTTTAAAGTAGCAAAAACCGATTTCTCAATCAAGTAAGATGAAAATTCAAGAAATTATTTATATACCCATACCTATTTTCTATAGGATTCTGAGGGGAGGTATTATTATTCAAAAAGATACGCAATTCACCGTTATAATTGCTGAGATAAGACATCTGGGAGATCAACCTACATCCATTGGCGAAGCAGGAATTTTTGTTGGGCCTTTGTTTCATGCCAAGTTCAATCTTCCTGATAATCTAGATTATCAAGAGTTGGCTGTAATTCAATGCAGAACAAAGCACAACCAGTTGAACAATAAGATATTCCTTCTCAACCACAAACCACTTCCGGACATACTGGAGCCTCATCCAAAAAATAAAAACGAATGGATGATGGACATTGCCGTGGTGCCAAAAGGATGGCTGAAATCTGGCGAGAACACCATACATATCGCTTATTCTGATGAGAGATACGATGATTTTATCGTAGACAACCTGGTTTTATGGTATAAAACCAACCCAACAAATCAATATCCAAAAGGCTCTGCTGCTATTATGCGCAATCCTAAAAAAGACAAGGATCCAGATAAACTTGAGGAATTAGCAAATCTTGATGTAGGGGTCTATAAGGAAGGAGAATAAAATATTATTCGGACACTGCTATAAAATCTTAAAATAATACACATATACAATCAAATCACCTTCCGTATTTTTATTGAGCACAAAATATTAATCCAATCAATCCGTTCCATAAAAACCAATCTCATATGGAGGAGAGACCTTGGTCACGAAAGAAAAAAGTCAAGTTACAGAAAAAGAGAAGAAAGCCGACTTTGGAATATTGGTGACCCACGGAACAGATACCATGGCCTGGGCCTTCTCGGTTTTAAGGTATATGATGAAGAATCTGAAATGTAATGTAGCAATAACAGGTTCCCAAAGACCCCTTAAAATCGGCTTTTCTTCCACAGATGCTGGGGAGAATATCAAAAATTCACTGATATATCTTACAAGGGTCGAGCCTCCAGGTATGGCAGTAGTTTTCAATTTTGGAAGAACTGTGTACGGTTCTAGGTTAGAGACGAAGCATAAATGGGAGCCAGATGCTTTTATAGGCGAGGAGGTTGCAAGGATAAGCTGGGATGAGTTGAAATCCTTGGGGAAGGATATTAAGTACCGAAGGTTCGTAAAGCCTTTGGATAAGCTTTATTTAATTCGAACAGGGGGCACCATCGAATCTGTAAGATATGAGGAAGGCGGACTTGTCCCTGGGGCGGATTTGGTGGAGAGGTTCTTGTTGCAGGACAACCAGAAAAAATATTTTCACGAGCTTTATAAATTCTCTGTTGTTGCAAAGGATTCATCTGACATGGCCTTTGAAGATTGGGTAAAGCTGGGCTCGAAGATCGCAGAAATATGTAAGGATAACGGACATAACACTTATTATGATGGGCATTTTGAGGAAGGGGTGAAGATCATCCAAACAAACCCTTTCTTTTCGAAAAAAGACTACATGCAACTTCTGGGTTGCTGCAAAAAGGGCATTGTTATCGCAGGTTACGGTGCGGGAAACGTTCAGTCCCAGGAACTGGAAAAGAACTCCATAATGCCAATGATAAAAAAGGCTCTTTCAGACGAATATTTTGTTGTGATCTCCTCTCAGGTATTGGAGGGAGTATCTGATTTTGAATATGATACAGGTTTAAAACCCATTGATATGGGTGCAATTCCATCGGGTGACCTGACTCCAATCGAATCACAGGTAAAATTGTCTTATATTTTGGGTCATGAGAGGGAGATTAAGGCTGCGGCAAAAAAGTACGGGGTAGATTCATATTATCTTACAGAGTCGGCCTTCTTAAGCGGAGTCACCTTTAGAAAGGAGCAGAGCAAAAGTAAATATCTGAGAATCAGGAAAAATCTGGTAATCAATCCAGACGAAGACCCCTTCGTGAACAGGAACTTCAAGGAGGCAATCAACATAGTTGCAAGAAAACTTAAGAAGACCACAAAAGAAAAACTGAGTACAGAGGAATATTTCGAGGAGGTCAAGTATATTTTTGATACCATGGGCAAGGATTTCGATAAAATAAGCGATTTCATTCTCCAGGCCCAGGTATTTATCCGACAGAACAAGGACTGGGCAAGAATAAACGAGGTTCGCCTTCTCTTGGCAAGGGCATTTTTGCGCCAGTTCTCAAAAGAGGATGCAGAGCAGATTCTAAAACACATACCTACAGAAAGTGATAGTTACAAGAAGGCAAATGAGATAATGACTAATATTCAAAGGGACTCTGATGGCGATGGGTGGTGCGATGCAATTGAGATGGAGTGGGGCTCAGATCCCCATGACCCTGAGTCGATTCCGAAAAAGTGGGTGAAGTAATTTCATCTATATTTTCTCTTTTTTACTTTGTCCTGAACCATGCAGGGATTTGGCGGAACTTGTAATGATCCTTTATTATATCCTCGTACATGGAAATGTAGAACTCGTTATATTTCCTAATGTATAGAACACCTTCCTTTGTTATAGAGATGTTGTAGCTTGGGTCCTCGAATTCTATCTTAATCAATCCCAGTTCCTCGAGTTTGCTTAAAATCTTGTTTGTCATCTGATGGTTTGACTTTATCTCGTAGCTGATTTCAGACTTTGGGAGCTTTGCATCCTTCTTAGCCAGTATTTCATCGAGCTTCTCCTCTAATCCCCCCTGGTACAAATCCAAATCAAGCTCCATGACAAGCCTGTTCAGTGCAAGACACATGTAAAGCTCCCAGCTCTTGTACTTCTTGGCCATGAAGAACCCCAAGTGAAATTTTTTAGATGTTGCTCACTTAAATTTTAACCAGCAATTTCTCCGTATGAGATGATAGGTATGAAGGAGTACACTCTGGCATCTTCGGCTATCACCTCAAGATGTGTAAGTGTATTTTTCGTTGATATGGGATTGTTAAGAACGTAATCGTAAGCTTCCTCGGAAAGATCCCTAATCACCCATTGGAGGCATATGATTCTCAACGGAAATGCGTTCTCCTTTTTGCAAACATCGATTGCTGCTTCACGGAGATTTTTTAAATCGATTAAAGTGATATTATCCTTGAACACTTTTATGAAAACAGCGAATTTTCCCATGGGCATACCAAGGGAAACAGATCTTTCCTTCAAGATGTTCATCCCGGAAAAATAAGCATCAAAGATATGCTCCTTTCCCGATAATCCCTTTAACTTCACACCCTTAGAAAACTCAATTTTATCGGCCATTACTGAGCTTCTGATGTAAGGGTCGTAATTTTTAAGGTAGATCATAAGCCGCGCAAGCGGGTCTTCTCCTTCCGGAACGCGGATATCTTTTTCGAACCTCACGCTGTCGATTATATTGTGGCGAGTGAAAATGTATCTGAAGCTGGTTTCGGCACTTAAAAGCAATACAAGGACAATCAGGAACTTGACTATCACAATGATGCCTAAACCCAAGCGAACGAGGTCCATAGAGAAAAGTAGGTTGTAATCAACTCCGATTTTTAAAGCATAAGTGAGGATCAGAACCACCAAGGAGATCCCTATAAAAAATACACAGAACCGCAGCATTTTCACTATCTGGGGCAATACATGCATACTTTCCTCTTCCAGATCCATAAGTGCGAATATGGGATTTGTATATTGTTTACCCGATTTTTTTGTCTTTATTGATTTGATTTTATCGGAAATTCTTGCACTTGTAAGATCGTTTATAGTGCAACACCGTTGAAGGTTAAGGGAGTTGAATTTGTTTATCTGGGTTAGATAGAGCAATGAGGTTATGATGATTGCAAAAAGGAAAATAATTATCGATCCAGCAATTAGGGCATTTAAAAGCAATTCTTGTGTAAATTCAGTATCACCTAAAAGCCCGGCCCTTATAAATGATACTATATGATATACACTGGGAATCAATAATATAATAAAGATAATATAACCCAAAATTCCGAGTTTAATGGGCAATTCTACCTTTTTTGATATATCCTTTATGTTTTCACCGAGCTCCACTGTGGCTTCCAATGGCTCCTCAACGGCGCGTGATACCAAAAATGTACTGCCAGAGCCTCTGGAATTCATTGAAGTCAACAAAAAGTTATAACTTCTCATATTTAAAACTTATCGGAAGATTTTTTCTAAAGTTTATTTAGGAACTGTTTTTCTTTGCGGTATTTATATTCTAAATGAGATTTACATTTAACAACACGCAAGAGGTGATAAAAAAAATGACAGAAAATACGATACAAAATCAAGGGGTACAACAATCCCAAGATCAGACATATATATACCATGATTACAGACCAAAAAAACTCTACAGGTCCACAAGGGACAAGTGGATTGCAGGGGTCTGCGGCGGCATTGCCGAGCACTACAACCAGGATCCAATTCTGATAAGGCTGCTTTGGATCGTTTTGACCATATTTGCATTGCCCGTGGGAATTATCGCATATATTTTACTTTGGGCATTTATACCAAAGTACCCAAGCTACTACATGCCACCGCCACCACCTCAGGTTGAGGCAGTCCACTATCATTACTACTACAAATCACCCCAAAAAAAATAAAAATGGAGGAATGAAAAATGGAAAAAGAAAAACCGGAAAATAAGAATATGCCCGACACAAAGGATGAGAAAAAGGAGGTCCACTACCATTACTATATGGACCAACGGGGAGGCCCACAAGGCCCAGTGCCCCCTCAAAGACGACCAGGTGAGGTACATTACCACTACTACTACGAACCACCAAAAGTAACGAAGCCAAGATCGAGCAAGCCCACAATTGCCGGAATTTTGCTTTTACTACAGGGGATTTTCAGTATAGCTCTTATTGCACTTTTAATATTTGCAGGATTTTTCGTATCAGACCTTGGAAGCGGATTTGAATTCTTTGGTGAAGAAGCCAAAGGCGATCTCACAGGAACAGTGACCCTTTTAGATGGAACACCTGTTGAAAATGCAACGGTGTCAGTTGTTGATACACAGCATATTACCCGAACAAATGAAAACGGGGATTATTTAATTTACAATGTCCCCACAGGAAACCAGCAGATCAAGGTGGAAAAAGAAGGATACAATACCATAATACTAAAGACATTCGTTAATTCTGAACACATAAAGGTTCAAACTGATCCTGATAAGGATTCCAATCCAAATGAAAACGATTTCGTGCTCACAGAAGGCGACGACATCATAGAAAAGGGAAGCTATCCACCGCTTGAGCTCGTCAAAAATATTATGTTGGTATGTGCAGCGGTTCTGATAGTCCTGTCCATACTGGTCCTAATGGGTGCCTATGCGGCCTTTAAACGGGAGAACTTCAAGCTTGCCTTGATAGGTGGTATTGCCGGCACCATTAGCATGGGACTCTTTGCCTTAATCGCCCTGTTCATACTGCTTCTCTCGAAGGATGAGTTTAAAAAACCCCAAAAGGACACAGAAATGATGGCTCCTACTGGGGGTGAGAATCCTTAAGGAGCCCCCCATCTATTTTTTTATTTTAGTTTAGACGGATATTTTACAAAAAAATCAAAAGAATTAGTGTAAACGCTGAAAAAAGT
>Ga0111227_1083_pt1 | contig 13297 bp, 11 predicted proteins | sample DeeMarSWOR152_54_FD_80391 | JGI IMG/M metagenome (GOLD analysis project Ga0111227, IMG submission 80391) | candidate division WOR-1 bacterium DG_54_3 | reverse complement strand
GATCCCCGCTGGGAAATGATGATGAGAATGGATGTCCTGGAGGACAATCTCAAATCCATCGATCAGGCAGCGGTAGATACGGTTCTCTGGCCCATGGGTCACCTCCGCTATCTTTATGGAGTGGAGTTTTTAGAATACCTAGCCGATACCTATGGAGAGGATAAATTGATCACTCTTACTCACATTTACGGTGATTTTCTCTTTTCACTTGGCGTTGATGGGGCCTTTCTATTCCTTTATCGCAAAAATCTATATATGCTTTGGAACGAATGGATTGATCATTTACGAAAAAAATATAAGAAGCAGGAAGAGGATTTGGGTAAGCTCACGGAGCCAACTCTAATAACCTGCTCAGGATATTATAATCTTAAACCAAAATGGTCAAGGGATGCAAAGCAAATCTATTACCAGCAAAGGAATGCGGATGGATATCCATGCCTAAGAGTCATAAATGTGGATGGGGAGGGGGATAGAAAACTTATCGAAGCCTCGGTCTCCTCCAGTAATCTCTCTTTGAGCCCAGATGCAAGGAAACTTACTTTTTTAAAGTTTGATACTTACCGTAATTATTATACTTATATGGATTTATATGAATATGACCTAATCGGGCATGGACTTCGGCGTTTAACCGAAGGAATGCGGGTCACGGACCTTTCTCCGGACGGTTCCTGGCTGGTATTTGTTGAAAACAGGCTGGGGACTAAAACCCTGATGATGATGGCAAGCGATGGCTCAGATAAATTTATGGTTTGCAGCTACGAAGCGAATGCGCAGTATTTTTCTCCGCGCTGGAGCCCGGACGGCAAGCGGTTGGTGGTTGCAAAATGGTCTCCCGGAGGAAGACAGAAGTTATACTTGGTTAATCCCCAAACCGGAATTCAGAAAAGAGTGACAAGAGGAGAGGACCTTGCTTCAGAGGCCAATCCAGCCTTTTCTCCGGATGGTGAATATATATTCTTCGATTCAGATCGAACCGGAATTGTTAATCTTTATGCCTTTCATTTAAGGTCAGGCCGATTGTCTCAGGTTACTAATGTTGTGGGCGGAGCCATGATGCCGGATGTCTCGCCGGATGGCAAAAAGATTGCTTACGTCTCGTACTCGTCGAAAGGTTATGATATTGCAATGACGGAGGTTGTGCCTTCTGAGTGGAAAGAGGTTGGAAAATGGGTTGTAGGTGAAGAAGCCAGTATAGAAGCCGGAAGCCAGAAAATGGAAAAGAAATTATCCCAACTTCCAACACCCACTTCTGACATCCAGACCGGCATCCATACCCAAAACCCAACTTCCAACATCCATGATTATAATCCGATCCCCACCTTGCTTCCCAAGTTCTGGTTTCCGCTGGAATATACTAATGAAAATGGGGTGCAGACCTATATTCATGCTCAGGGGTCGGATATTTTGGAGGAGCATATTTATCAGCTCAACCTGGGATATGATTTTGAGGCAGAGAGGCCTCAATATGCTTTTCTTTATGCCAATAATCAATTCCTGCCGCAGATTGTTTTTCAATTATCAGAGATTGCGGTCCCCTATGATTGGGAGGATAATAGGCTCTGGATGAAACATAGGGCGGATCAGGTTTCTTTCACTTTATATGACAACTGCGTCTTTCATGAGTGGGATCGTCAGCTTCTCTCAGTGGGTTATGAAGAGACGAACATATCTAATATCGGTAGCCTCGAAAGCTTTCTCTCCAAACCGAGCTTGGGGGATGTTAAGGGGGTTTTTGTGGCCTGGAGATATCTCAATTCTCGGAAGTATGCCAAATCCATCAGTCCCGAGGATGGGATCGATCTATCCTTGCAGGTCACTATGAATTCAGCGGATTTGGGGAGCGATTATACTTACACTACTTATACTGGGAATGCCGCTACTTATTTCAAGACTACCGTAAAACATCATGTTTTGGCTCCGATTCTGTATGGATTCTACAGCAAGGGAGATCAACTCGAGCAGAGCAATTTTTCCTGGAGATATCTGCCTCTCCGCGGTTATCCCAGTACAAATCTGCAGGGTAACAAAGGAGTCCTTTTGTCAACTGAATATCGTTTCCCCCTATGGTATATGGAAAAGGGTTTTATGTATGGCAACACGTTTTTCGACCGGGTCTGGGGAGATATCTTCTATGAAATGGGTGGGGCCACATTTGATCCGGTCTCCAATCTAAAATTTAAGCGTAGCTATGGCCTTGAACTTAACCTGGACATTTTACTGGTCTGGGGATATTATGGGTTGCCATTGAAGCTTGGCTATGTAAAGGGGTTGGACGAGGATGGCGAAGAGAAATTTTATGTCAGTCTGGGCGGATCTTTGGCCGAGCTTTTGTGGTATAATCACTGACAAAGCGGAGGAGTAAATATGGCGGGATGGAGAGAGGTTTTTCAAAAATTAGATAATTACCGTTTCAAAATTCCTAAGTCCTTTAAGGATTGCATGCGGGTGGATGGGATAATCTACGCGGACGAGGAAATGCTGGAGCATATCTATTCGGACAATGCCCATATCCAGGTGGCGAATGTGGCCTGTCTTCCAGGAATTGTCGGGAATTCTTTGGCGATGCCGGATATTCATCTGGGCTATGGCTTTGCCATCGGAGGAGTGGCAGCTTTTGATCCAGAGCAGGGCGGAATTATTTCTCCCGGAGGAGTGGGTTACGATATAAATTGCGGGGTCCGGGTGTTGCGGACCGATCTCCATAGCGATGAAGTGATTCCAAAGATCAGGGATATCGTTAACGAGCTGGCCCGAGAGGTCCCTTCTGGAGTTGGTTCTCGCGGCCCGATCTCTCTTTCGGACGCGGATATGAATAAGGTCTTGACCAAAGGGCCAAGATGGGCGGTGGAGCATGGCTATGGCGAAGAAAACGATATTCTGCATACGGAAGAAAACGGGGCCATGGAAGGGGCGGATCCTTCTCAGGTTTCCCCGCACGCCAAGGATCGAGGTTCGGACCAGCTGGGAACCCTGGGTTCTGGGAATCACTTTCTCGAAGTGCAGATTGTGGACGAAGTTTTTGACGAAAAAGTAGCAAATGCTTTTGGGTTATGGAAAGATCAAATCACGATCATGGTCCACAGCGGCTCCCGCGGATTAGGACATCAGGTCTGCACCGATTATATAAATGTCATGCGAGGAGCAGTTGCTAAGTATAATATCAGTTTACCCGATCGTCAGCTCTGCTGTGCCCCAACCAATTCTCCAGAGGGAGAGAGATACTTTTCTGCCATGGCGGCGGCTGCCAACTTTGCCTGGTGCAATCGCCAGCTTCTCATGCATTGGACTAGAGAATCCTTTGCCAAAGCCATGGGAGCTTCTGCTGGAAAATTGGGAATTAGCCTTATTTATGATGTTTGTCATAACATTGCCAAGAAAGAGAAACATAAAGTGAACGGTAAGGAAAAGCTTCTCTGTGTGCATCGCAAAGGCGCTACCCGCGCTTTTCCAGCCGGACATCCGGTTCTTCCCAAGGATTACATGAATGTCGGGCAACCGGTTCTCATTCCAGGCGACATGGGAAGATATTCTTATGTTTTGATCGGAACTGAGCGCGCCATGAAGGAAACCTGGGGTTCGGTCTGCCATGGGGCAGGGCGGATGATGAGCCGCGCGGCAGCGACGCGGAAATATTCAGTAAGTCAACTGCTTTCGGACTTGGAAAAGAAAGGAATTATCGTCCGCTCTGCCAGCAAGAAAGGTCTGGTTGAAGAAGCTCCGGGAGCCTACAAAGATGTTCGGGAAGTAGTGGATGTGGTGCATAATTCTGGATTAGCCAAAAAAGTTGCCAGGATGCGGCCACTGGGAGTGGTGAAAGGATAGTCCATGCCAGAAAAGATGGGACAAGAGCTAAAAGAGGCCATGCTTTATGAAAGCCTTCCGGATGGGAAGGTTCATTGCTTTCTCTGTCCCTGGAACTGCAAGATAGCTAAGGGTAAGGGAGGCGTTTGTGGGGTCAGACAGAATATCGACGGAAAACTTTATACTTTAATCTACGGCAAAGTTTCTTCGATCGCGGCAGATCCGATCGAGAAGAAGCCCCTTTTCCACTTTTATCCGGGAACGCTTGCCTTGTCTCTGGGAACTTACGGCTGCAACATGCGCTGCGGGCACTGCCAGAACTGGCAGATCTCGCACGTAGTCATGGTAAAGGGAGTGGAGCCCGGCAAAACCTATTTTGTGGAAAGGGAACCGATCACAGAATACATTTCTCCGGAGAGACTGACCGAACTGGCCAAAGAGACTAATTCCCAGGGGATCGCCTGGACCTACAATGAGCCGACCATCTGGTTTGAATATACCTATGACGGATCAATCTTAGCTAAGAAAGCTGGGTTGTATACGGTCTATGTTACGAATGGATATATTACCCCTGAAGCCCTAGATACGATTGCGCCTTATCTGGATGCTTATCGGGTGGATGTCAAGGGTTTTACAGAAGACTTTTATTTTAAACTGGCAAAGATTAAGAATTTTAAGCCGGTCTTGGAAGCGGCGGAGCGGGCAAAAAAGAAATGGAATATGCATGTGGAAGTCATTACCCTCATTATTCCCACCATGAATGATGACGATGCCCAGCTTAAGGGAATTGCGGATTGGATTGTGGAAAAGTTGGGCCCGGAGACCCCCTGGCATGTAACCCGCTTTATGCCTTACCTGGAATACAGCCATCTTCCTCCGACCCCGATTGAAACCCTGGAAAAAGCCAGAAAAATCGGCTTTGAAGCAGGCTTGGAGTTTGTTTACATTGGGAACGTTCCCGGTGATCCTGGAGAAAACACCTATTGTCCCAAATGCAAAAAGCTTCTGATCGAAAGGGTCGGCTATCAAACCGAGGTCAAGCATGTGGCGGCCGGGAAATGTGAATTCTGCAAGACAGATTTGAATATCAGGAGCTAGGCTTTAAGATCCTCGGAAGAAAAATTAGTGCCAGGACCGCGAGTAAAAGAATAATTGCCACCACTATCTTTGTCGGATTTAAGGCGTGTTCTATTTTATGCCCCTCTTCAATAACAGATATTGTTTCGGCGTGGATATCCAGATCCCCGCCATGTTCCGGGCAGGCGCGGTGGAAATCTCCAACAACTTTGACCTTGTCACCAATATAGTTGTAGCTGCCAGTTTTTTCAATATTTTTGACCAGCTTTTTTTCTGCCCAAATTCCAATCGCTCTGCTTCCGTCATTCACATTGAGCCAGACATATTCCCCTCTGGCCATTATGTCGCCCACAACTTCACCCACATACTCAATGCTTGCGCCATCGTAATGCAAAGCATCCTCCACGAGCTGATTGGCCGAAACCACCACTGCCTGCGAGGGTAGCGATAGATAACACATAAATGCAAAAAGCAAAATGCAAATGTTCTTAATTAGTTTCATCGGCTTCTTCCCTTGGCTCCGGTGAACCGGGCAATTGCCAGTCCGAAAAGGATAAAGATCGATATGAATTCGAGTCGGCCGATCCACATCTCAATAATATAGGTGATTTTTAATCCGGTGGGCATGGCTGGGTCGGTGATCCCGGTGGAGAGGCCCACATTAGCTGCGGCCGAGACAGATTCAAAGAAGGCTTTATCCAAGGGATAGCCGTAGTAAAGGCCGACAATGGTTCCGGCAAAGTAGGTGATCACGTAACTTAGAAGGATGACAAGGGCCGAGCGCACCAAGCGGTCTTCCAGTAGAATATCCTTGATATGGTGAAACTTGGCAAGTACGATGGCCGTGCCGGGCGACATGATCCGTTTTATGTCTTGTATGAGCGCTTTGCAAAAAATGCCGATCCGCAGGGCTTTAATCCCTCCGGCAGTGGAACAGGCGGATCCGCCAAAGCCCATGGCAAGGATGGTCATGAGCACGGCCAGAAATCCCCATTCCTGATGAAATTGCGGGGCATAAATGGTCATATATCCGGTTCCAGAATGGGCCGAGACAATCTGATAAAACCCTTTGCGGAAATTTGCCAGCCAGTTGGGATAGACACTGAGCTGGGTCAAGCCAATGACGGTGATGATAAAGATGGTGGTGATCGAAATGAATAAGGTTCGGGTTTCAATATTTTTAAAGAGCTCTTTAAAGTTTCTGTTCCAGAGGGCGTAATGCAGGCTGAAATTGATGGTGCCCAGAATCATCAGGACGATGGTTACCAATTCATAGGGAAAGCTGTGGTAATAAAGGATGCTCTGGGATTGAGGAGTAAAACCGCCCGTGTCAAAGGCTGCCATGAAGATCCAGATGCCGTGAAGGAAGGAGCGCACCAAAGGAATCCCTTCCAGAAAACCAATAATGGTTAAGGTAAGGGTTCCAATTGCCAGGTAGATTAAACTGATAAACCAGATGAAGCGCGCGGTCTGTATGACATTCGGCAGGACCTTTTCTTCGCGGGCTTCCCCGACATACATTCGATAGGCCCCGGCGGTTCCCCGCACCAGGAAGGTCAGGGCAATAACCACAATTCCCTGTCCGCCCAAAAACATCATTAAATGCCGCCACATGTTGAGGGAGTGGGCGGCGTGATCCAGGTTCTGGATCAAGGCCAGGCCGGTGGTGGCGAATCCGCTCATGGCATCGAAGCAGGCATCCAGGTAGGAGAGGTAATGGCCGGAAAGCATTAAAGGGACGGCGCCCAGAAACATGGCTACCAGCCAGGAGATGGAGGTAACCGCCAGCCCCTGGCTCCAGTTCAGATCGTGGGTGGAGGGGAATATCTTTTGCAGCAAAAGCCCGATAAGGATTGAGGCCTCCATGCTTAAAAGAAAGTCCAGGGCTCGGTCCCACTCTTGAAAAATCAGGGCGGTTATCAGGGGAATAACAAAGATGATTCCTAAACCAACGATTAATTTTCCAATGTAAAAAGCAATGGTTTTGAAATCTTCGTTGGTCGGTCTAAGCCACATGGTTTATTCTTTTCCAAGCAGGGCTTCCCGCAATCCTCCTTCCTGTTCGATCGTGGTCAGGGCAATGATCGAGTCGCCAGGATGAAGGGTGGTTTCCCCTTTCGGGAAAATAATCTGGTTTTCGCGTATGATCGTGGCCAGGATTGAATCTGCCGGCAATTTTAGTTCTTTGATGGATTTGCCCACTGCCGGAGAGGCGGATTTAAGATTTGCTTCCACAATCGATAGTTTGCCGCGCTTGAGAGCCAGCAGGGTGAAGATATCGCCAATGGTCGCCTCTTCTTCAATAAGCTTGGTGATAATGGTGGTGCTGGATACGGTATCGATTCCTATTTTTTGGAAGGTGATCTCATTCCGGGGATTATTTACCCGGGCGATCACGCGCGGAACTCCAAAGGTATCGCGCGCCAGCTGACAGATAATCAGATTGTCCTCGTCGTCTCCGGTGACCGCGGTCACCACCTGGGCCCGGGCGACCCCGGCGTCTTCCAGCCGGGCCGGGTCGCAGCCATCTCCGCCAATGACCAGGACATTATCCAGGTCTTCCGCGATCTTGCGGGAGATGGCTTCATCCTTTTCAACCAGGGCCACATCATAGCCGGTGTTGGCCAAGCCCCTGGCCAGGGATTCTCCTACCTTGCCTCCGCCCACAATTAAAACATACATATTATCCTCCTGCGGGTTCCTGCTTTTGAGCCTTGTATTCGATGAGCCCCAGGTCTTCCCCGATTGAGAATTCCATTTTAGAGGATTCTTTAAGGAGGGCGCTTCTGAAGATTTGAGCCACGATGGTGGTGGTGCCAATCGTGTTCAGCCCAAACTTCTTGTAGATGTCGGCGCGCAAGGGATCGTAGATGCGGGTTATGACCCGCGGGACATTATACATTTTTTTGGCGATCTGGCTGACCATGATGTTTGAGTTGTCGCCGTTGGTTACCGCCGCCAGGGCGTCCGCCCGTTCGATTCCGGCTCTTTTAAGGATTTCGGGGTCAAAGCCCACACCCGTGATGGTGATCCCGTTAAAATCTGCCCCCAGCCTTTTGAATGATGAAGCATTTTTATCGATGATGACCACATTATGACCTTCTGAAGAAAGGATCTGCGCCAATTGAGACCCGACCCGTCCGCAGCCCACGATAATGATATGCATGTTACGGCTCCTTCTTGGGCGGAATTTCCGAGGGGAGGGTGGATGGTTTTAGGACCCCGCCGGAGACAATGTATTTGAAGGCGTCTTCAATTTTCATGTCAAGCAAAATCACTTCCCGGGCAGGGACCACGATCAAAAAGCCAGTTGCCGGGGTGGGGGTATTGGCCACAAAGACATTGATCATTTTTTCCTTGGCCTTGGCCTCGATCTCTGCCGCGGCGTCCGAGGTCACAAACCCCAGTGACCAGATTCCTTTGCGCGGGTATTCCACAATGCAGGCCCGGCGGTATTCCTCGGCAGTTTTCTGCATGAATAAAACATCGTTTATTTGTTTTACCGCAAAATAAATGCTTTTAACAATCGGAACCCGGGAGAGGAGCTCTTCCCCCAGCTTAAAAAGCTGCGCTCCGATGATATAGGTGGCAAAGAACCCGACCAGGAAGATTAAGATAACGGTAATTACCAGCCCCAGTCCGGGGATATGCCTGCCCGCAATCAAGGTGATGATGTTTCCCAGAATGCTGTCCAGAAAGGTAAATATGAAATAGAGCAGCCAAATGGTGATTAAAAGGGGTAGAAGGGTGATGAGTCCCCGTAAAAAATAACCGCTAATTTTATGCCACATTTCGTTCCTCCGGAACAATGATTTCGGTGATTATAGCACCCAAATTTGCTTTTTGCAACAGGCTTGTGTTATACTTTGGCCCGAGGAGGTGGAATAAATGACCCAAGCTTATATTTTAATCGAAGCTCTTCCGGGGAAGGCAATTGAGTTAACCAATATCATAAAAGGGATCAAGGGTGTAAAAACCGTGCACCTCGTGACCGGTCCCTATGATGTGATTACTTTTGTGGAGGCTCCGGATTTAAAAGCCCTGGGAGAGATGATCGTTAAAAAGATCCAGGCTACCGGAACGGTAGCCAGGACCTTAACCTGCATTACGGTCGAGCAGTAGAAGCGTATATTAATCGGTTAATTGCGGCCAAATAAGCTTTGGCCGAGGCAATCAGAATATCCGTGTCCGCTCCGTGGCCCACGTAAATCCTTTCCTTATCTTTGATGCGCACAGTTACTTCGCCCAAAGCATCGGTTCCGCCGGTAATCGCCTGGATCGAGTAATCCACCAGGGCGGCTTTAACTTTGGTTAGGTCTTCAATCGCTTTATATACCGCATCCACTGGGCCCGCTCCTTGAACCGTCTTTTCAATTGGCTTTCCCTTGTAACTGAGAACAACCTTGGCCTCAGGTTTGATATGTGTACCAGATGTGATTTCGATCTTTTCAATCTTATAGTCTTCCGGGACCACATACACTTCCTCCGCCACGATGATCTCCAGGTCTCTTTCTGAGACCTCTTTTTTCTTGTCAGCTACCTGGAGGAAGCGCTGATAGGCTTTTTCCAGAGCGTCCTTGTCCAGTTCATAACCCATGTCCTTGAGCTTTTTTTGCAGAGCGTGACGGCCGGAATGCTTGCCCATAACGATCTTGGATTCAGATAGACCGATATCCTCGGGCTTCATGATCTCATAGGTTTCCTTGGCCTTTAATACCCCGTGCTGGTGGATACCGGCTTCATGGGCAAAGGCGTTGGCTCCTACGATTGCTTTATTGGGTTGGACCAGCATCCCGGTGAGGTTCGAAACCAGCCGGCTGGCTTTATAGATTTCCTGGGAGTTGATATTCGTTTCGCAATCATAAAAATCTTTTCTGGTTTTTATCGCCATGACGATCTCTTCCAGGGATGCATTTCCGGCTCTTTCACCGATACCATTGATGGTGCACTCAACCTGGTTGGCTCCGGCCTTGACCGCGGCCAGGGAGTTTGCCACTGCCAGCCCCAGGTCATTGTGGCAGTGAACCGAAATGGTTATCTTCTTCTTTTTTATCTGTGGGACATTCTTTATGATCTTCTCAATCAGCGCCCCGAATTCCCAGGGCATGGTGTAGCCGACGGTATCCGGAACATTAATGGTGGTCGCGCCGGCATCGATCACGGCTCCGATGATCTTGTAAAGAAACTCCGGTTCAGAACGGCCGGCATCCTCCGGAGAAAACTCAATATCTTCACAGAGCGATCGAGCAAGTTTGACCATCTCCACCGCGGTTTTCAGCACCTTTTCCGGTGTCATGTGGAGTTTTTTTTCCATGTGGATGGGAGAAGTGGCGATAAAGGTGTGGATCCTGGGCTTGTCACAATGCTTGACCGCCTCCCAGGCTCTTTCAATATCCTCTTTTTTGGTGCGGGCCAGCGAGCAGATAGAGGGTCCTTTTATCTGCTGGGCAATGGCTTTGATAGCATCAAAGTCTCCTTGGGAAGCAATGGCAAAGCCGGCTTCGATCACATCCACGTTGAGCTTGGCCAGCTGCCGGGCTACTTCCATTTTTTCCTTGGGGTTCATGGAGGCGCCGGGGCATTGTTCTCCATCGCGTAAAGTCGTGTCAAAGATTTTAATTTTCCGAGCCATTTTCTTCCTCCGCTTGAGATTACATTTTACCACTAAAAACACCTATATTTCAATGAAATTTATGGAAGAAGTGTCGATAGATAGTTGAGATGAGAATAAGATCAGTAAAGGACTATCCCTATATCAAGCATGGTCAGAGGGTCAATCACCGGCTGGCCCGGCGGTTTTTTAACCAGGTCCGGATCTGGATGGGAAAGGCCAATCAGACGATTGCCGATTTGAAAAATTTAAGTCCGGACTCAATTGGATTTTTAAATAGAGTCAACACGGTTAAGGATGGGATAGAGAGTGTTGGTAAACGGCTGGTCTGGTTAGGAAAACAGGGATTTACGGATAAAAAAATTGAAATGGATTTTAATCTTCTTGAAAAGCGGTTTATGGAATTGATGGATAAAATCGACCAATAGCAACTCACTTATATGGCAAAATCTGAAATTTCGCCTTTATTTTGACGATATATATAATGGAGAGAAAGAAATGGCCGAAATGTTTGCAAGAGCCGTAGCAAGAAATCCCTGGCCAACCAAATGGCGGTTGCCCGGGCATAGAATTGATACTGGTAGACCTATCGAAGGTACTGCCAGGAGATGTATTGTCCACGCCTTAACCTTCCCTCGTCATATTGATACTTTAATTTGTACGCTTCCTTCGGAAAAGGTTCTTCAAAGAAAAAATCCGATCCAGCGGGATTATCTCTCTTTTACAGTGTACAGTTTAAAGCAGATGGTCGCAGCTGGAACAATATCTGCCGATACTGCTTGGAGTTTATTTTATGGAGAATGGGGTAAAATAAACAATGTTATTAAAATAAATTTTAAAAATCAAAGAAAAGCTTTAATTCGGCAAGTAAGGAAACTGATTGGGGAAGACAATTTACCAAAAGGGCTATCGTTGCAGGAGTTTGAGTTTTACGCCAGAGCCGGAAGGGCAGGTTTAGCTCAGTATGAAAGATATGGGAAATGGGCAAAGAATATAATTTTTGACAGGAGCACCTGCAAAGACATGCAAAAAGCGGTAAAAAGCGAATATCGAAAAGCGTTATGGCTGGAGATGAGGATAATAGAAGGGCAGGTTGGGATGAGGGGGCTGAATGATGATATTGGCAAATTCATATTAAGCAACACCGAAGGAACCTATGAAAGCATAGATAATAGATCGATAAAATGTTCGATAGATATATATAGAAAAGAAATATCTGAACAAGCGGGATCGCCTATCGATACGACTATAAAAGCAGAAATCGGCCATTGGATGTTTGATCTGTTAATGTTTATGTCCGGTTGGGTGGCAGAATTAATGGACCGGATGAATATTGCTGGATACACGGAAGCAATAAACACCGCTTTTAGTAATCTTGCAGGAGAAAGGGATCTTTCTCCAGAAGCAAGTGCTTTTAAGCAGGGGGGGTTTTATCTCACAAGCAGGGACAGGGTTTATGGTCGGGCAAGCGGCATTCAAAAATCAGAAGATTTAAGTGAATCCTATCCGACCTATCCTGAAGAATTTCCTGAAGGAGGAAAGTGTTTTGAAGAACCGCACATGGTTGCTGAGTATATTGAAAGATTAATCAGGAAGAGAATTGTAAGAGGAGTTGAGAATGGACAAATCAGGAGCGAGGATGCATATAAAGTTTACAGGAAGATAGGTGTATATGTTGCATTATTGGGTTTGGAGGGAAAAACTAAAGAAAAAATCCTTGAACAAATTGAATCTTTTAATCTTCTAGAAATGAATGAGTATTATAATTTTTTCAGAAAAAAAACCATCTCAGCTTTAAGGGAGTCAAAAAATTATGATTTTAGTATGATGACCAAAAATGCCAGGGCTTTAAAAAACTTTAAAAAACTTGAAAAGGATTCGGTCGAATACTGGCAATTAATGGCTTATGAATTAATTGTTAAAGGCGAATGGAAAAGGGTAGTAAAATTAGGAAAAGCAGCCCTTCCCGCTTTAAAAGCAGCCCTAAGTAACGGATTATCTTCTGAAATAATGGGTGCAGCCGAGGCGCTGGGAAAGATCGGTCATAAAGAAGCCATTCCTGCTTTACAGGAAGCATTCGCGATTGGAATCTTTTCCGAAAAGACAAAAATAGCTCAGGCTTTGATAAGGCTCAAGGCAGCCGTGAAGAATTCTGATATATACAAACAATGGTGCGCTTATTATCTAATCGGAGAAAAAAAATGGAGAAAAGTATTAAAGTTAGGGAAATCGGCAATTCCAATTTTAGAAGAAGCATTAGGCGAAGATATGCGTATAAGATATGGCGTAATTGAAGTTTTGGAAAATATAGAAGGCAAAGAAGCAATTTCTGCTCTGGAAACAGCATTAAAGCATTTGGATCCTTTTACGAGATGGAAAGCAGTTGGGGCTTTCGAGAAAAAAGGCAAAGCAGCGATTTCAATTCTAAAAAAGGCAATTAAAGAAGAGAAAGACCCCGATGTAAAAGAAGCGATAGAAAGTGCACTAAAGAGGATTCGTGATTAAGATCGATTCTTAAATTACTTGTGCCGCGAAAAAGCCTTGAATTTCTTTGATTTAACTTTCATTTCTTTTGCAAAAGACTTTACTTTTGCCTCTTTTCTTCTGATCTGGGTTAACTTGTATTGTCTTTTTCCGATTTGCCTCACTTTACCCTCCACTTAGAGTAATGCCCGAAATAAGCAGAGTAGGGGATCCAAGGTTCACTATAAATCTTAAGTCAGATCCAATTGCCTCGATTCCCTTAAGCATCTCAATCAGATTGCCGGCAATAGTTATTCCTCGAACTGGATATGTCTTTTCTCCGTT
>Ga0111227_1062_pt1 | contig 13428 bp, 15 predicted proteins | sample DeeMarSWOR152_54_FD_80391 | JGI IMG/M metagenome (GOLD analysis project Ga0111227, IMG submission 80391) | candidate division WOR-1 bacterium DG_54_3 | reverse complement strand
TTGAGCGCGGAAGCTGCCACTTCCCCCCCGCCTTCGATCAATAAACTCGTAATCTGCCTCTTGCCAAGCCTCTTCATCAAAACCTTGATATCAATCAGTCCGCCCGGAGCATTAATTTTTAGAACCTCGGCTCCCTTTCTCTGTAAAGCTTTTAATCTTTTTTTGGATGCTTTTGGACCAACTACCACAATAGTTTTCGCTCCTCTTGTATTCAAAATCTTGGCCTTCAAAGGCGTCCTTGCATAAGCGTCCAGGACAATCCGAATCGGATTTTTAATCCTCTTAACCAATCGAACCGTAAGTTTTGGATTATCAATCAGGACAGTCCCCACCCCAATTAAAATCGCATCGTAAATATTGCGCATATGATGGGCATATCTTCGGGCATCAATCCCCGCTACCCAGCGGCTGTCGCCGGTCCGGGTGGCAATTTTACCGTCAACCGTCATGGCGCTCTTCAGAACCACAAAGGGCCTTTTGGTGGTAATATATTTGATGAATGCCTCGTTTAATCTTCTTGCCTCTTCTTCCAGCAATCCCACCTTCACCTTGACGCCGTGCTGTTTCAAGTACCGAAATCCCCTCCCATTCACGAGGGGGTTTGGATCCTTCATGGCAACAAAAACCTCTTTTATCCCGGCCTTAACAATTAATCGAGCACAGGGCGGGTTATTGCCATAATGACAGCAGGGTTCAAGATTTAAATATAAAATGGCCCCTTTTGCCCCCTCTCCGGCTTTATCAATCGCCCAGGCTTCAGCATGGGGAGTGGTCACTTCTCCATGATATCCCATGGAAAGAATCCTTCCCCCTTTAACCAAAACTGCCCCAACCAGAGGATCGGGAGAAGTTCTTCCTTCAGCTGACTTGGCCAGGGAAAGAGCTTCGCGCATAAATCTTATATCATCTTCGGTCCACATCGGACTTTTATTTTATCATTAAAAAAGTGAAATTTCGAGCGAAATTTGACGATATATATATGTAGGAGGAGTCACAAGATGGCCGGACCCTTAAATGGTGCCAGAAAATTAAAGGCAACCCCACAGGTAAAATTGTGTAGCGTGCCTACTATCTCTTCCCATACACATCTAAGAGACCGACTCGAAACTGTTGCGCTTAAAGGTCTTGAACTTTTCGGAACACATAAAGCACTTGCGCCTAAATTTGACAAATTAACTGTAATATTAGATGAGGATTCATTGTCTGGAAGATTTTTTGACCATAGTAAGCTTCCCAAGCACATAGATAATCTGGAAAAACAATTAGAACATAAAGTCCAAGATACACAAATAAATAATCGCAGAATAAATAGATTAGCAGAGAAAGCCCAAGGCCCCTTACAAGGCATATTAGACATTTTTGACAACACCGCTAATGGGAAACTTCCAGCAACAAACACTTCCCCCCTTAATAGTGTTGAAAAGGTATTGGCGGATATAGCTTTCAGAGAAGAAAGCGAGGAAGTACTAGAAGCTCTTAGATTCCTAGAAAGAGGAAATTTAAACCATCTTTATAAGCGATATGTTCGAGAATTGACCAAACGACCCACACCCAGATATAAAATAGCAGGGATTGTAGCAGAGCTAAGAGCCATTCTTCATCTAAGCCGGGACAAAAACATAGAGATCGTAGACGCGAATGCAAGAGTAAGCCATGTGAGAACTCGCCATGAAATTGAATTTTTTGATATTATCGCCCGCGACAGAAGAGCCGACAGGTTTATTTTATTTGAGATAAAACGTGATAAAGAATATAGCGTGGGGGATTTTATGTATCAGTTTCTGGGTATCGGCGGCAGCCAGAAAGAGACAAGCCGTAAACCCCTTTCCCAAATAGATGTTCTTATGCATCCAGAAAAATTCCATATCCCCACAAAATATTCACAAGATATTACTGATGGCAACTATGAGGTGCAGGTATTGATGCATACACAATTATATGATTTTGCACCTCTTTATGCCAGACCAAAAAAATTATATGAGCTTTTTAATTACCTTTGCCTGCCTGGCACTCCCATCTTCTTTGCTAAAAATACCTTTGAGATCTTAACCAGAAGCGAGATCCGCACAAAAATTCATGATTTAAGGAGACAAATAGAAACAGGTCAACGACCGGGTCTAGGAAACATATTGATAAAATTTAAGGTAATGCCCTGGTACTAAAAATCGATTGGCTGAGATTCTGAGAAATCCTCGGATTAATATGAGCCAACACACATTCACAACCATAAGCCCTCTCTATTTTTCGACGATAAATGTGTGCCCGCCTGACCACAACTGAAAGAGAGGGTTGAATAAACTCTAAACTAAAAAAGTTAAATTGCTTCAAGAAATCAGCAATGGCTGCATCAAAATTAGCTTCACCAACTGCCCCTTTAATATAATAATTATGTTCATATTTCAAGGGCACGAAGCTGCTTCCCACCTCTTCAGGCCTGGCCTCTATTCCCAAACCATGCCCTTGTGGCTCACCTAATATAAGGGCTCCTGCATTTTTTCCAATGTAATAAATTTGAGATTTAATCGGAGAAGGCGCATGTCTATGAATGTGGTCAATTCCATGTCCTAAGCCTTTCCCCACATGGAGAAGTCCGTCTAAAGAAATTCCCGCATTCGAAAGAGAAACTTCATGCTCAATTTTCCCATTTTTTTCGCAAACCAGCCAAGCCTTAAGCAGTTTCTCTCCGAGATTGGAGACCAAATCTATAAATTTTGAAAATGTAAAGGGGTTATCTGATGCAATTGCATAAAAGGGCTGGGGATCAAAATCAATTTGATGCAAACGCAATGCAGGGAATCGAGTTCTTATATTTACATTCAAAACTTTCCCTGTTCCACCCTTTTGCATCTTTTTCAAGGCATCAAATACTTGAGGTATCCCCATGCTTTTCGCACAAGCATAATTAAAACCATTCACGCTTAAAATATTATTAATTCTAAACATTTATTTATTTTAAAAACTACTCTTAAATCAGTCCACTTCTCCTATAATATTATCTGCATCTAATCAGAAAAATTTCAGAGGATTTGCTTTTTGAGGGGGAATTATAAAGACTTTAGTTTTTGGATCACAGAGCGATAGTCTTTTGCGTAGAATATAGCCGACCCCGCCACCAGCACATTTGCTCCGGCGGAGACCACCTTTGGAGCAGTTTCTAGATTGATTCCCCCGTCAACCTCGATGTCTACCTTCAGCTTCCTCTTTTCTATTTCTGATTTCAACTTCTTGATCTTGGGCAGTACTTCTGGCATAAACTTCTGAGCTTCAAACCCAGGGTTGACCGACATGATTAATACCATAATCACCTTATCCAAAACATGAAAAATAGAATCGACCGGGGTCTCCGGATTGACCACTACCCCCGGTTTTGCGTTGTTTTGGTTGATGAGTTCGATGTCTTCATCCAGGTTCTTTGACGCCTCAGCTTGTATGGTAATTATATCCGCTCCGGCCTTAGCAAAATCTGGTATGTAGCGATCCGGATTTTCAATCATCAAGTGCACATCCAGCGGCAATTTGGTGGCTTTCCTGGCAGCTTTCACCACTAAAGGCCCAATCGTGATATTGGGCACAAAGTGGCCATCCATGACATCAATATGGATCATATCCGCTCCGGCTTTTCCAACATTTTTTATCTCGGCCTCCAAATTCCTGAAATCCGCCGAAAGAATTGACGGGGCAACCTTTATCCCAAGTTTATCAAGGGGCTTTACCACCATAATCTAAACCCTCCTTCTTCCTTTTCCTCGCCCGCTTCCTCTTCAATTACTTTTATCATTATTTCAGGCTCCTCCGTGGTGGAAATCGTAATATTAACATAAGAGCCCGAATCCACCTCTTCCCCAGGCAAGGGATTCTGCGTTAGTATTATACCCGGATCCAATTCGGGCACAAAATCCTGTTCCGACTCTCCCAAAAGTAAACCCTTGGCTGCCAGCACCGCTTCAGCTTGAACCGCCGGCCGGCCCAGAAGATTGGGAACCATAACCTTCCTTTTTCCGGAACTGGTCAAGAGCCTAATCACCCTTCCAACCTTAACTCTTCTTCCCCCTTCCGGTCGCTGAGAAACCACACTTCCCTCAGGGAACTTCATGTCAAATATGGTTCCTGCAAAACTCCCTTTCAGATCCAGGGCTTCCAGTTTCTCAAAGGCCTCTTCCAAAGGCAATCCGGTCAGGTCCGGGACAACCGTTTCAGGAATAGAGTTGAAATAAGTTACGTAAAAATAACCAATGATTAAGGGCGAAAGAATAATAGCCATGATTAGGGGAATGACAAGCTGTGGCTTTGGAAGATTTAGTTTCATGACCAGCAAACCAATCAGGATTGATACTAAAATAATAAAGATCAAATAAAAACTAAGATAAGTAATAAGCATGGCCGATTAAACTTTCATCGAGCAAAGAAAAAAACGTATAGAATCCCTGACAGAAATGCCGCCCCCAGGAGTAAAGCTAAGATCCAATTTCTATGCTTTTCTTTTCCCCAGGAAATTTTTACGCCGCCCAAATCTCTAAGCGATTCACTTTCACTGTCCAGCTCCTCTCCGCCGTATTGAGTAACCGTATTCTCAAAGATAGTTGAAAACTCCCCGTGGGGCAGAGCTTTAATAACCAAGTTTTTATTTTCCAAACTTTCACGAAGTTCTTCCATAGAAGAAAAACGAAGCAGCGGATCGGCTTGCAGGGCTCTGCCCATGATATCCTGAAGATATCTGGGAAGAGGAGCAAGCTCTTCCTGGTTCAACCAGGATTTATGCTTTAACTTTTTTATCCCGCTCAAGAGGCCACCCTCAACTAAGGGCGATTTTGAAATGGTTAACTCATAGAGGATCATTCCTAAAGCATAAATATCAGAAGTGGTTTTAGCCGATTCTCCGGCTAATTCTTCCGGGGACGTATATTTACCATCATTTATGATGGTTAAAACCTTTTGCGGCATGGCTTCCTTAATTTCCCCCTCAATCACAAAATCCGTAATCTTCACTATTCCACGATGGTCAATAAAAATATTGTTGGGCTTGAGCGCCCCATGAATGATGCCTTTGCCATGCGCAAATTCAAGCGCGCGGCAGACTTCCTCAGCCACGGCCACCGCTTTCTCCAGCCCGATCTTTTGGTCGCTTTCTAATATCTGCCGAAGATTTTGACCTTCAATATACTCTCGGACATAATAAAATCCCTGCCAGCCATAATCGCCGTCGATTAGCTTGGCAATCCCATGATGGTTCATATGAGAAAGTTCTTTTACTTTTTGTTTCATGCGATTAATCAGGCTGGAATTCAATGTCCCTCTTTTGTAAATTTTTATGACAACTGGTTTCTGGGTACCCAGGAAAAACCCTTTATACGTCACACTGAAAGGATTTTCAGAAATTTTCTCGCCGATCTTATAGCGACTTTTAAGAAAGCGCTCCATACCTTAATTATAACACATTTTCATAAATTCTCGATACTTAAGAAAGCGCTGAAGAAAGATGCCATTCTACCTCAACCATCAAAATAAATAATGGCTTAAATTTTGCTGAAATTATAGTAAAAAATGAAATCGAGTGAAATTTTCTTAAAAATCTGTCGATATATATATGGAAGGGATATCAGGGCATCAGATGATCAGGATATCAGGGAGAGAAAAATGAATCGCGAAAATCCAGATAAAAGAAATTTTGATGTGGTCTCGGTCAGCCGTTCCGGGAAGGCCAAGGCTAATTATATTCAAGACGCGCTACAGATCGATAAAGCAAAAGTCAGCCCAGCCGGAAATTTCATAAAGGTTTTTGCGGATGTTTTTCTAAAACGAGAAGCTGGGAAAAAAACATATTTCTAGGGGTGAATAAAATGAAAACCATGGACCATGACAAAGCGATTCAAGCTATGGAAAAGTTCACTTTGCACAAATATCTGGAGAAATTAATAAACTCTTCGATGCATAAGGTCACGCTTTTCCCGGCCTTTCCCAAAACCGGCGCGCCCAACCTATCGGATCCAGCCTATTTTATATTAATTGATGATCTTTCGAAGATTGTTTCGATAAATAGCGGATCCTACTTAAATTAAACCTTGGGGACCAAATCCAAAGGTTTCTTTTACTCTCTCAAAAAAATTATATTTCTTTAAACGAATAAATCTGGTCTTAAGCTTTGATTTCTGAACCCGTATTTTTTGCCCTTCCTGCAATGGAATAACCTGCTGCCCATCTGCGGTAAGATTTACCTCCCCTCCTCGATTTAAAACCACGGTGATGGGCTCCTCAATTACTATCGGTCGAATGTTTATACTATGCGGACAAATCGCAGAAATCACGATGCTCTGTGAATCAGGAGTAAGGAGCGGCCCCCCGGTTGAAAGATTGTAAGCGGTGGAACCGGTGGCGGTGGAAAAGATTATTCCATCCGCGGTATATTCGGCAATTCCTCTAATTTCCAATTTGATTACTCGGGCAATGCCGCTCTTGCTGATTACAATATCATTCAAGGCAAAAATCTTTCTCCCTGCCACCACCGCCTCAATCATCGCCCTTTCATCAATTCTAAATTTACCCTTCTTGATCTGCTCCAAAGCCTCGTATAACTCATGCAGCTCAACCTCCGATAAAAAGCCGAGGCCCCCCATGTGCACCCCTAAAAACGGCACCTTATTTTTTGCAAGAATTCTGGCAGCGCGAAGAATTGTTCCGTCCCCACCCAGGGTTACAACAAACTTGGCTTTTGCCAAATTAATTTTATATCCTAATTTCTTTAACTCTTTTATTACCTGAAGAGCGGTTCCCGCAATGAGCTTATCTTCTTTTTTGTAGATAATCCCGATGGTTGTCATGTTTTTCGCCTCCCATCAAATTAGCCGCAACTGCACCAACATCCAAATTATACCAATTACCATAGCAATAATAAATAAGGCGATCAAAAACCTGAAAAAAAAGTCGATATTTCTTTCATATGGAAACCGAAAATTCACTTCGTGAATCTCCCCCCGAGAAAGATCCACCACCAGAAGGGCATGTGGATGAAAGACATGATCGAATTCCAGGAGTTTTCTGCGCAGCATGGGCTCATTTGGATCGGAAGCCTCTAGGCCGGACTGGACCACCACCACATATTTTTTTCTCCCCTTGCGGACCGTATAATCGGCTTCAATATAGCCAAAACGATCCTTCCCATCAACCCTTGTAATAACTGTTTCCTTTTGTCGTTTTCCAAGAATTTCAAAGCCCGATCTTTTTAAAAATTCTTCTACTTCTTTCTCGGAAAAACTCCTCGGTTCGCCCTGGACAACTGGACCTCTTCGTCTGAACAACCTGCTCAAGAAAAGAAACAGAAAACTGCCCAGAATTACACCGATCAATATATAGATTAAAACTTGATGGATTTCACTCACTGTTCTTTACCAGATAGATAAAGAATTCCACATTCCCATCCGCCCCGGTGATGGGGGATTGAATAACTCCTTTGGCTTTATAACCTATTGCCTCTGCCTCTGCCTTGACTTTCTCAATCACTTCTTTACGAACCTTCTTATCCTTTATAATCCCACCCTTGCCCACCTGCTCCCGCCTTGCCTCAAACTGAGGCTTGATCAAGGCAGCGACTTCTCCCTTTTTTCCCAATAAATTATAAACCGCGGGCAAAACTTTGGAAAGCGAAATAAAGGAAACATCAATTGTGCAAAGTCCGATATCAGAGGTCTTAAGCCCTAAGTCTTTTAATGTTAAATATCTGATATTAGTTCGTTCGATAACTTTAACCCTCGGATCTTGACGCAGTTTCCAGGCTAACTGTCCATAACCCACATCCACCGCATAAACCCTGGCTGCTCCATGCTGCAGCAAACAATCCGTAAATCCACCCGTGGAGGCTCCAACATCTATCGCAACTTTGCCTTTTACTCTTGCCTTAAATTCTTTTAAAGCCCGCTCTAGTTTTATCCCTCCCCGACTGACATAGGGATGGAGTTTTCCCCTAATCTCTATCGCAACTTCGGGCGAAAAAAGTGACCCGGCCTTCTCGATTTTTTTTCCGCTAACATATACCAATCCCGCAAGGATTGAAGCTTGGGCACGAGCACGCGAAGAAAAATAGCCTCGGTCAACCAGGAGCTGGTCTACCCTTTTTTTCATTCAACCGAAGTCCCTCGCAGGAGCTTGGCCGCGGTCTCGGGAGGCATGGTATTGATATATATTCCTGATCCCAGCTCAAAACCAGCCATGGCTGATACTCGAGGAAGAATTTGTATATACCAGTGATAATATTCCCCATCCTTCTCATGGCAAGGGGAGGAAAAAATCATGTAGTTAAAATCAGGATCCTCTAAAGCTTTATAAATTTTAGCTAAAGTCATTTTCATGACATACGCCAATTCCTTAACCTCGCCCTGAGAGACCTCCTCAAAAGAGGCTTTGTGGATCTTAGGTATTACCCAGGTTTCAAAAGGAGACTTAGAAGCAAAGGGCTCAAAGGTGATAAAATTATCTGTTTCTAAAATCACCCGTTCCCTGGCTCTCTTCTCGGCCTTTATCATCTCACAGTAAACACAGTCACCGTTATCGTCAAAATAACGCATAGCCTCCTCGATGCGATGCCGAATATGCATGGGGGTAATGGGGGTGGCAATCAATTGCGAATGAGGATGCCTCAAAGAAGTCCCCGCCTGAAAGCCGTGGTTCTTAAAAATGATAATCATTTCGAATTTGGGATTTTGAGATAAGGTCATATACCTCTCCCGGTAAGCCAAAAAGATCTCTTCCACCTGCTTTTGATCCATGACGGCAATTGACTTTTCATGCTCGGGGGATTCAATTATTACCTCATGCTCACCGATCCCGTTCATCTGCGGGAAAAGCCTTTGGACCTTAGCTCTCTTCAGGTCCCCCTTTGGGACAAGCGCCGCATATTTATTCGGAATAATCCTTATCCGCCATCCCGGTGAGTTGGGAGCGGTTCCATAGATGCGGTAAGATACTATCTCATTGGGGGTCATATTTTCATGGCCAGGACAAAAAGGGCATTCTTCTTTCTCGTTCACCAAAGGACGGCTTACCACTTTACCCATTTGGTTGGGACGCATCGCCCGCTCAGTGGAAATAACCACCCATTCTTTAGTGGCAGGATTTTGTCTCAGCTCAGGCATACCGAATTGTATTCTAACACAACTTGTGCTATAATCAAGCTGCGCTGCAGCTGAAAGACTTTCTCGTTAGAGAGGTTCCTGGTTTTTGAAGCTTTTAGTTTCTTGGGCCGAGCTGCAGCGCTATAATTCTAATATGCGATTCCGAATTGCTTCAGCCATCCTTATAGCGGCATTTCTCATCATCTCTACTTCTGGCATTAACCTAACCGGCACATGCCAGGCAACCACTTTAGAATCCCGAGCGGCCTTCCAGCAGGGCTATCAGTTTTTGAATGAGAAAAAGAACCATTTATCTATAAACAACTTTAAAATTGTGATAAAAGACCCTTCCTATCCTCTTCATGATTACTGCTATTTTTATATCGCCAAAGCCTACCAGCAAGGTTTCCATTACCAGGAGGCCCTTGAGGTCTATGAGATTGTAGTAAAATACTTTAAGAACAGCATTTTGATCCCCCGGGCATTATTTGAAATCGCGCAAATTAAAAGCGGGCGCGGAGAATTCCGATCTGCCATCTCAACCTTAAGGGAACTCATCTCCCAATTCCCAAATCATAACTTGATTCCACAAGCGCGCTACCTTTTGGGCATAAATCTGGAAAAAGAAAATAAATTTGTGGATGCGGCCCGGGCCTATCAAAATTTGGATCTTCTGCATCCGGAGAGCGAATTTGCTGAAAAAGCCCTGGAGCGGCTTGACTGGCTTGCCAAAAACAAACACCTTGCCGGTTACGAGGCCCCCGCCGCTACCATCTATAACTTGGGCATCAAATATTTTAAGCAGAGGAACTATACCAAAGCCAAGGGATATTTTAAGCGGCTTGAAAAATTCTACAAAAAAAGCTCTTTTCATGATGAAGCCGTCTTCATGCTGGGAAGAATCTTCTTGAGGCAGGGGAAACTCAGCCTGGCCACTCGCTATTTCAAGCGAGCCATCAACCTTAACCAAGATTCAAAACCCGAGGCTATGTATTATTTGGCCCTGACCTATGCCTATCTGGGCAGCCCCCAGGCCACCCTCTACACCTTGAAGAAGCTGGTCTCTCTTTATCCCAACAGCCACTCTGCGGATGATGCTCTTTACTATCTGGGCCGTTATTACAAGATGGAAGACAATCTTCACGAGGCCCTTCAATCCTATGAAAATTTAATTGCTCTCCATCCTAACTCCGAACTTTACCCAGATGCATTATGGCAGATTGGGAATATTTATTTTAAGCAGGGGGATTATAAGAAAGCATATTCCCAATTCAGCCAAGCGCTTCGACTCCCTCCGGAAAGAGCCTCGGACAAGCTAATATTTTGGGCAGCCAAATCTGCCGAAAAAATGGGGGCTACTAAGGACGCCATTTCCATTTATAAAATTACCATCTCCCGTTACGATCATTCCTACTACGGATACCGCGCACGGGAAGAGCTCAACAAATACGGGATTCAGATAAAAGCAAATGCTCTCCCGGATTTCTCTGAAAATCTTGAAGAAATAGGTGGAGACTCATTTGAAACCTCAAGCCACGAGGAAAAGTATCGGGAACTTTTAGCCTTAGGATTAGGGGAGGAAGCCGCTGAAGAAGCAGAATTTCTGGAAGAAAAAGTCCCGTTAGAAGAAAAGGACCAGGCACGCCTCGCCAAGTATCACGCTTATATCATGAAGGGAAAATTTGCCCAACCCATTGAGTTTGCGGAACAGAAACTTGATGAAGCCACCCTTTCAGGATCTCTTTCACAAATCGACCCTCGCCTTTGGAGGTTCTCTTATCCCCGTGGTTATGGGAGATACGTTGAAAAATATGCAGGACAATACGGGTTAGACCCTTATCTCGTCTACGCTGTAATTAGGGAAGAAAGCATGTTCAAGTCCCGGGCTCTATCGCGCTCCTGGGCCCATGGGCTGATGCAGATCATGCCCAGCACCGGAAGAAAACTCTCTCAGCTGTTGGGCATTCGCTACTCTCGCTGGAAATTATATGATCCCCGTGTTAATATTCAGATGGGGACCTACTACCTGGCCAATCTTATCAAGCGCTTCGACGGGAATATCCCGCTTGCGCTTGCCAGTTATAACGGTGGCCCGGTCAGGGTACAGAAATGGCTCAAAAAGTACGATCATGATCCCGATCTGGACGTGTTTATCGAAGATATCCCCCTGCGAGAAACCAGATACTATGTAAAAAAGGTTCTGAAAAGCTATTACGGGTATAAAAGGACTTATAGCGGTGGTTGAAAAAGAAAGGATCATTACTTTCGAACGTAAAGAAGAAGACTTAGCTTTTGAAGGGCTGCGTCCCAAGACTTTTAAGAATTTTATTGGTCAGGAAAAAATTAAAGAAAATTTACTCATTCACATTAATGCGGTCAAGGGACGCGGAGAGCACCTCGAACATCTGCTTTTTTATGGGCCCCCTGGTCTGGGAAAAACCACCCTGGCCAGTATTATCGCCAATGAGATGGGGGTTAATTTTAGAATTACCTCAGGGCCGGCGATCGAACGGCCGGGGGACTTAGCTGCCATTTTAACCAACCTTAAGACGAATGATGTTTTATTTATTGATGAAATCCATCGCTTAAACCGGGTAGTGGAAGAGGTTCTTTATCCGGCCATGGAAGACTTTGGACTGGATATCGTGATTGGAAAAGGACCCAGCGCCAGATCCATCCGCCTGGACCTTCCAAAATTCACTCTGATCGGGGCTACCACGCGAGTGGGACAGATCTCCTCCCCGCTTAGAGACCGATTTGGCATGATAAGCCGATTGGAGTTCTATCATACCCATGAGATAAAACAAATAATTTTGCATGCTTCCCAGGTATTAAAGATCGAAATTGAAGATAACGGAGCACAAGAAATTGCCAAGCGCTCACGGGGAACCCCACGAATCGCAAATCGACTGTTGCGAAGGGTGCGGGATTTTGCAGAAGTAAAATCGACCGGAAAAATCGACCAAAAAATCGCAATTAGAGCTCTGGAAGGACTAGAGATCGATGAGCTGGGATTAGACAAGGTTGATCGAAAAATATTAAAAACCATCATTGAAAAGTTTGCGGGCGGACCGGTTGGGGTTGATTCCTTAGCGGCTTCCATCCATGAAGATTCTCTAACGGTTGAGGATGTTTACGAACCCTATCTATTGCAACTGGGATTCATTGAAAGAACGCCCCGAGGAAGAATGGTCACTCCAGCAGCACACCAACATTTGGGAACAGTCCAGAAAAAGTCAGACAAGACCAAACAAGCGACTCTATTCAAGGAGGGATAAAAAATGTGGGGACTGATTCTGGCACTTTTAATTGCGATTGTGATCGCGGGTTTTGCTTCCCTCAATAGCGCCCCGGTTTCGGTGAATCTCCTTTTTTGGAAAGCCCCCGAGATTTCCCTGGCTCTGGTAGTATTGTTTTCTGTTTTACTGGGAGTAATCATGGCCGCCCTCTTCACCGCTCAACAGCAAATAAAAAATATTCAGAAAATAAGGGAATTGCAAAACAAAATTAAAAAAATGGAAAGCGGAGAAAAAGCGATTGGTGATTTAGAAAGAAAAGAGGAAGCAAAGCATGAAGAAAAGAAAGAGCAAGGTCCACCGCAAGACTAAAGAGACAAACATCAAAATCGAATTAAATATCGACGGCTCGGGCAAAAGCAAGATCAATTACCCCATCCCTTTCCTTGGCCACATGTTCACCCTTTTCTCAAAGCATGGGCTTTTCGATCTAAAGCTTACCGCTAAAGGGGATATCGAAGTTGATCTTCATCATCTGATAGAGGACACTGGACTTGCGCTGGGAGAAGTCTTTAAAAAGGCCTTAGGCGCCAAAAAGAAAATTGAGCGCTATGGCCATGCTATTCTGCCCATGGATGAATCCCTCTCTGAGGTCAGAGCCGCCATTGATATCAGCGGTCGGCCTCATTTTTCCTTTAAAGCCAAGTTTCCAAAAGAGCTGATCTATGCCCAAATTGGGAAGGAAAGAATAAAATTAAACCTAGATCCTGAAATGCTTCGGGAGTTTTTTGAGTCCTTTGTCTATAAGGCTGGCATATCCTTGCACGTTGATTTAATCCGTGGAAAGAACACCCATCATAAAATCGAATCGATTTTTAAAGCCTTTGGCCTAGCCCTTTCCAAGGCCTGTCAAATCAATCCCCGCAAAAAGGGCGTCCCTTCCACCAAGGGAATATTGTAGTTTACCTGCCAAAATGAAGCCGATCGATCAAGGGTTGAGGCAAGCCCGCCACTTTCATCTTTTCCTGAACCTGCTCGATATTATATTCAACCCGATGCAGAGTAAAAATCTTGGTTTTTGAATCGTAAAT
>Ga0111227_1061_pt1 | contig 13447 bp, 13 predicted proteins | sample DeeMarSWOR152_54_FD_80391 | JGI IMG/M metagenome (GOLD analysis project Ga0111227, IMG submission 80391) | candidate division WOR-1 bacterium DG_54_3 | reverse complement strand
TGAAATCATCCTCAGCAAACATCAAGAAGGGAAGTTTGAAGTCCTACAGAACATCCCAAACAGAGAAGATTTTCATTTTGGATGGTATGTTTATTTTCAGAAGAAGCTGACCAATTCCCCTGTAAAAGAGGTATATGGCCGGAAAATTTACCGTCCTTCAGACGAAAAAGACACAGGTCGGGCCTATTATGAGAAATATGCCAGGTTGAATCTCGATAATTTCGAAATTGAAGAATTGGCTGATTTGAAAGGCTATCTGGCTTTCTATTCTCCCAAAGCAAATGTATTCTATGCGTTAGAGATGGATGATGCCGTACATGAAGCGAAGCTCTACCAAGTGAACGAGGGAACGCTGAAACTTCTGAAAACATTCAAAGACGTGGATCCAACATCTGGCTTGAATAGCCTCGATATCTCAAGAAGCAGCATATTAGTCAAAAAAGGAAACAAAATAAAGGTCTATGCGCTGCCAGGTTTGAAGGAAGTCAGATTCAAGAAATTATAGAGCTTCTTTTAATCCCCAAGTCAAATAATATTGCTCACAGAAAGAATCGTTTGACTTTCCAATGATTGTCTTTATGTTGATCACTGCTTGGGCAGTTGAGGGAATAAGTGTATTTTTTATCTGATTTCTAGAACCTTATTCTTATTCCTGCTCTTAAGGAAAAGCCAGAAAGATCGGCTTCAAACTCCCTCGCATTTCTAGTTTCAGTACCAGAAGGTTTTTGTTCTGCTATCGTAATTTGGGAGAACCATACATCTATATCTGGATCGAGCGCTTCGACAAACCACAAGGTTCCTGAGTTCTTTTCTGTAAATCCAAAGGAACTTGTCAACGTTTCATCCCCTTCCCAACTCTTCAATTTACAATATCTTGCCTTTGCTTCAATAAAAAGTCCGATATTGGAGCCAATATGATAGTCAAGGCCAATTCCCCCATGGAATCCAAGACCTTGATCTTTAAATTCCCCTTCTGACTTTTGCCACTCTGGAGGCTCTCCTATAAGTTCAGAATCTATCCTGGAAGTACTAGTGACATTACCAAAATAATAACCAACCCCTCCATTTAAATAGAGATTTGTTGAAGAGGCAACAGGATAAAAATAGTAGAGACTTAAATTAACAGGAATAGCAGTGAATTTTGGCTCGATAAAATATGTGAATTCGCCTGCCAGTTCATGTCTTAGACTCGTTTCATTGTCCTTACTTATCTGGATGTATCCAGCTCCAATCCCAATCCCAAAATTTTCAGTTAAAGTCATTATGAACTCCCCTTCAAGTTCAACTCCCCTATCGAACTTTTTTAGTTCTCCTTCCTTTGTAACTCCTAAAAGAGCCGCGTACGTCTCAAAATAACTGTCCTGGGCGTCAATAACAGTGTTAAAGTCTCCGACTACTATTGTGCTGTATCCCCCAGTAAATTTAAGACTAAATTCCTTGATGAAATCTTGAGCTTGACAAACTCCTGTAAGAATGAAGAAAGTCAATACCATTATTGATAAGGTTATGAAGTTCTTCTGCATCTGATTCACCCCCTTTCTGACGATATTCAAACAATGAAAAAAGGAGATTTTTTGCTTTTGATTAATTTTATTCTTCCCTTTCGCAAATAATCCGAGTTTATTTTAGATTAAAAATGATTTAATTCAAGTCCAAATGCAGGTCAGTTAGCCTCCTGCGGGTGTCCTCTAACTCAGGAATACCCAGGTCAGGATACTCATTATCGAATTACAGCTTTCCTCTCATCCTGGGCTTTTAAACTAGCTTTTCCGGCTCTATCTTCACCACCATCTTCTCGACATTTTTTCAAAGCGAGAAAATGAATTTCTCTTATCATTCTCACGATGATGGCATTGATTTGGATTACTTTTTCTCCTCATTGAGAGAAATAACCTTTTTCACTGCCACACGCTTTACATCCACAGGCAAAATCTCATTTTCTATTTTCACGGGTATGATAACACTGCCTTTTACATCTACAGGTAAGTTATCCGAGATATCAAGCAGCACAGGGTCCCAACTCTCCCATGATGTTCTTTGAAACGCCACTATCCTTACGTCAACCACATCTTTTTCTTCAGCAGCATAAAGGGCCGGAAACACTACAATATCCTTCAGACAAATCCAGACAAGACAGACAGCAACAACGGTGAGAATAAATTTTGTGTAAGCGTCAATCTTAATATATTTTCCCATATGATTCTCCTTTTAGTTCATTCTCTTTTTTGATTTTCTCTTCAATTCAGTGATTTTTTGTTTCGTCATTTTTATTTCTTTATCAATTTGGAAAATTCTATACCGAATATATCCCAAACGATCAAAGACCAGGGCATAGCGATAGGCTGTCTGATTGATTCCAAAAAAATCTCCGACCAGGATGTTTCTTTGCTTTAAAAGCTTTTCCAGGTATTTCTCGGCCTCTTCCAATGTTTGAATATCCTTCCCTATTGTCCACTGCAAACTGGATTTATCTATTTTTTGCGGTTCTTTATTCCTTTCTTCCTCGTTAACCTCTTGCTGAATTATCTTGGAATCAACAGATTCTCTATCTTGCGCGAAAACCTGCATTACAGAATTGCTTATCAGCAAAAAACAGAAAATGCATAAAGCGGAGATCCTCTTCATCCTTGCTTCTTTCCCTAATCGTTTCTACTTTAATTGTAATCGAATTGTTAAGATTGTGCACCAAAAAGGAAGGTATAAGTCTAGATTATTTAAATTTGGAGTTTGTCCCAAAGTGACGGGAAAGAATTGACATAAAAACAAGAGAAGAGCTACAACCTTCAAAAGAGATTATCCAAAATGGAGGTGTAGCCCAATGGACGAACTCGAAATCAAGATCGCCCTTTCCTACAAGGTACCAGAAAGCGATCTCACGCCCTAATTCATTGATGATGCCACCTTTGCCATTCTTGGTCCCTTCCCGATGACCACTAACAGGCGAGGAATTTCTCGTAATGCTCTATGGCTTTGTCGCCTTATTCTAATTTCGATTACTATTTTTCCAATCAATCTTTCTTACAGAGTCACCTTTGTTGGCCAGGGATCTTGCTTTGAATCACCCCATAACTTACTGATGTACTCTATTGAGAAAAGGTCCTCAAGCACATGCAGCCAATAAGTGCCTTTATCAGAAAGGACTATCTGATCCTCATCGTCTTTTAAGAATCCAAGGAGAGACAATAGCTTTATGTATCTTCCGTAGATTTTGTCGAAATCCTTTCCAAATCTTTTCTTGAAATTTTTTTTCATGAACCTTGTCTCATAGATCCTCCAGTACAACCAACCAGCCATCTGCATGTTTTCTGATAGATCAAGTGACACTGCTATTGGCATCCTTCCATCTTCAAGGGCATTTATATACTCAGCAACATGGAATGTATTGAGATAGAAAACATCCTTCAGGTAAGAGCCTCCACTCGCCCCAAGACCGAAGTAGATAGGTACAGTCACAGAACAGTACTTAGGAACGCCTGGCCTGGTAAAGGCCCAAACAGAAGTTCTTTGAAAACCTGCACCATAGAAGATTCTCTCTAGGATGCCAAGCATCTTTCTTCTCTTTAAGAGGCTGGAAATTTTGTAGTTGTTGTTATTGGCAGTTTCTCCCATTTTGGTGTAAGGGAAGATGAAAAGAGGGTAAGCGGCGACTTGGTCAACACCCATCTCAACCAGGGCATGACCGGCTTGCTCTACCTCACTATAGGTCTGATTGGGTAATGCAAAAATGAAGTCTGCATTAACACATTTGAAGTCTTTACTGACAGATCGTTCGACAACTGCCTTAACTCCTTCCGCAGTGTATGGTCTGTTTAGGAACTTCAGATGCCTATCTTGAAGGGCTTCCACTCCAGTGCTTAAATGATTTATGCCCATAGAGATGATAGTATTGAGATTGTCTGAGCTCAGATGATTGGGATGGCTTTCCATGTGTATATCACACTGCATATTAAAACTTTTAAAGACATGCTCCAGAATCTCCTCTAGACCGCTGTAAAGCATTGTTGTAGGAGTCCCACCACCAATATACAAGGAGGTTATAGGTTTATTACCGACTAAGTCAGAATAGAAGTTAATCTCGTTTTTAACGGCCTTTGTGTACCTTTCTGCCAAATCAGGATGATAAATCTCTTTGTTATACGGGCAGTAAGGACATATTTGCTCACAGAAGGGGATATGAAGATAAATCCCTAATTCTTCAATGTCCTCAAAGCTTCTCTCAAGAAAAGGAATCCTTTGTTCAAGTACAATATTTTTCTCTTTAGTTAATAATCTTCTCAGGTTCGATCTGATATAATCTTTAAGCATAAAAAATTTTTCCCGTCTGACTCCCCTAGAATCCTATGTTAACTAACCGTGTAAGCGAAGCAATAAAATTAATGACAAGTTCTTTCGATATATTCCTTAAGCTCCAGCATAAATTTAATCGCTTCTTTTTTTGCCTTGTTAATATAAGCTCCTTTTAGAAGAGCAGATTTTAGTTTGCACTCTTGAAAGTATTCAACCTTATAGCCTTCTTCCTCAAGTTTAATCTGATAATACCCTGTAGAAGACAGTACTTTAGGCATAAGGCCTGAGTTATGCTTGTATGATATCATCTCAAAAACAACCTTTTGCTCATCCAGTTTCAGAGTCTTCCGCCAAATAGATTCGTGTTTAAAGAATAATTTTTTAAAGGTATGACATGCCTCATACCAATTCTCTTCTTCTCGGAGAAGGACAATGGATTTAGCACTGGATTCAATATTGGCTAAGTGCTTAAAGTCATATAAAATGCTGATTAGACAATCAAGCTCAGTCTTTACAATAATACGTCCACGAAATGAATAGTAGTTTTCATCCTTAATGAATTCATAATCCAATTCCTTTTTCTGACTACCGGTTAATATGATAGGCAAACTCAACAATGCGACTATAATTCCTTTATATAATTCTTTCATCTTAATCCATCACATCATCACAGACTGAATTGACTTCAGGTACTGCAATAAATCTGTCTATTTAAAAATATTTTAATGCATTTAAAATAGCTGATGGCTTCAACTTTAATGTCTGACCTATTTCGGCATAACTTAAATATCCACAGTTCTGGCACAATTCGGGGTCTTCAGGAAACCTGCAACATTTATACATCTTTCCTTTTTCGTAAACATAACAGATATCTAAAGGTCGCTTCCAATCATTAGATAACGCTGACTTTAGGCCTGTTCGTGAATTTAATATTTCATATTTCTTCTTATAATTTAATAACTTGTACAAAATTTCATTTCTTTCAATAGGTTCTATGTATAAATCATCATACCCATAATAAGGTGTATGAAAATAAAAAAATACTCCACGAATTTGATCTATTTCACTTATATATTCACAAAACTCTTCTATTTCATCCTTATTAATGCTGTTTATTGTGTAGTTTATGTAAAGAGAAGGATGCTTTGATTCTTGGATATTTTTCATAATTTTTTCAAATGTTTCCCCACGTAATAAATCATGCGTTTTTTGAAGTCCATCTACACTAATAAATACTGTGTTGGCTGATGTTTTTATCGGGATTGTGCCATTTGTGTAAATAATAACTGTGAAAAATCCAATTTTATGAGAATATTCAACAATATCTTCAATATTATATTTGCTGTCATTCCAAATAAACGGTTCGCCACCTTCTATATAGAGAGTGCGACCGCCCTCTTTGTAAAATGAATTGAGCGCGTCAATTGCTTCTTCAAAACTTAGATCTTTTTTCCCACGATTGGCTACTCTGCAATGACGGCATTGTAAATTGCATTTATCAGTTATAGCTAACCCGCAATAAGAGGTATATTTTTCTTGGAGATTTGATGATTAATGACGTATTTAATTCCGTATAGCAGATGTTTCATACCTCCCATTGCTTTCCCTTCTGACGAGCGCAGAAGAAGAATAACAATTTCTGAGAGAAGAGTCAATTGTGCTATAATAAAAATGACTCTCTTTGGCGGGCTGAAGAGAGCTCCTACCAAATCCCCCCTTTTGCTGACATCAGCCCGCACTCTTCTGTTTCTTTTTCTAACCTGTATTTCCTTTCTACACATACAAGTAGGAGGAGGAAAAGAGAGAATGTTTAATTTCTGATTTTCAGAATCATTAAGTAATTTAGGGAATATTGAGCAAAGCCCTTAGCTTTCTCTTGAAGATGACTCATTCAATTGACAATATCTATCCATATAGACACCTCCCATGTCACAAATGTGTCACAAAAAGTTGTTAAAATTGTTGCAAACCTGGTGTTAGTTGTTAAAAGGAAAACTAAACGGATGAGCCCATTTCCCCCTGGAAACAAGGGAATTTCTCTGGTGGGCGGTACTGGGTTCGAACCAGTGACCCCCGGTTTGTAAGACCTGTACTCTATATTTCACAATAGAGTCTACTCTGTGGACCAAATATGGGCCAAAAATGACTGAAAATGGCTGAAACTATGGTATTAGGATTGAAAATCCGAAAGACTTAAAAATCATCGAAAGGCAAAGATTTCTTGGGGTAACAGGAGTGCCGAGGGCCGGATTCGAACCCGCACAGAGGATAACCTACGAGGGATTTTAAGTCCCTTGCGTTTACCAATTCCGCCACCCCGGCACGTTCAGAATCAATGACCTAGCAACTCTATCACACGCAATTTCTATCCGACCGTGTCACCATTCTGCTCTTTACGGGCTGAAATTATATCATAGCCTTATAATACGGACAATTGCCTCAGTTGATTGATCAGAAGATTACTGATTTTGTCTGCAATATGTTGAATCCACAACATTCTTCCAGAAAAAGCTTACGCCCTGGACAAGCAACTATGGCAAAACTTTTATTGACCTTCTTGACAATTGCATGTTATTTGGTTATTATGCCAAATATGAAAATGGATACAAGGAAAAGAGCTCGTTGCGAAACGCGAGCAGCGATTTTAAAAGCTCTCGCTCATCCGACACGACTATTTATGCTCGAAGAGCTTGCGAATAGAACTTATTGCGTCTCTGAGCTTACGGAAATGGTCGGTCTGGATGTCTCGACTGTCTCAAAGCACCTCTCGATCCTGAAGACTGCCGGATTGGTCAATGTTGAAAAAAAGGGGAAGGAGGTGTTTTACAGCCTCCGTATGCGCTGTGCTTTGAATTTTCTCGATTGTGTGGAGGCAGTGCTCAGAGAACAAGCGCAAGACCGAATGGATGCAATATAATATTTTTTTGGCTTCATTTGGTCAATTGGCAAACTTTGCAATGCTAGATTTTATGAGCTGGCAACTATGAATAAAACAGACTGGAAAAGTGAATGGAAGACAAAGCCTGTATTACTAAAGAGCCTAAAGGTTTAAGTGTATTTGAAAGGTACTTAAGCGTCTGGATTATTCTGTGCATTGTGGCGGGGATTTTACTGGGCAAACTCGCCCCAAAGGCTGCGACCTTTCTGGACGGCCTGGCCATATATGTCAATGAAGCGCCTGTGGTTTCAATACCTATTGCGATCTGCCTGTTCTTCATGATGTATCCCATCATGGTCAAGATCGACTTTGCTGAAGTGCTGCAGGCCGGAAAGAATGTCAAACCGGTCAGTCTTACTCTTTTCGTAAACTGGGCCATCAAGCCATTCACGATGTATGCCATTGCCCTATTATTTCTTGGCTTTCTTTTTAGGAGCTTCATAGGCACCGAAGCCCTTGATTATATAAAAATACCCCTAGGACTCGATCTTCCCATAGGTGCAGAGCACGGTGCAGGAACAGTGGTTCTTTTCAAAGGAGTCAAGATGTTGGCCGTTCCATTATGGCGTAGCTATCTAGCAGGATGTATCCTCCTCGGGATTGCTCCCTGCACGGCCATGGTTCTGGTTTGGGGATATTTGGCAAAAGGAAACGACGGACACACACTGATCATGGTCGCCATCAACTCCTTGACCATGCTATTTTTATACGGCCCCCTCGGCGGATTTCTTTTGGGCATAGGGCGTCTCCCCGTTCCGTGGAAGGCTCTTCTGCTCTCGATCGGGATATATGTCGCCCTGCCGCTGGTTGCAGGATTTATCTCACGAAAATTGATAGTGGCCAAAAAAGGCCTTGAATGGTTCAATACAAAATTTCTGCATATTCTTACACCTGTAACCATAACCGCTCTTTTAGTCACTCTTGTTTTCTTGTTTTCTTTTAAGGGAGAAGTGATACTCTCGAATCCTTTGACCATACTCTGGATTGCCATCCCACTTTTTATCCAGACAAACCTGATATTCTGGCTCGCATACGGATTAGCAAGAGTATTGAAGCTTTCTTATCAGGATGCAGCACCATCGGCGATGATAGGTGCCTCAAATCACTTTGAGGTAGCCATAGCCACAGCAGTCATGCTTTTTGGCCTTTCGTCAGGAGCTGCCCTGGCGACTGTTGTTGGCGTCCTTATCGAAGTCCCGGTGATGCTGATGCTTGTACGGATCTGTCTGCGCACTCAGAACTGGTTTAGTCCTGGACGCTAGAATTCAATCAAAAGGATATTGTCAATGAGTGCTAAGCGTGGTTGAAAAAAGGTTTTGTTTGTCTGCACTCATAATTCGGCTCGTTCGCAAATGCAGAGGGACTGCTAAATTCACTTTATGGGAATAAATATCAAGCCTATAGTGCGGGAATCGAGCTTTCTTTTGTTAATCCGTACGCCATCCAAGTCATGTCTGAAATCGGCATTGACATATCAAAACATCAGTCAAAAAGCATCAATGAGTTCATGGAGAAAAAATTTGATTATGTGATAACAGTGCTGGATACCCTCTCACTCAGTAATGAAAAAATTATGACATTTTACTGTGTCCTTTTTGTGTCCTCCTTCTGCACAGAAAAATGCAGACAAAACAGATAATTGGAAAGATACAAAACTCCCTTGTTTTACAGAACTACTTGATTTTTCAGTAAGTTACTGGTAATTAATACGTTACAGAAAAACCGGAATTCTCTTCCCTGATGATTTTAAGTCCCTTGCGTCTATTCAAATTTAAATTTTTATTTATGATAAAATAGATGTGGAAAAAGGGTGGTTATCATGAAACCCAGAAGAAAGTTACTGATTGTCAGGATTTACAGCAATATCAAGATAACTTTCTGATATTGCTGTAATAATAAAAAGAGGCGGCATTTTTTATGAATAGTTCAGGATAAATGCTTGATATATTATCTTCTCAAATGATCAAGTCACTGGCAGCTAAAGAGGCGGGGAAAAGGATTTGGAAAAGAGTGAAGCTGAGTGTATTAGGAGGACGGGAAAGGAGAAGATAGATAGATCAGTAAGGGAGATAACGAAATGAGACGATTGTTCATTCTTGCTTTTCTGTTTATTCTGCTCTTTGCAACTGCTCGCGAGCAGAAAGAGCAATTCATTCTTAAGCCGATTGGTAAGGTAAGTAAGGTTGAGAAAAGCACGAAGCTCATATTGAAGAAAGAGTATGAGCCAGCTTTACAGGGGCTCGAGAAAAACTCTCATGTTTGGGTGCTTTGGTGGTTTGACCGTAACGATACCGCTGAAAAACGTTCTATCCTTCAAGTGCATCCTTGCGGGAATCCTGAAAATCCATTGACTGGTGTTTTCGCTTGTCGGTCTCCTTTTCGCCCCAATCTTATTGCACTGAGTCTGTGCCGTATTTTGTTTGTTGAAAACAATGTAGTGGGGCTTGAAAAGATTGATGCATTCGATGAAACACCCATTCTGGACCTTAAGCCGTACATTCCGGGCTATGATTCGGCTGATAATGCTGTGACTTCTAGATGGAAAAGATGAAGAGGGGGAATACATGGGTTACAAGTGGAGATACTTCGGGATTTGGCAATGGATATTTCGCGTGAAGACGGAATCTATGCCATCAGAGAGTTCAATCCTTGAGGAATATTTGAATGAACCCAAAATGATGGAACTACCGCAGTCTTCTGAAAAAACTATTCTGAGCTGTAGTAGGCAATCATCCGTGCTATAGCCTTTTGACAGACGAGGCAGTATTCGTCTTTTGGATTCGAACCCATCAGGCAGTAGATCATGGGGCGATAGAGACCTTCTGACGCATATCCGGCTCCTTCGAAGACACCGACCTTGTCTTCGAGATGGGTGTACTGCTTTTTCACTTCTTCAAGCTGCGTGATGATGTCATCGAATGTTTTTTTGAATCTCTCTTCGATTTTCTTGATCTGTTCCTCTGAGAGTCCTTTTTGTTTGGCAAGCTTGATCTCCTTTCTCATGGCTTGCCCGTTCTTCCGCAGTTCCGCCTGGAGGCGATCACGCTTCTCTTTGCCCCAATCTGTCGGTATCGCTATGCCTGGGGAGAGAAGATCTTTCCATTTGACCTGATCCGGGTTCAGCAGGGCAGTGATATTGGGTTCTAGAGGCTCGATGCCTTTGGGATAGAAGTCGTTGTAGGATACTGCTGAGGCATAGTACTCGTCTGCAAGGCCGGCGAAAGAATGTCCAAATTCGTGGAGGAAAAGTCTTTTGCTGACAGCGCTGTCGACTGTGGCGATGCAGTAATCGTTGTAGATACCTCCTCCTCCATACCTTTTGCTGTTAACCATAATGACGATGGTGTCATAAGGAACCTGAGAGGCAATTTTGCGCAGCCTCTTTCCCTCTTCAGTAAGCACATACCTGTCCAGGTCAAAGGCATTGAAGGAAGCATTGAGAACAGTATTCTTGAAGATACCCTGTCGCGGCTCATCCAGGGCATTTTCCGGAGAAGGCTGGAAAACTCCGTAGATATTGAATCTGTTCTTGGCACTCTTGTATGGCTCGGTTTCAAAAAGATATCCGGTAAATCTGTCGACATCGGATGTAAATTTGTTTTTAGCATCGGCAGTGTAACCCTCAGCCACAAAAACAAGGTCAACTTTGTCATGGGGAGTGCCGTTTATCAATACCTCATAGATAAAGTCATGGCTGCCAGTGGCCTCTTTGATGATGTGGTAGTCAGACGGGTCGATTTGCAGGGTGAAAAGCGGATGGAGGTGATTCTTTTTATCCCTTGCTTCGATCACGAAGATCACAGGGCGTTTGGGAAAGGGGATGTGAACTGATCGGTTAAAAGTCCTTTTGACGCCGTTGATCGCAGGCGTCGTTGTCTTGTATTCACCGAACATACAGTCAAATCCCCGGGAATAAAGGAGTTGGTTTGAAGCCGCATCATAGACCTTGACGGCGTAGCGCCCGTTGTTGAAGGGATCGATGAGGTTGCTTGTGTTTCCGGGCCAGATTTCCTCCTGGTAAATGTGGTCCATGGTGATCGTTTCTTCTTTGGCATCGCCTATGTGAAAGTAATCGATACGCATTGCTTTGTCGATGAAATAATCATCAAAAGTGACTGATTCTTGTCCAGGGAGTGTTCCACTGCTCCCTATGAACCATACGATTACGAGTGAAAAGACAGCAAAAAGAGCACGAAATGATTTCATGTGAATCTCCTTAAATTATGTTGAGACCTTTTCTATGGATTGGACCAAAAAAAGGAACCGTCCCCATTTTTCCAAACGAAATATATCGTTAGATGGTTATTCTTGTCAATCCTCTAACTTCTCTAATCTGCACGCATTGAATAATGTTACACTGTCATGGCGAGTGACCAAAGGAAGAGTGCCCATCTCATAAGAGTTTACTTCGCTATGCTCGCAACAAGGCTTCATTTTATTCGTAACAATGGATTGCAGCGTCGTTCCACTTCTTGCGATGACATACGTTCATAATAGTTTGAATTAAGGCTGCCTTTGTGCTATAGATCAAAGAGTAACAACTCGGGAACAAATGAGATCAGCAAGGCGGGCAAAATGAAAGACAAAACCTTCACTTTTTCGATCACTCTGTTCCTTTCAGCGCTTATTATTTTTGTTTCCTGTGAGAAACGGAAGGAAAGGTGGAAAGGAACAATAGAAGAAGTGAATGGAGTGACCATTGTGAGAAATCCGGAACAAGGACTTTGGGATTCAAAAGAAAAAGACAATGTTACAATCATTAAAGAACTTCAGATTGGAGAATTAGATGGGCCTGAGGAATTCCTGTTCGTGTTTATTTCTGACGTTGCGGTGAATAGTAAGGGAGATATATATGTGGCTGACAGACAATTAAACGAGATTAGAAAATTTAACAAAGCTGGAGAATATTTATTAACCATCGGCCGAGGAGGTCAGGGTCCAGGCGAGTTTCAATACATAAAGACCATTACTGTAAATATGTATGATGATTTGATTGCCTTTGATAGCATGCTGGGACGAGTCTCTATTTTTTCAGATAAAGGAGAGCTCATAAGAACAACGAAAAAATTATTGACGGATTCGTGGATTGAACCATCCAAAATATTTGTTTCCGATGCTACCTATGTATTCTTCGGTAAGTTAGGCAATAGCCTGAAATTATTTCACGAGTTTGATCAGGATTGGAGGATCAGGGAATCATACATAGATTATGAGTTTATAGATAATAAAGAATTCGAGGAACACAGTTTAAGCTTTTTTCATGGAAGCTGCTTTTTTCAAAACAATGGAGATATTCTCTATACAAAGTACTATTACGACAATCAGATTTTTATCTATAGAAATAGAGAATTGATAAAGATAATAAGCAGAGAATCGAACATCAAAAAACCATATGAAGTTCAAGTATTCCATGATGTGGAAAAAGTTATGGATATGCAAAAAGATCGAGAGTATGATTTTTATTCGTTTCAACAGGGAATAGCTTTTGTAGGTGATTCGTTCCAAAGCTCACTCGGCTTATTTCAATTGTCTGATGGTCACATTGTGAATTTTCTTGCTATTCGCAAATCAAAGGGAATCCGGGAATTTGGAGTTGAGTTGTTCGATTCGGCAGGAAAATTTTTAAGTTATTCAAAGCTTGGAGAGAATCTTTATTATGATGTCCGCTGCAAGGATTCGAGGGACCTTTTCTACGCCATCGAAAGAAAAGACTATCACAAGGTCATTACGTTCCGATTAGAATACTGAAAAATCTCTTTCAGGTATGTTATTAACTTATACTGGAAGTTGTGACCAATTTAATTTGGATTGACCTGCTCTTGATTTTACTTACATTGTCAAATCAAGCTCATCCTTTTTCAAATAATATATATTTAGCGAAATTTCCCCCAACTTTATAACGAGCATTTTTAGACAGGCATTAACATCGGTAGAGTAATGTATTATTATCTAACATATTCTTGACAGAAATTATTACATATGCTATCCTTGAATTGCGAAGATTAAAAGGAGAAAGGAAATGTCTGTTTTCTATCGTAAATTGGGAGAAAAAATCAAGAAAACAAGAAAATCTTTAGGTCTATCTCAAGAGAGAGTTGCAAAGTCACTTGGAATTAATAGAGTGGCAATATCTCAAATAGAGAGTGGTGATAGAAAAATTACTGCCGAGGAAGTTGCAAGACTGTCAAAAATTTTGAACGTGCCATCGAATATACTACTTGG
>Ga0111227_1128_pt1 | contig 14119 bp, 10 predicted proteins | sample DeeMarSWOR152_54_FD_80391 | JGI IMG/M metagenome (GOLD analysis project Ga0111227, IMG submission 80391) | candidate division WOR-1 bacterium DG_54_3 | reverse complement strand
GTGCCACTCTCCCTGGCTTTCGTATCCGAGTGGAAGAAATATCAGATGGGCGACAGTGGATCCTTGTTCCATATTGAAAGGCAAATCTTCTGCAACAATACCGATCGTGATCTTGGATTTATCTCTGCTTTGTCGTTCTTTCTCAGGGGAACAGTTGTTAGACAAAAACAACATTATGCCTATGCCAAACAACACCAGGATTCTTTTCTTCATTCTTCTTCCTCGATCCAGAGGAATTCAGCGTTCCAGACAGGATTGGCGCGGAAGGGTGTGCTAAGATCTTGACCCGTCGGTGGGCGACATAGGTGATCACATTCAGAACAAGATAGTTCCAGGGCTGCTCTTCCTGGATGATGGGCATGATCTCCCGGTAGGCCGCATCCCGCTCATCCGGAACCATGGTCATTTCTGACGCCACAAGAAGTTCGACAATTTTGGATGACATCGCTGTTCCCTTTCGTATCCAGTATTCCCTCTCCTGTCGGGAGAAGAATATCAAGGAAAAGAGCAAGAGTCAATCCATCATGTTGGTTCATCATCGTGGTTGAAAGCAGGAAGCAAAGTGGTATATAAAAATGCTGATCTCATATAACGGATACAAGGTGCTTATGTGAAATTTACTCCTAAACAGCGTATAGCAATGGCTATGAGCCTGGAAGAACCAGATCGTGTGCCTCTCATGTGCCAGATGAGCATCGGACACATGCTTCTTCAGACAGGTTTCTCGCCTTCGGAATTCTGGTTTTCTTCTGAGCTATTCGCTGAGGGCCTTGTTCGATTGAGAAAGGCATACGCCTTTGATGGCATCCTGATCAGCCTTCATGGCCATTTTCCGGATTGGGAAAAAAATATACAGAGTATAGAGATGAAAGAGAACGAGGAGGTCATCACCTGGAAAAACGGCGGCAGAACAGAGTTTCCCTCGGATGACCTTCCCCGACATTATTCTTCTCAGCCCGCCCCGCCTCCATCGCTCTCAGAATTCGATCCTGCCGTGATTCTAGAGGATATGGATCATATCCCTGTCTCCCAAGGATTGAAATTTTCTATAGATCCTGAGCACAAGTATGATGTCTTCAAAATCATCCAAGAAAAGGCGGGTGCTGAATTCTCCATTCATGGTGAGGTCACCTCTCCGTTCGACTATTTCCTGGATCTATTCGGGTTCAAACAGGCATTGATGTCCCTCACCCAAAATCCACCGAAATGCATCGAAATACTACAGCGTCTGACCGATGGGGTGAAAAAAATAGCCATCGAAATGACAGATCAGAAGGTGGATGCCATAAAGATTTCATCACCCTATGCAGGTCAAGGATTCATCTCTCCAGAATTCTACCAACTGTACGTTCTTCCCTACGAGAGCCAAATCGCCCAGGCTATTAGGGTTCGAAATGTCCACGCTTACATCCATACGTGTGGCGCTATTGGTGACCGCCTGGAGATGATGGTTGATTCGGGCATTTCCGGGCTGGAATGTTTGGATCCTCCTCCTCTGGGCAATGTTGAGCTGGCCGATGCAAAAAAACGTGTGGGACACAAGGTTTTTATCAAAGGGAATATAGATCCTGTGAACATTCTGCTTTATGGAAGTCAGAAAGCTATAAGGGAAGAGGCTGAGTACCGAATAGGAGTAGGCAAACCTGGCGGTGGATTTATTCTGAGTACGGCTTGCTCGATTGCCCCCCACACTAAAAAAGAAAATATCCAGATTTTATACGAAGTTGCAGAGGAAAAAGGTTATTATTAAACTCGGTAAACCTTCAGGATTCCTTTTCGCTTAACACCAATAGCCACCCCTGTCCTGGCTCCACAGGAATGGTCTGGTCTGGCTTAAAAGTCGCACGTTCTTGAAAGTCTGGTATAGGAGGAGCAGTGAGGCGCGCTTTTTTGCGATCGATTCCCAAAGCTTTCCAATCTATCCTGAGCTTACAAGTGACCTTTTCTTTTGCCCAACTGGCCAACGATATAAGCACCTTGTCTTTTTTCTTATAAACTGTTGCTAAAACTTCAGGATTGTCAATTGTAACCGGACAGTCAGGAACCCAATAACCGATCATTTCCGTATCGTCCATACCGAATTCATCCCAGAATTTCCAAAGCGGTGCAGGATTTCCCGACCATGGAAGACGGGCAGTCATGCCGTAGAGCATGCCCCGCCAAGCATTTCTTCCATCCTGCAGCATCTCCCCCATCAGGCCAAACGGAATGCCTGAGACTTCAACAAGCCAGAAATCAGGCGCAGAATCGTAGTCAAAATACTCGCCAAACCAGAGCCGATCAATGTACGGAAAATGTTCCAGATAGAGATTAGCGCTGTTGGCAAACCCATCCCTCGGATTGTATTGATTAGCAGAATGGAGGTCGATAAGAGCACCTTGCTTAGACCTATCCAGGATCTTTCTCAGACGCTTCATGACCGTCCGGTCAAAAGCCACATCATCGATGTAGAGGCCATCGATGCCTACATTGTTTACAAGCCAGTTCAGGCCTTCTAGATAATAGTTATGCCAGCGGGAAACTCCGCTGTTGATGATGGCTGCATCCTTCAATTTGGGCACAAACCATCCGTTGATGTAGTTGGAGACGAGATGCTCCTGGAGCCAGGAAAATCCTCCACCAGGTCCAGATGCAAAAATCTCCTCACCAAGGCTTCGCAGGGCATAGATCTCGGGAGCCCGATTGGTGAGTTCTCGAACAGTGTAATAAATCTTGACTTTCATGCCTCTCTCATGGGCCTGATCGATGTATTGTTTCATCTCGAGGGGACGGAGAAAGGGATAATTGATATAAGGATTGATGACGTTTGCATGATGAACATTGATCGTATTTGCACCTGTAGCCGCTATTCCTCCCACAGGGTTGAAGCGATGGTAAAACCGTGTGTTCCACTGAGTTTTTGTATTCAGAGTCTTAAAGGGAGTGATAAGCAGAGAGAAGATATAATGAAGCTCCTCCCCTTCCCTGATTCTCCGGGGACCGCTGTAGGCTTTGATTAAAAAAATGTCATCATTCACTTCCAGAAAATCACACCCTCCCCATCCCTGGTTCCACCATGATCGGGGTAAGATCAACGGTTTAAGCTGATAAAAATTGGTGTTGAGAGGACGGGAATAGTTCTCGTCCCTGAAGCTGCACTGAAGCCCTCCATTGACATCCCCTACCCAGGCCGAATCCTGATTCTTTGTGGCATCCCATTTCCAGTTGAATCCTTTAGGGCGGAGCCCTCCTTTATACCCCATCCCCATCATGTATTTGGCAACATCCTTGCTCATTGGGATTTCCAGGCTGATATCATTAACCCTGACTTCCTCTTGACTGGTCAGCTTGATGTCGAATTCGACATAACCGTCGAATTCCATCTGGGCCAGACAGGTCATAGTTATAGAGCCTGCAGTATTTGTTGATTCCCAGGAAATTGCGCCTTCAGCATTCTTGGTTATGTTCAGCCCAAATTCAGTCCAAGGGACAATTTGTTTCTCTGAGTCCTCGATAATGAGTCTTATGGGAGAAGCCAATATATCGCGTCCTTGTGTGCCAATCTGGGTCACTTCAGGAGTAAAGAAGCTTTGAATCTGCAAGGGAAGCCCTGACTGGTCGAGAGTCACTCCACGGCCCAAACAGCTCACTCTGTTTCCATCTACATTCATTGGCGAGAAAGGCGGCACAATTCCATCGTCTAGGGCAATCATGGAATCGAGCCAGCGCAGACGGGAATGCTTCCATGGATTACTGTCACCTGCATCCTCGAGGATTTCATCTGTCACTTGGAGCGCAATCCTAACCTGATTGGTATCCAGTCCTTCCGCAGATATGGTCACCTCTCCAGAGTATTCTCCTGGAGGCACATCTTCAGGAATCTGGACACCACACCAGAGGGCTTGAATTTTGCCTTTTTCCACTGAACAGATTTTGTCAAAAGATTTCCCCATCCAATCTATACCTCCTGTGTTGAAACAGGTTGAAGCGGAAGCTGGAATCACAGCACATGTCTGCATGTCTTCCAAGTCGGTGAATTGGATCTTGAGGTCTGAGATTTTCGCGCGACAGGTGTAAACGCCTATCTGATAAGCATAGAACTCTCCGCTTGCAGCCGTTCCTTTGAAGACCTCAATCGGTCCGTTTTTGATCCATTTTGAGGGCAAATCATCTGTCATACGAATGGGATAATACCGATCCTCAGGGAAAAGAAGAAAAGGTGCATCAGGGTATCTTGCCAGCAAATCTTGGATTTCCGCAGCAGTGGCAATAACCTCCATGGGATAAAAGCTGTTGAGTAGATCGATCGCCTGAATTTCTATGACCTCAGCTTGGAGAAAGTCCTCGGCTTTCGCCGATGACAATTTATCGGGTAAAAGACCATGTCGTTGAAGCCAATCTGGATCAGCCGTCTGTTCTGGTTCAGGGTAGGTCACTGTCGGATAATTGCTCCGGCCTGTCATGTCGTAGGGAAGATAATAAAGGAAATAATCTCCGGGAACGGATTGGGGCTGAAACACAAAGTCACCGTATTCGCGGTTGATTTCCACACGGCACAGATTCATAACCCGCTTGCCTGTTTGTGCATCCACGAGAATGGCCTCTTTTTTCTCGGGATGAAGGTCCCTTCTCCTCCAAGGGACATGAACCCAAACAGCCTCTGCCTCTTGTACTTCTTGATTGAGACGAATCACAACGCAGTGATTGCCGTAAATGTCTTCATTCCACTCGCCGATTCCATAAGGAATTTCCTGGAGACAAAAGAGCGATGTGATCATAACTAGACTAAAAGTAGAAATCATGTATCGGATTTTCTTAAACATATGAACTCCTTTTTGTCTATCGTCCCCTTTTTTATATAAATATTTATCACAACTTATGAAACTCAGATTTGTGAAGAGTGGGCATTTGGATAGGCGAACTTGTAATGGACTATGGCTTTGGCTCTCCTACTTTCAAATCGAATCTCGTATAAGTATTAACACAGCAACCTTTTTAATTGCGATCTGTGTTTTTTATCGCCTTTAATACATAATCAAGGAAAACTCTTCTAGAAATTGATGGTTTCCCATATATATTCCAACCATTAATAACCGCAATGAGATTGTATTTGGTTGCTACCAGTAAATATTGTCCTCCATAACCCGAACAGACATAGACATATTCTTTGGATTGACTGTCATAAGGTGCCAGCCACCATTGATAACCATAGGCTGTGTTGATATTCTCATTATCAGGTGCTATATCGGGAACATGCGGTGTCAGCGTTGCCTTCACCCATCCTTCTGACAAGATAGGTCTCCCATCCCAGATTCCATCGTTCATGTAGAGATATCCTATTTTAGCTAAATCATAAGGCTCCAAATAGAGCCCTCCTTCTGTGTCGGGAAGTCCTGTCGGTGTTATTTTCCAGTAATAACGAGAAATTCCCAAGGGCTTAAAGAGATGCTTTTCAGCATATTTGTCTATATGCATTCCGGTCGATTCTTTTATGACAGCAGACAACAGCAAACTGGCGCCGCTGTTGTACTCGAATACGGACCCAGGCTCAGCCTCCATTGGTCTGTTAATGACAAATTTGAACCAATCATCGCTGGCTTCCAACTGAATACATGTGTTATTGGGATCGGTGTAGGGTATAGACTCATTCCAATCAATTCCTGCTCTCATCGTCAGAACATCTTCGAGTGACATGCTCTTTTTTCGTTCGTCGAGATTCTCGATTTCTTCATCCTTGAAAATGTCTACGATCTTCACATCGACTCCCGGCAATTCTTTCCTATCGATAGCAACTCCTATGGCAGCCGAAGTCACACTTTTCGTTACAGATTGAAGCGTGTGCAGTTTAGTTCCTTTATAAAAGGGATGCCAGTCGGGATTGTTGTAATTATACTGCCACTCTGAGTCGTCAAGGCCTAGGTTAATTTTCACGTAATCATGCATATAAAACTTTTCATACACTAAATACCCGTTCCTGATGATGATAAAGCCATCGATATACCCAAAATCGCCGTTTGTAATTTTTTTATCCAGATCTGACAAAAACTTATCATTCATTCCCTGTTCTGCTGGGGATGACTTTTTCCATCCTTCTGTTGGCCAAATCTTTTGCCCTTGACAGCTCAGACAAAACCAACACACCAGAATCATAAAAATGACTAAAGGCCATTTTAATCTCATCATTTTCTGCCTTTCGATAATCATCATTCCTATGGTAATTTCTCCAACCCAGTCACCCTCTTCCTGGCATCTTACACTTCCGGTATCCCAGAGTCGGGATTATTCCAACTAAATCATAACCCCGCTTTGTCGATATGAGGGGGGGCAGATCAGCCTAACTAGACCAGAAATCCAGAAGGCACATCCCTTAGACGGATGATATCACGAATCTTTCCCTTAACGTTCCACTCATTCAGACATTCAACCGGGCACGAGGAACAATCTTCGCAAACGTGACGAGGAAGATCCAATGACGCGATAAGGCTTTGAGCGAGGGCAGGTTGCCGATAACTGTAAGCGTACATATAAGACCGCATCAAATCAGGAATAGGGAGTTCAGCACAGCACTGTTGCAAACACTGGCCACAACCTTGGCAGTATAATCCAGGGACCGAGACCCCCCTTTTCAAGTCATTCTTTTCGGCCTCAGTCAGGTTCAAATCTTCCATAACCGAGAGGTCTGCACTCATCTCCTCAAAGTTACTGAATCCAGGGATAGTAGCATGGACATTGGAGTCCTGCAGGACCCATTTTAAAGATGCGCACGGGTTTACGGGCCTTTCGCCTTTTTCCAACCCTCCTCTTATCACCTTTATGGCCACGACTCCCAGTCCTGCATTGGCAGCTTTGGCAATGGCTTCTTTGACTTGCCTATGATTTTTCTGTTTGTAATTGTAAGAAGCCATTACGACCTCATAAAAATTTGAATCAGCGGCCGCATGAACCGCCTCCGGCACATTACTGTGGGTGGTGATACCGAGAAATCGAGCTTTACCAGCCTTTTTTGCCTTTTCCATCGCTTTCATGACGGGCTCATGGAAGGCCGATTCTCTTCGAGAGACCATATGATGGTAGACAATGTCCACATAGTCCATTTTCAAGCGTTTAAGGGCCATATCAAGTTTCTTGAGAAATTCATCCTCCGTTGCTGCTTTAGTATAAAGACCCGTTTTGTAATCTTGGAGAAGATGAATCTTGGTGCCGTACACAACAGAATCCCGGGGCACTCCCTTGAGGACTTCACCGATCATTTCCTCATTACGCATTTGCTGCGGCTGACCTGCGGTGCTGTCGAAGTGAGTGATACCCGCATCGAGCGCCGCCCGCATAAGAGCCGGGCTACCAGAAGACAGTATTCCCATTCCGATCACTGGAACTCTTATCCCGGTCCTTCCAAGGGTACGGTAGATAAGTTTTCTCTCCTTTTGGTTTTTACCCTGTCTTTTATCGGTGAAAGGAAGGCAAATGAAACCAGCCATCCCCGCAACCGAAGATTTCATGAAATGCCTTCTGTTTATCAATTTGTTATCCATAAACTGCCCTCCATAAATGCATCGCCGCCAGCCTCTTCTTGGCATCCTCAAACTCAGCAATACCAGGGTAAGCGATACTAAGCTCCAATAGAAAATTATTTCCCTATGCTGACTAATTTACCCTTTATCGATTATCTCAAGGGTAAATCTCTGAGCGGTTCTTCCCTGTTTTCCGATAACCTTGCCTATATCTTCCGGAGTAACTTTTAATTCTAGGATCGAGGTCTGTTCCCCGTCTAATTGGAAAACCTGTACCTCATCCGGATTGTCCACTAATGATTTGGCAATCAATTCAACCAGTTCCTTCACATGCATCCTCCATTTTATCTTTTTTCATTTCTTATTGCTTTTGGATCCTGTCTTTTCATGGAGAAAGGCTTTCATCAGTTCAAGAGGAAGAGGAAAAACGATGGTGGAATTCTTCTCAACTGAAACTTCTGTAAGGGTTCCAAGAAATCTGAGTTGGAGAGCTTGAGGATTTTGGGAGATGATATCGGCAGCCTGTGTTAGTTTGCCTGCGGCTTGATATTCGCCGTCTGCATGGATAACCTTGGCTCTTCTTTCCCTTTCTGCCTCTGCCTGTTTGGCGATGGCCCTAATCATATTATCAGGAAGATCCACATGTTTCATCTCTACCATTTGGACTTTGATTCCCCAAGGATCGGTTTGTTTGTCGATGATTTCTTGAAGTTGCATGTTGAGTTTTTCTCTTTCTGATAGAAGTCCATCCAATTCTACCTCTCCTAGAACACTCCGCAGAGTTGTTTGAGCAAGCTGGGAAGTGGCAAAAAGAAAATCTTGAACCTCAAGGATAGCTTTTTGAGGCTCCATCACACGGAAATAGACAACCGCATTCACTTTGACTGAGACGTTGTCCTTGGTGATAACGTCCTGAGGGGGAATATCCATGACGACTATCCGAAGACTGACTCTGACCATCCGGTCGATGGGAGGAAAAACAAGTATGATGCCTGGTCCTTTTGGTTTGGGAAGCACTCGACCAAGACGAAAAATCACTCCGCATATAAAGGACGATGAGGGCTATAATGATTATGGGGAAAGTTAGCATTTTAGCCTCCTAAATATTAGAGTTAGCTTTCATATTTATCCCTATACTAATTTTCACTGATTCTTGCTCTCCAGTCTTATTTTTTAAGAGTAGGAAATTTGTTTTTTTTGCTTTATGATGAGTCCTCTATTTATTGTTGATTTATCTTTACCGCCGCACTGTCTAGCTTATATCACTGCAAAAATTTTATGTCAAATCCCATAAATGCATCAATCAGTCCCGCGTATCCATCCAAGAGTGGATTATCTTAAGGTGATTCTGTGGGGGATAAGGGATTATATTATTGGCTCTGTAACCCAGCTAGCCTCTCCCTTGCATCATCAACTTCAGGGAGGCCTGGGTCAGTATCTTTCCAGGGGGAAAGGATTTGTTTTGCTTATTTGTGGAATCGCATCAATGGGGAAATCCCTCTAGAAGCTAAAACTAAAAGAAATGACATGCTTTTATTTTATGTCATTTGCTTTTGTATTACTTGCCTCTCAATATTCATCAATCCAGATTTCAAATGTAACAGCCTGTAGGGACAGAATCCGCATAATAAATCGAATTCTTGTTGCTTTTTCTTAGAAAGATGTGTTTTTTTTGATAGATTTGAATTTTCCTCCATTAAGTAACAAATTTCTAGTCTTAAATCAAATATCCCACAGAAACATGATAGTTTTGTCACTGTTTCGTTTGTGTCCCCCCAGTAATACTTCTCACATAAATCGCAAAACATTAACGGTCTGAATATGTCCTGATTTTCTACTTCTACTAAGTCAATTTGTCTCACATCCTTGTCCCAGCAAATTGGGCATTTAATTTCTCGCATAATACTCACCCCTCCTTATTTATTATTTTCATTTTATTTAGCCTCATTCTTTGTTGAACAAAATGCCTTATATATCCTATGTCTCTGTTGTCATGTCCATTCCCATTTCTGCCAAAGTGGCTTTTCAAAATGAGCAAATCATTCAAAGCCTCAACCAGATCTCCAATATCTTGGTTTGTTGTCCATGTTTTTTCATGAATTGATGTAATCCAGCCTAGAGTTTCCTCTGGACTATTAAATAAAACCAAAGGTAAACTATAACGTTTTTCATCGTTGTCATAATTTGTAAAAAGGGACAAGTTTTCTTCATCCAATATCCACCTTCGCCAACGTTTAGGTGACTCTTCTTTTGGTGAGCGGGTTATCTTTTTCATGTTTTCCATATTTTCCAAAAATGATTTCTACCGCTATTGTTTACAAAACTCATGCACATGAAAGGCTTTGTTCCTTTTTGTTCCAATAGTAAACCCTCTTTATGGATGATTTATGGAGATGTTTTTTACAGATGCAAAATTTATGCCACGTAAGTTTTTCGATGCTAGTTCCATGTAACGACCTATAAATTAAAAAGTTAAAGGTATTTATCAAAAAGATTTAGCTCAATAGAATGTCTCATTATCTCATTTGTTGTCTCATTTAAAATTTAAAATGAGACACCTCAAGGTGGCTTTTGCTATTTACTTAAGGCCTCTATTATCTGTTTTTTCCAGGAGATGTCATGATGAATTCAATCTTTGTAGAGTTGGTATAAATCTTGAATAATCACGAGTTGATACAAAAAGAAGTTGTGGAAGATTGCGAATCAGGGGTCGCTTTAACATGACTTGAGAAATAAGGCAAGTAGTCAAAGTTTGATCGACACGAAGTTTTCACGTAAGAAACAAAAGTGGATTTGAAAGCGGCCCTGTTCTCACATATATAACGTGTGGTAAAAGATCGATAGATGAAAGGATTGATGCTGAATTGCAGGAATCTGGAAAAAGAAGGGTGCCATCCAAAGGTGATCGAATATAAAAAACGTATAGATAAAGATAAAAAAGATAATCCTGAGCATTACGAGTACGATTGGTTTGTTAACGAATTTGTACGAGATTTAGATGCGATTTGTCGCCAATGCGAATCGCATTTTTTCTGGATAGAAGAAAAAGAGTGTCCCATCTGTAATAGCTGTCAATTTAATGAAATCAAGGGATTTCAGTATTATCAGGATGATATTAAAATAAGGGAAGATTCATTTGTTGCATGCTTGAAGTGTGGAACTCTATCCAGACTGATCAAATGGTTAATATGAGATTGAGTTAAATCTGGGGGTAAGAAATTACAAGTTCCTATTTTTTTCTGAAGTTTTCATCGAGTCCAGAAATCGATAGAGGGTAGCGCGAGACACCCCTAGTTTTCGAGCGGCTTCCGTTTTATTGCCCTTAGCTTTTTGTAGCGTCCATCGTACAGTTTCAAGACTGAGCTTTCGTTTTCGTTCTCTCTTTTTAATATATTTCTCTCTAAAATACAGCTCTAAGATCGATGGAGGTAAATGATCTTTCAAAATCAGCCCTCTTCCACACTTGATTAATGCATACTGAATTACATTCTGGAGCTCACGAACGTTTCCAGGCCAGTTGTAATCCATCATTACCTCAAGGGCTTCAGGTGATACTTTCACATCTTTCTGTTTTTGCTTATCCAAAGCCTGTTTTAAGAAGTGATCGATCAAGAGCTGAATATCATTGCGTCTTATGGGAACGACACACATCCGGTAAAATAAATCACTTCTGAATCTTCCCGCTTCAATCTCACGCATGATATCTTTATTTGTCGCACTTATCACGCGTACAGTGACCCTTTTCGTTTTTTCATCGCCGACGCGTTCAAATGTTCCTTCTTGAAGAACACGCAAGAGCTTGACCTGGAGTGTAGGGCTTAAATCTCCGATCTCGTCCAAAAAAATAGTGCCGTTATTGGCAAGCTCAAAACGTCCTTTCTTATCACGAAATGCACCAGTAAAAGCGCCTCGTACATGCCCAAATAGCTCACTTTCGAGGAGTCCTTCTGGAAGCGCGCCGCAATTTATTGCTATGAATGGTTGGTGTGCTCGATGGCCCTCATTATGGATAGCCATAGCTACTAGCTCTTTTCCAGCACCGCTCTCACCATGAATCATGACAGGGACATCGACTTCAGCAAGCTCCTTGATGGTTTCAAATATTTCAAGCATCTTTGGATCAAGTGTCACAATGCCTGCAAAACCCACATCCGTTTTCACCTGTCTGCTCAAATTTTTCAACATTCCTTCCGCGTATTGACGTTTCTTTCGCTGGGTATCTCTCTGTAATCTCGAATAAAGGACAGGTGCTATTTTTTCTGCAATGATCTCTAATAAATTTCGATCTCTTTCGTCATAGTTAATTGCTTTATTGGCAATCTCAAAAAGTCCGATAACTTTCTTTCTAAAGATTATGGGGACAACAAGGACCCGACTTATGGGAATATGTCCATTTGGAACGCTCATGGGATTGTTGGAACACAGCGTTTTTTTCTCTATGAGAGCCTTCCCCCAAATACCTCCCCATTTCTCACGAGGAAACACTATAGTTTTATCTGGAATTTTACACTCGTCCCAAATATCTTTGGTTATAGATGGTAATACCAGATTTCCTCCTTCATCGATATACCCAAAGAGTCCATATCGGCTCCCAAGGGATTTTAAAATTGCGTCCAAGACTTTACCATACATCCTTTCATCCGGCTCAGCTAAAAAGATATATGTGATTTCATTCCTCAATTTGAGTTCCCGCTCTTGTAGTTTACGTTCGGTAATATCACGCGCTTGAATAGCAATCTTCGTGACTTTTCCCTGAACATCAAGGACAGGATAGAAAATATTGTCAAACCAGGTTCCATGAGTTGTGTCTTCGAAGCTGATAGGCTTTTTCGACTTAATCACCTGATTGAAGAATTGTTTTCTTTTCGCATCAACTTCTTTTGGAAAAAGATCCCAAATGTGTGTCCCTCTTAGTTCCTTCACGCTTTTGTTAAATCTTTGAGCCATGGCGTCATTCGAATCAAGTACGACTCCTTCAGTATCAACTAACACCGCCACATCATTTGAAGCATTCAAGATAGCCCTTGCCGTTATTTCGCTCTCTTTTAGCGCCTTTTCGGTTTTTTTTCGATTGGTGATATCTTGAACGGCACCTATACCGCGAACCACAAGACCCTTCTCGTCAAATTTCAGCTCAGCCTGTTCCCTAACCCATTTTACCTCACCGTTGACAAGAATACGGTGTTCGATGTCATAGGGTTTTTTATTGAGAGCTGCTTTCCATTTTTTATCGACAAAATCGCGGTCGTTGGGATGGACATATTTCAAAAAGTGTTCATACGTAAGCTCAGTGCCAATAGGCACTTTAAATATGCGATAAACCTCATCTGTCCAGATAAGTCTGTTAGCTTTCACATCTAAATCCCAAGTTCCAAGGTGAGCTATTTCCTGGGCTTTCGCGAGATGAAAGCGTTCCCTAACCAATGCCTCTTGCAATTGTTTATATTCAGAGCTTTCTATAAGCCTCCATTGGCCTTTCTGTTTAATAAGCGCATATTGATGATTATTCACAACTTCTATAATCTCTGCCGCTGTACACTTATCCAGGCAATACGTACAAACGGCCAACATGCGATGGTTGCCTAAAATACTGTTGATTTCGGCTTCATAATCAGCGAAATCATCCCAGATTCTTTTCTCAAGCCAGAAAGTATTCCCGCTAAGCCGGAGACCATCAAATCCTTTTTTGATAGCCTGTTTTTCTTTATCAATGAATCCGTTTAAGACCTGTTCGGAATCGAATTTTCCAGACTTAGTGTACCACTGACGATAGTCAATTATTTCTATCTGGCCGTTTCTAATACACTCATCTAAGTTTTTTAGTTTCCTTTTTAAAGCTTTTTTTGCCTCTCCGGTGTTTAAGGGTTCCGAAGTCACCCACATACAATATTCATTGTTCTTTAATCCTGCCATAAAATATGGAACCAAAACTTCGATCAGATCTTCTTTCGTATGATAGAACTGACAGAAATGTTTGCCCCAAAAAATATCCCCGATGATATCGATTCCTGAATCTCTTGGGTTATTTTCCATTTTGATCGTCTTTAAAAGTCAAGTACACAACTCAAAAATAAATAGCGAAGTAAATTTTTTTCCTTTATAAGCTGTTGATAAGTTCTTTTATTAGGTCATTTCCGCCTAGGTGGATTCCCATTTACATATATCACAGAGAAAAGAATCGGTCAATATTTAGAGGGGATCTTTATATCAAGGCTATGATAGTTTATGGTTATCCAATACAACATATGGAAGGACGTTGTGAATATTATCGGTTTAACAATTTCCCTTCTAGCACCTCGGATTTTATTCTCCTTTCCGCTTTTTGATGGCATTGTCTGCATTTCTTATCAATTGACTATGCCATTTTTCGTAAAAAAACAATACAGATAATTCGAAAAATACAATACTCTTTTATTTTCAGGAATTTGTTGATTTTCCAGTAAGTTGCTGGCTTTGTGTGCTTTACGTAAATGCTAGGATTTTCTTCCCGGAGGATTTTAAGTCCCTTGCGTAATAAATAGAATTCTCCTCCTTGATTTCCGGTCAGTAATTCGGTCAGTAAAATGTCACTAAAAATGACTTAAAATGACATAACCTGACTTAACCGACCATAACAAAATCGATTGTAA
>Ga0111227_1055_pt1 | contig 14236 bp, 14 predicted proteins | sample DeeMarSWOR152_54_FD_80391 | JGI IMG/M metagenome (GOLD analysis project Ga0111227, IMG submission 80391) | candidate division WOR-1 bacterium DG_54_3 | reverse complement strand
AACCTCCTCTAAAGCCCCTTCCTCCTCCCCAGCCTCTGCCCCATCCTCTTCCTCTGCCCCATCCTCTGCCCCATCCACCGAAGCCTGGCCACATCCCACGCACCCATTTATACCATCTTCCTCTTCCCATTCCCTCGTAAGACGGTGGTGGCGTTTGACCTTCTCTTGGCTGAGCGCAATAGCCCATGCCCCATCCGGTCATAGGACCTTCTCCGCGAGGCCCGGTTCCATCAAATCCTGGCATGATTATTTACCCCCTTTCTTTTCTTTGAGTTCTTTTTCTATATCTGCTAATCGGGCTTCAATATCTGCTTTTTCCTCTTTCAACATCTCTACCTCTTCTTTTAGATCCTCCTCCGTCGGCTTGTAGGGATAAGGATATCCATAGGGTTCAAAACCCATTGGGCCGTAAGCCCAGGGCGGTGGTCCCCAACCCCAGCCTCTTCCCCATCCACGTCCCCATCCCCTACCCCAACCTCTTCCCATTCCTCTTCCAAATCCATCCGGCATAATTCTTCACCTCCTTCCGTAGCGGAATCCGCGCCGCAAGCGGCGCTGCATGCCACGCATAAAGCGTTCGGGCGAAACAATATGTTCCCCCCCTTCGATCTGCAGGGCTTTTGACTGCGTGATAGCCTCAATCGCTTTTTTCCTGCCGGAATAAAGCAGTCTCTGCACCGTTCCTCTGGAAATATTCATCCGTTTGGCAGCCTCTTCCTGGCTCAGTTCCTCATGATCGCACAAACGCATGGCCTCTATCTCATCCTGGCCCAATTTGAGGACTTCCAGGGCGCTCAACGGCACCGCCTGCGGCTTATAAAAAGTATCGCCCGTGAACGGATAACAAAATCTCCATTTTCTCATCCTCGGCGTCATATATTTCCCTTTCCCTGATACCCTGATATTCTGATACTCTGATTATCTGATATGTGCATATGCACATTATACAATTACCCTTCATTTATGTCAAGCACTTATGGTAGAATACAAATTATGTGCCGTGCCGAAATGTTCAATAAAAGAGCCGCTTCTCCCAAAAGCAAACCGGATGAGATCCTGAAAGCCCTTGATCTGCGGGCAGGCCAGAAAGTTGCCGACATCGGCTCCGGCGGCGGCTATTATACCCTGAGGTTTGCCGCGGCGGTCGGCGCCGCCGGCGAAGTTTTCGCCGTGGATACCAAACAAGCATATCTCGATTTTATCCGCAAGGCTGCCGCTGAAAGATCCATCAATAATGTTAAATATATTTTGATCGGCAAAGACTCTCTGCCCGACGCTTACCTTGACCTGATCTTCTTCCGCAATGTCTATCATCATCTGGAAGAGCGCGTCGCGCTGATGAAGGCGTATAAACCGAAGCTTAAACCGGGCGGCAGGATCGCAATTATTGAATACCTGCCGGGCAAAGGCGGTTTTTTCAGTTACCGCCGGCTCTTCGGACACCATGTACCAAAGGAAAAGATCATTGCGGAATTAGAACAGGCCGGATATCAAAAAATTACAGAATATGATTTTTTGGCGGAACAATCTTTTACTATTTTTCAAAAAAATGAACCCTAAAAAAAATCAGCAACGCTTATACAAAGACCTGGCCTGGGTCTGGCCCATTATCAGCCCCCTCGAAGATTACGCTGCGGACAGTGAACGCTTCTGCAAAATCATAAAAGAGAACGCCAAGATAGAGGTCAAGACCATGCTTCATCTGGGCTGCGGCGGCGGACGGAACGATCACACCTTCAAGAAGCATTTCAAGGTCACCGGTGTAGACATCAGCCAAGAAATGCTTGAACAAGCAAAGAAGCTCAACCCGGAAATCAACTATCATCCGGGCGACATGCGCACGGTTCGGCTGGAAAAGCAGTTCGATACGGTCGCGGCTCCTGATTCCATCAACTACATGACCTCCAGAGAAGATCTACGTAAAGCCTTTCAGACCGCCTTCGAACACCTTAAACCAGGCGGTGTCTTCCTGACCTTGGTTGAAGAACATCCCGGAAAGTTCAAGCAAAATAAAACCTCAACCATAATCCAATCTCAGGGGGATGTGGAGATCGTATTCATTGATAATTATTATGATCCAGACCCAAAAGACACAACTTATGAAGCAACTTTCGTTTATCTGATCCGCAAAAAAGGAAAGCTCAGAATTGAGACCGATCATCATTTAGTCGGGATCTTTGCTTTGGAGGTCTGGCATGAGCTTTTACGAAAAATAGGCTTTGAGGTTAAGCAGATGGAGATCCGTTTTAGCGGCCCGGAACCCGGGCCTTATCCCCTCTTGATGTGCATCAAACCTTGATCAAGCCGTAAAAGGAGGTAAAAATTATGAATCAGCCCGCGATCTGTCAAAGTTGCTCCATGCCCCTGCGAAGTGAAGTTGATTACGGAACCAATGCGGATGGAAGTAAAAACAAGGAATATTGCCATTTCTGCTTCAAAGACGGCAGGTTTACGGATGAAGGCATCACCATCGAGCAGAAGATCGAAAAAATGGTTGAGATTGCCAAGCAAATGAATATTCCAGAAGACAAAGCCAGGGAACTGGCCAGGAATACCCTTCCCAAGCTTAAAAGATGGCAGGCTAAGTAGCCAGACCGATCGACCGCTTAACTTTTCTTGGTCAAGACATCATAGATGATGCTGACCCCGATGATGATCAGTATGATCGGGAAGACCGGCAGCTCCATCCCAACGATGCCAGCCACACCAGTGAGCAGAGCCACGAATCCCAGAACCAATGTGAGCCAGCTCATCTTGATTCCGCTCAGGTAACGGATGGCATTCAGCCCCAGCAGGATTATTCCCACACCTAAAAGCCAGGTGGATTCAGGAACCGTTCCCGCCGGAACCAACCACAGTCCACCGAGCATGATAAAGAACAATGCCCAGGCTACCGCATTCAATTTTTGGTCCAATCCTTGTTCAGCCATAATCTACCTCCTTTCATTTGATATGGCACATGTTACGCGAACCGGAAACAATCGTCAAGTTATTCTTGCGCTTCTTTTCTACCGTTACAAATTATGAAATTTCTCTGCAAACCTTCCGAAATATAGCTATGACTGGAATATCAGGGAACGGCAAAGTATCAAATAGCGGGCAACAAATATTTCCCAAACATTTTATAACCAGGGGGCCCTATTTAGCCCAAAAAAAGCTTTCGGACTTGCTTTCGGATATCAGAGATTATGGGAAAGAAATAAAAGACAAAAATAATCTGCGTGTTGTCTTCCCTCTTTTGGAGATTGTAAATGCTTCTGATTTTCAACCAGATATTCTAGAAGCTGCAAAGAAAGCCCTTAAACCTATTAAAACCTACAAAAAGGGAGAACGGCCTTTTGAGCAATTCGGTTTTATCTTAAAGCACCTCCGTCCGCCATATTATGTTGGTGCGCTTTTTGAATTGCTTCCCGAGGCAACCGCCCTGAATGTTTTCAAGAAAGAATATTTAAGCCTCGGCCCACCGACTTATGTCAGGGCAGGCCAGAGCCTGTTACGTTTCAGCTCTGCCGATAAAGCAGCCGAATTTATCCGCGCTCTAAAAAACGATAAAGACGATAATACTCGCTTAATGACAGCGAAGCTTCTTAAAAGTTTCAGGAATATGTCTGGAATAAGGGATTTTCCGTGGCGCCGTTATGATGTAGATGATGTGCAGCATGCGCTTAAAGAGCTGGACAAGAAACCAAAATAATATCCTATTAATGTGGAATACCTGGAGGGATTCCCTGCTTAAAAATTAATACCCGGCGAGCAAATGGAATCTCGATTCCTTCGCGGTCAAAAGCCTCCTTAATCATCTTTCTTAATTGCCGGGATACTTCGAGATGACGGCCAGGTTTCACTCGGGTAATGGTCCGGATCAAGAGCTCGGACTCACCAAAATTTTCAAGACCCTGCACGTGTGTGGCTTCAAGCACATCTGGGTCCTTTTGCTTGAGCTCTTCCCCCGTCTTCCTCAGCACCTCATATACCTTATCCAGATTGGAGTCATAAGCCACCCCCACCTCCACTACCGCATAGGTGTACCCCTTGGAATAATTGATGATCTTGGTAAGCTGGCCGTTCCTCAAGATATGCAATTGGCCATTGGGATCGCGAATGCGGGTGGAACGGATATCAATCCCCTCCACCCTTCCCCGCGCAGTTTCGGTCTCGATGTAATCGTCCACCAGATAGATATTCTCGAAGAGGATGAAAAACCCGGAGACGATGTCATTGATCAAGGACTGAGCCCCAAGTCCAACCACAATCCCCACGATCCCGGCGCCGGCCAGGATGGTGGTGGGATTGATATTCATGGCCCGGAGTATCAGGATAAAGGCAATGAAGTAAATAGCATATTTAAAAAAGCTCTTGATCAGCGGCATGACCGTCCGCTGGCGCTGGAGCTCAAGAGTGCTCGAGCGCTCGGTGCCCACAAAAAACCTTTCAATTATGAGATCGGAGATCACCACAAACACCCGGCTCAAGAAAACAATCCCGATGATCTGAACGATGATCGGCCCGTAGACCGCGAGCTGGGAAATGAACTCGATCTGCATGACCACCAGGGTGGCCACATAAACATAAATTATGTATTCAAGGGAGCGCCGGAAAACGGGGACGAGCCCGCTGAGATGGCTGTAGTAGCTCAAAATATTATCCGGGCTGGCATATTTTTTGCTCAGGGCATCCAGGCTGTCAACCATCACCGCCACCGAGCTAACCACCAGCATACCCAGTGAGATTATAATGTAGATTTTAAAGATAACGAAAAGATACTGGGATAAAAAGGAAAGATAAGGAAGGGTCCACACCGCATAAACAAAGACCAGCAGCCAGATCCCGTTGCTTATGATTCGGTAAAGCGAGTTAAAGAAGCTTTCGATACTTTCATCATTGGCCTTGATCCCCTCAAAGGCCTTGGCTTTTTCATCCAGTTTAGAAAGTATTCCGCGGATGATGCGAATAGAAAGGGTGGCCAGGATAACCACTCCTATAATTTTGGCCAGGCCCATGCCAAGCTCTATCCACAAATCGATGGGAACCAAAAGAATCTTCTGCTGAGTGAACTCCAATAGGTCTTTCTGCTGATAGAGCAGATAACCATTAAATGCCATAACCGAAAGGGAAAGGGCAAAACAAAGAAAGATCAAGATCCATTTGATGTTCAAGCGGATGGTCTCTACCCTATCCTCATATCTTTTGAGGAGAGGAAGGGAGCCTACTGCCCGGAAGATGAGAAGCACAATGAAATTAACCAGGATAAAGCCTACTATCAAAAGGAGAACTTCTGCTCCGACTACGGCAGCAATCTTTAGGATGGTTTCTAAATTAGCAAAGCCTTCCATCAAACCCTCCTCTTTCAAAATTATAGCCCAAGGAAATTATCCTCCGAAATCCTTATCTAAGATAATTATACTTCATTTTCCCAAAATATTGTATAATATGCAACTGATAAGATAAAGGAGAAAAAAATATGAAAGGAAAACTAATCTTCGCTTCAACCATTACCCTGGGGATTCTGGCAAGCTTTGTCTTCTTTGTCTTTTATCTAATAGCATTTTTTGCGGATATCATAAACATCTGGTTTCTGATCGGGCTCACGGTCTTGACCAATCTCATCTTTTGGCTGGTAACCCCCTTTATCACCGATTGGATGCAAAGGGTCTTTTATAAAATAAAATGGGTTACCTTCGAAGAATTCAGCGCCGAGCATAAAGAGGTCGCGGATTTCATAAAAGAGGTCTGCGCCAAGCACAGGATAAAGATCCCCAGGCTTAGAATCATCCAGGACCTGAACCCCACTGCTTACTGTTACGGTTCCTACCCCAACAACTCAAGGATTGTAGTGAGTGAAGGGATTTTCAAATATCTGGATGTGGATGAACAAAAGGCTGTGATCTGCCACGAGATCGGCCACATCGTGAATTTGGATTTTATCATCATGACCATCGCGGTTACCTTGCTTCAGGTGCTGTATGAGGCCTATTTTATCTTTTTAAGAGCCAGGAGAGCGCGGGGCGGCAAAAAGGGAGACATCACCCCGCTGATAGGATTGATCGCTTATGTTCTTTACATCATTGGATCCTATCTTATCTTGTATCTCTCCCGGACCAGGGAATATCTGGCGGACAGATTTTCTGCACAGCATACCGGCAAACCCGATTCTCTTTCCATGGCCCTGGTAAAGATCGCATATGGGATTGCGGTTGAGACCAATACCGAAACCGCGGACCGTCTGCTGGCTTCGACCCGTGCCCTGGGGATCTACGACTACAAAGCTGCCAACTCCCTCGGCACCAGCTTCAAACTGGCTACCGAAAAGAATAAAACCGAAACGGGAAGGGACCTGACCAAAATCTTTCTCTTTGATATCTTCAGCCCCTGGGCTTTCATCTCCGAGATAAATTCTACTCATCCCTTGACCGGAAAAAGAATCAGGGCTTTGGCCCACTACGCAAAGGGAATCGGAAAAACCTCTGCCTTTGATTTCGAAAGGGTAGCCCAAGAAGGGAAGCTGCTGGATAGGAATAGATTATACGGAGAATTCTATGAGGGGATCGTGATCTATTCGCTTCCCGCCCTGGCAATTTTGGGAGGCCTTTCGCTCATGGTTCTCAATCCCTTAAACTATCCCGCCCTAATCGGTTTGCTTGGAACCGCTCTGCTGGCTCAGGGATTATATAGATTCCAGAGAAAAGGCGGCGCACCTGAAAAGATCACAGTCTTCGAGCTCATGCAGGACCCCTACTCAAATCCTCTCCGTGGGCGGTATGTTGAGCTGGATGGCCAGGTCATAGGCAAAGCGGATGCGGGGAGCTACTTGGGGGAAGACGTAAAAATGCAGGACCGGTCCGGATGCCTGATCTATCTTAATTATGAATCGGCGATCCCCATCCTGGGCAATATAATTTTTGGCTTGAGTAAAGCCAAAGAAATGATCGGAAAGTCCGGCAAAGCCATCGGGTGGTTCAGGAGAAGTTCATTTCAGATTGTGGATCTGGACACGGTAGAGGTTAGCGGCGGCAAGATAAAAAGTTATACCCGATTCTGGGCGATCATTGCTGGGATCTGCTTGCTGGTCCTGGGGCTATTCCTTTTTATTATTTAGCCGGAAAGGTTTTCCGGTTTTAGAAGCTTTAAAATAATATGCCAAGTATACCGCTACGCTGGTTTAATGACCTGCTAACTTTGATTCCCGATCCTTTTCTAATAAGCTTAATCACTTCCACATCGCTAAAGTAGGCTAATGGATCAGTGATATATTTATAAATCCTGCCTTCTTCCATTCCTGCTGCCGCTCTGTTGAGGATGATCAACATATCTTCAGTAGCAGTATCGTCCCAGTTCTCCACTTTGATCTGTTCGATTCCCTGGTGTCTTAAAGCCCACCTGACTGTGATATTTTGTATTTTTGATGCCTCGATTTTTCCAGATTCCCTATTCATAAGAGCCAATAATTCCTGACATGCTTCGGTCATATCCCGTAAAATGGGAGCTCCTCTTGCAATTGCTTTAGCCCTATCGGCCAAAATACGCAAAGGAGTATTCCTCACTTGCCATGCTAAAGATCTTGCAATTCTTAAGGCCATTAATTTGCCTCCCTTTTTATATCGTTGCCCACTTTCGAGGATTTCACTCTTTAATAAAATAAGCAATTTCCCGCTTCCCTCCTGCTCATAAATAGTATAAAATATCGTTTGTTAAAGGAGGTGCATCATGATAGAGATCAACAAGGAAGAAATTAGGGTCAAGGGTGAGCAGTTGCTGGGAAAGGTCAAAGAGATCGTTCAAGAGGGGAATGTCCGAAAAATCACGATCAAGGACAAAGCCGGAAATGTGATTATTGAATTTCCACTGACCATCGGCGTGCTGGGCGCGGTACTCGCTCCCTTTTTGGCAGCCGTGGGAGCGATTGCAGCACTGGTGACGGAGTGCACGATCTCAGTAGAAAGAAAAGTCAAGGGCAGCCCAAAAACGAAAAAGCCCTAAAATGAAACCAAATAAGCTTTTAATCCTGATAGCGGCTTTGCTGTTTCTAGCCAACTTATCCTTGGGTGCGGAGAATGATCAAAAATCAAATGTAACCCAGGATATCGAAATCATCCTGGATGCCTCGGGCTCCATGATGGCCAAGATCGGCAAAGAAACCAAGATCGATATTGCCAAAAGGGTGCTCATCGATCTGGTGGAGAGCCTGAAGGACCGAACCGATCTGACACTAGCCATTCGGGTCTATGGGCATAAATCCCACCGGGACAAGAAAGACTGCAAAGACACCAAGCTCGAAATACCTTTCGGCAAGCCCGATCCCGCAGAAGCCAAAGCCCTCATGAAAGAAATCAAGGCCCAGGGCTGGACCCCAATCGCCTATTCACTCCTTGAAGCCAAAAATGATTTTGATCTCGAAGCCAAACGCAGGAGAACCATCATCCTCATTACGGACGGGCTGGAATCCTGCGATGGAGATCCCTGCAAAGTCGCCAAAGAGTTTGCTAAACCGGACGTAAACATCGTCATACATGTAATTGGTTTTGATCTCAAGCAGGCAGAGATCGCTCAACTCGAATGCATCGTAAAGCCCTCCGGGGGAATACTTTTGTCCGCCAGAGACGCGGACCAGCTGAAGAAAGCACTGGGGGAGGCCATAAAAACGTCCCTGGGCGGAACCCTCAAGATCACCGCCCTTCGGAACCAAGAGCCGATCAAAGCCTGGGCGGAAGCTTTTAAACCAGGGGAAGAAGAGCCCATCACCGGCAGTGGCATCCAGCCTGACAAGCCCGGCGTGCTCGTGCTCATGCCCGGGACCTATGACATTATAGTAACCGACCTCGACCTCGAGAGCGAACCCAAAATTACCTTACATGGCACTAAGATAGAATCTGGAAAGATAATTGAAAAGACGGTTGATTTCTCCGGGGGAATTTTAATAATTTCCATTCTCAAAAATGGCAAACCATCTAATGGCAGGGCCACGGTTAGAAGGCCGGATGGTGAAGAAGTGTCATGGAAATGGATTGGTATCGATGAACCGGAAAAATTTGAGCTGATTCCAGGAACCTATGACATCATGGTTGAAGACACAAACACAGACATGGGGAAATATCCGACCGTGACCTTCAAAGGCGTAAAAATTATACCCGGTGAAACATTAGAAAGAGTCGCCAAATTTTCTGAAGGATTTTTAAAAGTAAGGGTTCTCAAAGAAGGGGAACAGATCGAAGGCACCGCAACTATAAATTTGGCAAACACTTCAGAAAGGGTTTGCTGGAAAGATACAGAGGAAGAAGAATGGACTCTGTTTAAGCTTTCCCCGGGCATCTATGATATCGAGATCGAGGATGATGACGGGAATAAAAAGTTATATATCGGGGTAGAAATCAGCGCAGAAAAGACCCTGGCTCTTGAGGCTAAATTCTAACCAACCTATTTGCTTTGTGTTATAATTGATTAATGGACCTCTTTGACGCTAATCTAAAAGATTACCAGGACAAGAATGCCCCTCTCCCCTATCGCATGGCCCCCAAAATTTTGGATGAGATCGTGGGACAGGAGCATATTCTGGGAAAAGGGAAACTGCTACGGCGGTTGATCGAAACTGACAAGGTCGCTTCGGTCATCCTCTTTGGTCCACCCGGCACCGGCAAGACGGTCATCGCCCGGGTGATCGCCAACACCACCAAAGGTTATTTTGAATGGATGAATGCCTCAATTGCCAAGGTGGATGACATCCGCAGGGTAAGCCTTGAAGCCAAAGATCGGATAAAGATGCACCAGAATAAAACCATACTTTTCCTGGATGAAATTCACCGCTTCAACAAGCTCCAGCAGGATGCCCTGCTACCGGATGTGGAAGAGGGAAACATGATCCTAATCGGAGCCACTACTGAAAATCCCTTCTTCTACGTAAACTCCGCTCTGGTCTCTCGTTCAAATATTTTCGAGTTGAAGCCTTTAACTGTAAATGATTTAAAAATAATCGTCACCCAAGCTTTGGAAAAAGGCTTTGGAAACAAGAAGATTAAAATGGAAAAGGATGCGTTGGAGCATCTTGCAAATCTTTCAGACGGAGACGGCCGCCGGGCTCTCTCAGCTTTAGAACTTGGAGTTCTCTCAACCCATCCGGACAAGAAAGGAGTCATAAATTTCACTCTAAAAGTAGCGGAAGAGTCCATTCAGAAAAAAGCCGTGGTCTATGATAAGAAAGGTGAAGGACATTATAATACCATCTCTGCTTTTATCAAATCTATGCGCGGGTCGGACCCGGATGCAGTCCTCTACTATCTGGCAAAAATGATTTATGCCGGAGAAGATCCCAGGTTTATTGCCCGAAGGATCGTGATCTGTGCGGCAGAGGATGTTGGAAATGCTGACCCCTTGGCTCTGGTGGTGGCTAATTCCGCCATGCAGGTCGCCGAGTTTGTAGGTTTGCCCGAGGCCCGGATCCCTCTTGCCCAGGCAGCGGTTTATATCGCCACCGCCCCAAAAAGCAATGCCGCTTACCTGGGAATAAATAAAGCCATAAAAGATGTGGAAGAAAATCCAACCCTTGAGGTCCCCAAGCATCTGCAGAACCCGGTCTATGAGGGGGAAAGGAAAATGGGGAAAGGGAAAGGTTATAAGTACGCCCATGATTATGAAGGAGGATTTATTTCCCAGGAGTATCTCCCAGCCAAAAGGAAGTATTACTTTCCCAAGGATATCGGCTTTGAGAAAAAGATTAAAGCGCGCATGGAGGAATTGATGAAACGCGCTGAAAAGGAAGGACTTTAGGAGTTGCTGAGCGTCCGAATTTTTAAAAGTTGACTTTATCAATCGCTGAAGTATAATAAGGCAAAAAGGAGGACAAAAATATGCGCAGAAGATGGTCAATAATTGTTCTTATCATCATAGTTGTGATGGTGGCTCTCGGCATCGCCTACCATTTCTATAGAATCAATGCCCTTAGATCAGCATTAAAACCCTTGGCCTTAGAAGATGAATCGCTTTTCAAGGAAATGCTCACCGCCACCAAAACCCTTCCCAATATCACTCTTGCCGAACTCTCTGAAAAAGCGCAAAAGAATATTGATGCCAGAAATGAGATCGTTTCAAAAGTTAAAGCCTTAGATCCTTACCTTTATAAGAAACAAGTGGGTCTCTTCCTGAGGTTGCTGGAACTGGAGAATGAATATGCGCGCTCGCTGGTAGCCTTGAAGCGCGCCTGGCTTGAGGCCCGCACTCAACCTCGGGAAGAAATTGTAACCGAGGTAGAAGAAGTTCAAATCGCCAAACAAAAGCCCATTTACCGCGAGAAAACCTTTAAGAAAACCCTGGTAAAATTCAGAGAAGTAGTTGAAAAAGCGCAGGCTGCCTCTCGGGAGCATCTGAAAATAAGCGAGGAAATATTGGCTTTCGAAAAACAAAACACTAAATCACTTTCCTCCATTATTCCCAAAAGAAATATCATCCCGCTCCTGGAAGAAGTGATAAGGGAACTGGGGACTAGGGACTGGGGGCTGGGGCTTTAATCATCCCGTTAAGTATCTGGAGCGCGTTTTCCTGGCTCAGTTTTTCCAGGCGGTTGCGTTTGAGCATCAGTTCGCGCATGAAATTGTGGAAGAGATTGACATCCTTGACGACAAAGGTGTTGAAATCCTCGAGCAGAGCGCGACGGATGCCGGAAAGCTGCTCCCAGTGCTTTTTCAGGGTCCCGTAATGATTGGCGTATTTCTGAATGGTGACCACATACTGATAGGTGTCGAACTGCAGGCCCAGGATCTTCTCCATATTGATCTTTAACTTGCCGGATCGCTTGTAGGCAATCCCTTCCTTGATCAGGACCTTAATCTCTTCATTGGTTAGCTCCTTCTGGCGCAGAACCTTGTTGGCAATCACCACATCCTTTGCCAGCAGGGCAGCTTCCGGCGTGGTCAGTGGCAATCCGTAGTACAATCGATAGGCAGCTCGTTCCCTGGGCTGGATCAAATCCGTGCGGTCTGGCGCATTCACAAACTCCCAGCAGATGCGGTAGAGATCGAAGTTCTGGCTATATTTGACGCAACCCTCCAACTTATCATGCGGCGCGGTCAGCACCTTGATCAGATCGTTAACAAGCTGGCGCTCCTCCATGATCAGGTCGCCGGAGGAATGGATGAGCTCCGGCCAGTCGGTCTTTTGGTTGAGCGTGGTCAGCAGCGAATATTGGCCAAAGGGGTGGCTTCCCCACTTCATGGAAATCACCTCACCGCTTGAGTTCCTGACCGTGTCATAATATGTGTATTCGCGCTCTTCCATCGGCTGCTTCAGATCCGCCGCCACTGCCGGAGGGATGTCTTTCCAATTCCCTTTTTTGTCCCGAAAGATCCATTTCTTCTTTTCCGGATGCCACTTGATCATTCCTTCCATAGGAATGATGGTCTGGTCATGATAGATGTTGGAGACATAGTCTTCGACCTTCTTGAAAACATAGAAATCTCCGGGCGTGGTGGGATAAGCCAGATGGGACTCAAACATAGGGTTTCCGTCCTTGTCCCGTCCCTGCAGCAGATAAAATTTGGTTTGAGGACCGCCCCGGATTCTGAGCCGGGCAAAGGGCTGCCCCTTGAGGTAGACGATCCAGTCGCCGGAATAAGGATAGACCGCGATCTTGACTTCGGAGGTCGCCGCGAATTTCTGCTGGAGCTTGTCCAGATCGTCCGCAAAGTTGACCTGGTCGGCCAGATAGGGAACCGCGCGGACAGCCTCCTCACTTATACGTTTCGAATATGGATAGACTTTCATCTGCGCCCCAATCGGAAGCAGATGATAAAGGAAGACCGCATTCCGGGGCGAAACGTGCATGCAGCCGTGGCTTTTGTAAAGGTCACCCAGAATTTCATTCAAGAGTACGCCGAAGTTATAACGATTAAGCGCCCCCACAATGTTAAGATTCAACCCTTCGTCCCGCTTCCCTCGCACCGCCTCCTCTATCCGCTGCAGCATGATTGCCCGCTCGCGTTCAGTAAAGAGCAGGCTCTCCTCATCCGGCTTGAAGAAAGTGGAAAAGGAAAGATCCGCCAAATATTTCGCACCCCTGGGTGGAGTAACTTTTTTGAAATCCAAACGTTGGTTAAGCCAGCCTTCCACAATGTTCTGACGGTTCTCCAGGGAAAGGACTCCCATCTCATCAAAGTCCTTACGCAGATCAGCCCGCAGCTTCTTGAAAAGCTGCCAATCCTTTATGACTCTTTCGTACCAGCCCGCCTGTTTGTCAATGATCAGGCTGTTAATGCGCAGGAAATGATAAAGGCCGAGGGCTTCCCAGCGCGAGCGCTCATGCCGCGGCAACCGGTTCTCCTTGTATTCCTTAAAGGCCTTGACCACTCGCGCATCCATCAACTGTTCATCTTCGCGATTCAGCTCAAAGCCCTTGAACAATTTATAGTAACTGTACATGGCCAGATTTCCCTTGGCCGGGATCGTTCTTCCTTGAGAGGCCTTGAATTCATAAAGCGATCGGTAGAACTCGAAGTTCCGGTTCTGCGCCAGAACCGAAGTTTGGTCATCCGTGCCGGGCAATGTCAGAAGATGCACCAGGTCCTTGATCAGAACGATCTGCTCATAGACCAGCTCGCCGGCAGCGTAACCCATTTCCGGATAATGATATTTTCCATCACTGGTCCAGAGCAAGACGTACTTGCCAAAGTCGTGGCCGGCATAGCGCGCCGCCATCACTCTGCCGTTCCGGTCGAGATTGATATCATAATAATTATAGACACGCTCCTCATCCGAGCGCTCCAGATCGGCCAGGATGTGGTCGGGAAGCTTGTACCACTTTCCGTTCTTTTGATAGAGCCATTTGCCATCGATCTTTCGGATCCAGGCACCAAAGGGAACGATCGTATTCTGGTAATATGAGTTGCTCAGATAATGATCGGTCAGGCGCAGGATCTTATATTCTCCCGAATCGGTGGGGGTGGTGAGCATAAAGTCCCACTGCACCGGTTTGCCTTTCTGCACCTCATAGGCCATCAGGTATTCATAAGGCGGTCCGGCAAGGGCGCGGACCTTGGCGTAGGGATAGCCGTTGACCAGGATAAAAAGGAGATCGAGCGAGGGGTAGACCAGGATCTCGGTTTTGTAACTCTTAAAAGTCAGGCGGTGTTTTTCAATGTCCGCGCTGGAGCTGGTTTTATCAATGAGGTAAGGAACCTTTTCGATCGGAAAAGGGGGTTCGTTCTTTTTTAATTTATATTTCTTGATCTTCAGCGGAATGCCGGCGGGGATGGTC
>Ga0111227_1073_pt1 | contig 14448 bp, 13 predicted proteins | sample DeeMarSWOR152_54_FD_80391 | JGI IMG/M metagenome (GOLD analysis project Ga0111227, IMG submission 80391) | candidate division WOR-1 bacterium DG_54_3 | reverse complement strand
GGAAACCCTGAATGTCGGGAATTCTGGAACTACCATCCGCTTGATGGCGGGCATCCTTTCCGGCCAGCCTTTTACCACACAAATCACCGGGGACGAGTCGATTCAGCGGCGCCCCATGCGGAGGATCGTTGATCCCTTGCGGGAGATGGGGGCAAGCATTGAGGGCAGGGTGGAAGGGAACAATATTTATGCTCCGCTTAAGATCTCAGGGGGCGAGCTTTCTCCCCTTGAATATGAACTGCCCGTGGCATCGGCTCAGGTCAAATCCGCCATTCTTCTGGCCGGTCTTTTTGCCCGAGGAGAAACCATGGTCATCGAGAAGAATCCTGCCCGGGACCATACCGAACGAATGCTTTCAAGGGAATTTTGCGGGGCAGACATTGATATCCCCGGAGATCTGTCTTCAGCCTCCTTTTTTATGGTGGCGGCTCTACTGATCCCAAACTCAGAATTGTTGGTTAGAAAGGTTGGGGTCAATCCCACCCGGACCGGGATAATCGATGTTTTGCACCGCATGGGAGCGGATTTGCAGGTTAAGGATGAGGAGATAATTTCAGATGAGCCACGGGCAAATATCTTAGTCCGCTCTTCGAAGCTTAAGGGAATAAAGATCTCAGGAGAGATCATTCCTCGTATCATTGATGAAATTCCAATAATTGCGGTGGCGGCGACCCAGGCTGAGGGGACAACCGAGATCCGCGGTGCAGAGGAGCTCCGCATCAAGGAAAGCGACCGGATTTCCACCATATCTTCAGAACTCAAGAAAATGGGGGCGGTGGTCAAGGAGCTTGAGGATGGAATGGTCATCAAGGGGCCCTCCGCGCTCAAGGGCGCAACCGTCAAAAGCTATGGTGACCACCGGGTGGCCATGGCTCTGGCCATGGCAGGGCTGATTGCAGAGGGGGAGACAATCATTGAAGATACCGCCTGCATCGAAACCTCTTTTCCAGGCTTTGAAAAGATCTTGAATCAAATTAAATCATGAAACACCAGTTTAAACAAAGGATCATCTATAAGGACACAGATGCTGAAGGGGTGGTCTACTACGCCAACTATCTTGGGTTTTTTGAGCGGGGAAGAATGGAATTGTTGAGGAGTATGGGAGTCTCCCTCAAAGATCTAAGTGAGCAAAAAGGGATCGCTTTTACCATAACCAAAGTTGAGTGCGATTATCATGCTCCGGCTTTGCTGGACGATGAGATAACAATAATTACCGAGATCCTAGAAACAACCTCTGCCACAATAGTGTTTAAGCAGGAGGCAATGAGAAGCGAAAAGCTTCTGGTTTCTGCTATAATTACCGCCTGCGCCATAAGCTTAAAGACCTTCAGGCCGGCCCGCCTGCCTCGAGAACTATCTTCCCTTCTTGAGTAAAACAATATTCTCAATATGCGGGGTATGGGGGAACATGTCTAAGGGCTGGCATTTTTCGATTTTATAGTCGTATTCCCTTAATACTTCCACGTCGTGCTTCTGAGTGAATGGATTGCACGAGACATAAACAATCTTGGGTGGGGCAATTTCTCCTATTTTTTTAAGGACATTTTTGTGAACGCCGGGACGGGGCGGATCTAGTATCATTGTCTCGAACTTCCCTTCCAGCGATTTTATTATTTCCTCCACTCTTCCTGCGATTGCGGAAAAATTCTTGATGCCGTTAAGCTCGGCATTGGACCTGGATAACTCTACTGCCGACGGGTTTTCCTCTACCCCAACGACATTTTTTACATTACCTGCCAGGGAGAGCCCAATACTCCCGGTTCCTGAATACAAATCGAGCAGCGTTTCATGTCCCTCTGTGCCGGCAAAATCTTTGACGATTTCTAAAAGTTTTTCCGCCTGGTGGGTATTGGTCTGGAAGAATGATTGTACGGGGATTTTAAATTTGATGCCAGCCAGGGATTCTATTAGATAATCTTGCCCGAGGCTTTGCTGGATATCTCCGTAGGAGCGGTCTGCTGGCGAAAGATTTATGCTCCAGGTAACGCCCTGGGCCAGATCCCGGATCTTTTCCCAGAGCTCTTCCAGCGGGAATTCAACCTGGTCTGAGGTCAGAATGTTCAGGATGGTGTTCTTGACGTTCTTGCCTTCACGTATAACCACGTGCCGCATGGGGCCCCGGGTTTTATCTGGGGAAGCATAACGGTAGCCTTTCAGCTTTTTCCATGAGATAAAATAGCGCAGGCGATTGAGAATCTGGTTGCTGTGCTCTGACATCAGCCAGCATTTTTCAATATTAATGACGTCAAATTTTCCGGCTTTGAGCCCAATCGTGTAATTCGGACCAAAGGCGAAATCCATGCGGTTGCGGTAGAAATAGATCTCAGGGGAAGGGATAATGGGCGAACAGGAGCCAAAAAGCTGCCTGACCTTTGCTTCTTTATTTTTTAATTGCTCTACATAAGGAACGTTCTGAAACTTACAGCCGCCGCATTGCCCAAAGTGCTGGCACTTAGGTGTCATAAGAAAAAATTAATGATTCCCGCGCTGGCTGCCCACATGATGCAGGATGCGATGGTAGTCCCGATGGTCGCACAGATGAAGGTCGGGATCCGGGGAAGGCCTAAAAGATAAGCTGCCACACATCCGGTCCAGACCCCCGTTCCCGGGAATGGAATCGCCACAAAAATTGTCAGTCCCACCAGCTCAAATTCCTCTATAATTTTGCTTTTGGTTCGCGTACGGTGAAAAAGCCATTCAAAAAATTTATCAAAAACTTCGATCTTTCTTAGCTTTTGAGTTAGGGTATTGAGAAACCAAAGGATGGGGATGATTGGCAGGATGCTCCCAAGGATGCTAAGCAAAATAACTCTGGAAGGAGTCAAACCGAAATATAATATTCCAAGCGGCACCGAACCTCTAACTTCAATAATTGGAGCAGCAGCGGTTATAAAGATTATTAGCTCTTGGGGAAGACTCTTGAAGAGATTAACCAGCCACACTTATTTTTTCAACCAGCCCATCATGCCGCGCAGCTCCGCCCCCACCTTTTCGATCTGGTGGTCCTTGTCCTTTTCACGCAGGGCCTTAAAATTCGGTGCCCCTGCCTTATTTTCTTTGATCCATTCCCTGGCAAAGGCGCCGGACTGGATGCGCTTGAGGGCTTTTTTCATTTTGTTTTTTACTTTTTCATCAATAATCTTTGGCCCAACAGTTAAATCTCCATATTCAGCGGTATTGCTGATGGCTTTGCGCATGCCCGCGATTCCCTGTTTGTAGATCAGGTCCACGATCAACTTTAATTCATGGCAGCATTCAAAATAGGCCATCTCTGGTTGGTAACCAGCTTCTACTAGTGTTTCAAACCCGGCTTTAACCAGTGAAGTACATCCTCCGCATAGCACGGTTTGCTCGCCGAAAAGATCAGTCTCAACCTCTTCCTTGAAAGTAGTTTCGAAAACGCCGGCCCGGGTTCCACCAATCCCTTTTGCATATGCCAGAGCGGTTTCTTTGGCTTTCCCACTGGCATCTTGAAATACCGCAATTAAACAAGGTACGCCGGCTCCTTTAGTAAAGGTCTCCCTCACCATGAAGCCCGGACCTTTGGGTGCGACCATAATCACATCGATGTCTTTGGGCGGTTTGATGGCTTTAAAGTGGATATTGAAGCCATGGGAAAACATCAAGGTTTTATCTTTTTTCATCGATTTTTTGATCGATTCTTTATAGACCCTGGCTTGAAGCTCATCTGGAATAAGGATCTGGACAATATCCCCGGCTTTGGCGGCTTCAGCTGCGGACATGACTTCGAATCCGGCGGATTTGGCCCTTTCCCAATTTGGAGTCCCCTCTACTTCAGCAATGACAACGTTTAGCCCACTATCTTTCAGGTTCTGGCCTTGTGCCCCTCCCTGGTTGCCAAACCCAATAATAGCAATAGTCTTGTCTTTTAATACCTCTAGATTTGCATCGTTATCATAGTAAACTTTTGCCATTACTCTTTTCCTCCTTGCCCCGAGCTTGTCGAGGGGCCCCTCTGTAACGCGATCTTGCCGGTCCTGACTAATTCCTGGATGCCGAACTTTTCAAGTAGCTTCTGCATGTCTTCGACCTTGTGCTTTTCGGCTGAAATTTCTATAGTCAATGAGTCTTGAGCCACATCTATGATGCGGGCTTTAAAAATATCTACGATCTGAGTTATCTCACCGCGAGTTTTTTCGCTGGCATGGACCTTAATTAGAGCCAGTTCTCTCTCCACCGCTTCTTCGGCCGGCAAATCAAAGACTTTTAAAACATCGATTTGCTTGTAAAGCTGTTTGATTATCTGCTCTAGAGTCTGTTCGTCGCCTTCTGCCACAATGGTCATGCGTGAAATCTCGGGATTGTCAGTTGTGCCAACCGCCAGGCTTTCGATGTTGAAACCTCGGCGGCTGAATAGACCCGAAACCCGGTGCAGAACACCTGGTTTATTTTCTACGATTACCGAAATTGTGTGTTTCACTTCACTCTCGTTACGCGTTGCTCGTTACGCATTTACTAGTCAATCAGCATCTCATTAATCGCTTGGCCGGGCGGAACAAACGGGAAAACGTTTTCCTCCTTGTTTACGGCAAAGTCCATCAAAACCGGACGATCCTTTATCTTGAGAGCTTTTTCCAGAGCTTTTTTTACCTCTTCGGGCTTAGTTATCCGCATGGCGGCTGCGCCAAAGGCTTCTGCGACCTTTACCAGATCCGGATTATTGTAAAGATCAGTGGCTGAATAGCGCTTTTCATAAAGCAATTCCTGCCACTGCCTTACCATTCCCAAATAACAATTATTGAGAACTGCGATCTTGATAGGCAGTTTGTTGTTGACGGCAGTAACCATTTCTTGAATGTTCATCTGAATGCTTCCGTCTCCGGCTATATCAAAGACGATCGCATCCGGTTTTCCGACCTGAGCCCCGATGGCAGCCGGGAAGCCATAACCCATGGTTCCCAGGCCGCCGGATGAAACCCAGGTTCTGGGCTTATTAAACTTGTAATACTGAGCCGCCCACATCTGGTTTTGTCCGACCTCGGTGCAGATGATGGCTTCTCCCTTGGTAACCTGGTAAATCATTTCAACCACGTATTGTGGCTTTAAATATTTGCCTTTTTTATAAGTTAAAGGATATTTCTTTTTCCATTCTTCAATTTGCTTTAGCCAGGCCTCGTGCTTTCCCCTTTCGATCTCGACTTTGGCGATCAGATCTCTCAGAGTTTGTTTTGCATCTCCCACAATCGGAACGTCAACTTGCACGTTCTTCCCGATTTCGGCCGGATCAATGTCGATGTGGATGTGTTTGGCCTTGGGGGCAAAAGTGGCAAGATGCCCGGTGACCCGGTCGTCAAAACGTGCGCCAATGGCGATGAGCAGATCGCATTCCTGGACGGCATAATTGGCATAAGCAGTTCCGTGCATGCCGAGCATGTGAAGAGCTAGTTCATGGTCATCTGGAAAGGCGCCCAACCCCATCATGGTGGTGGTGACCGGAATATTCATTTTTTCAGCAAATTCCTTAAGCTCTTTGGTGGCGCCCGAGATGATGATTCCACCGCCGGCATAAATTACCGGCCTTTGGCAGATCGAGATCATCTTGGCGGCAGCCTTTATCTGTCGGGGATGCCCTTTGAGGGTCGGCTTATAACCCGGCAAATCTATTTTGTCCGGATATTTAAACTTGAACTTCTTGGTTTGGGCATCCTTGGCAATGTCGATGACCACCGGCCCCGGCCGGCCGCTTTTGGCAATGTGAAAAGCTTCCTTAATAATCTGCGGTATATCTTCTGCATTTTTAACCAGATAATTATGTTTGGTGATAGGCTGGGTAATGCCGGTTACGTCCGCTTCCTGAAACGAATCTCTGCCGATCAAAGCCGTGGCAACCTGTCCGGTAATGGCCACAATTGGGATGGAATCCATGTAAGCGGTGGCAATTCCGGTAATCAGGTTGGTTGCTCCTGGGCCAGAAGTGGCCATGCACACCCCGACTTTGCCGGTCACGCGGGCATAGCCATCTGCAGCATGCGCTGCGCCTTGCTCATGCCGGGTCAAAATATGCTGGATGGCCTTTTCTTTGTAGAGTGCATCATAGATGGGCAAAACCGCTCCGCCCGGATAGCCAAAGATGTGTTCCACCCCTTCTTTTTTCAATGATTCTATCAATGCTTCCGCGCCGGTAAGTTCCATAGTGGGTGAATTTTACCACACTTCATAGTGAAGGGTCAAAGATAAAGTGAAATTTTTAGTAAAAATGAAGATAATTATATATATAGCACTTCGAGGGAGGCATTATAGGGCCCTTGAAAAAATGGAGTATTGAGAATGGGAAAAGGAGAAATAAATATAATAAAAATAGTTAGAAATATTCGAAAAGCTATGCCTTTATCCATTAAAGATCAATTATCAAGAAAACCTGAATATAGGAATGGGGATTTAAAGCTAAAAAGAAGAGCTCAAGAAGGGGATGTCTTGAGGGCGACAGAGGCGAAATGGCTGGGTCCTCTTGCTCAGGAACACGGAAAAGCAATTGCTGCCTTGCGAAAAAGAATGGATACTTCTCCAGTTGACATAGAAATTGAGATACCTCCAGAGCAAATTATTAATATTCATAGTGAAACATTGCAAAGAAATTTTAAGTTATTTCCACTTACCATTGGATTCTTAAAAAATTTTTATAAAAATCAACTCGTAGATGTGCTATTACATCGACAAATTAACTTATCAAAAAAGGACCATGAGATGCCTGGTTATATTAAGCTTTACGAAGCGATTGATTTGTTAAAAGTAATTAATCCTTCATTATTAGGCAATATACGCTTGAGATTACCAGCAGAAGCACTGATAGACATCTTTTTCTCATGTCCTGATCCTGTATGTGCAGAAAAGCGCGAAAGCATCCCTCACATATTAACTGCCAGCCGGTTCATAGACCGAGAAATAAATCGGGATGAGTTTGATATTGAATTAATGAGAGACGAAGTTAAAGAAAATGACTGGTTTGTCTATCACTACGGATATCGCGATCCGGATGATGGTTTGTATAAAAGTGGTCGATGGAAAGTGAATCCATCCGGAGAACTTAACACCAGTGTTATCTTTGAAATGGTTTTTAAATAGTCCTTTGGGTCCTTTATCCTCTTAAAACCGCTCCAGTATTAGCCGAACTTACCAATTCATGATAGCGCTTGAGCCAGCCGTAGTTTATCTTTGGTTTGGGAGGCTTCCACAGGGCTAATCTCAAGTTGATCTGGTCCTGGCTGAGCTTTAGGTTAATTTTGCGCTTGTGAATATCAATTTCGATAGTGTCCCCGTTTTTAATTATGGCGATTGGCCCGCCTTCCGCCGCTTCAGGGGAGATGTGGCCGATGCAAACTCCGCGGGTTCCGCCCGAAAACCTTCCGTCCGTGATCAGGGCAACCTGTTCTCCCAGTCCCATTCCAGAAATTGCCGCAGTTGGGGCAAGCATCTCCCTCATTCCTGGTCCGCCTTTCGGCCCTTCATAGCGCACAACCACTACCATGCCAGGTTTGATTTTTCGAGCTAAAATGGCTTTCATGGCTTGTTCTTCCGATTCAAAAACAATTGCTTTTCCTTTAAATTTCATAGCTTTGGGGGAAACTGCGCTTTGTTTAACCACGCATCCGTTGGGGGCCAGATTTCCTTTGAGAACCGCCATGCCACCTTCTTTATGATAGGGGTGGCTTAATGCCCGAATAATATCATGATCATAGATTTTGCCTTCAGCTGCCAGAAGTATTATGCTTTTTCCGCTGACCGTCAGATTATTTTTTAATTTATTCTTCAGGACATGCATTGCTCCCTGGACTCCGCCTGCATATTCAAAGTCTTCCATAAAATATTCTCCAGCCGGACGGAGGTTGGTAATATGCGGGACTTTTTTACTTACTTCATCAAAAAGCTCAAGATGAATATCTATCCCTGCCTCGTGAGCAATGGCGGGAATGTGCAAAACAGTATTGGTCGATCCTCCTAAGGCATTGTCCATCACAACTGCGTTATAGATGGCATTATGGTTTATAATTTTTCTGGCCGTGATGTTTTTCTTTACCAGTTCCACAAGCCTTTCTCCGGATTCAAAAGCAATCCTTTTCTTTTTGGCAGAGACTGCCAGAGCGGTGCCACAGCCAGGCAGAGACATTCCCATGGCTTCGGTTATGCAAGCCATGGTATTGGCAGTGTAAAGACCCTGACAAGCGCCCGCTCCGGGGCAAGCTTCCATTTCCAGACACTCAAGCTCGCTTTGCGAGATCTTTCCCACTTTATGAGCGGCAATCGCCTCAAAAGTATCCCTGACAAAAGATCTTCTTTTCATTTGATAGCGGCCGGAAAGCATGGGTCCTGCCGTAACTACAATGGAAGGAATGTCCAATCTGCCAGCAGCCATGAGCATTCCAGGAGTGATTTTGTCGCAGGCCGTAAGGAGAACTAAACCATCCAGGGCATGGGCTTGGGCCATGGATTCCACACAATCTGCGATCAGTTCTCGAGAGGGAAGAGAATAATGCATTCCCTTATGTCCCATGGCAATTCCGTCGCAAATGCTGGGGATGCCAAAGGTGAAGGCTTGGCCTCCTCCTGCAAAAATTCCATTAGTAATCGCTTCTGCTAGGGGACGCATATCGACATGTCCAGGAACCAGATTGGTATAACTGTTAGCAATCCCAATAAAGGGTTTGCCCATTCCCTTTTTGGTGATCCCCGTTCCGTAAAGTAAGGCACGATGAGGAACCCTTTCCAAACCTTTTTTTGCTCGATCCGATCTCACTTTTTCTCACCTTCCTTCAGGATTTCTGCGATCCATTTGAGTGCGCCGCGCGCTTCATGCACGCCTTCTTTGATTTTAGGCCTTTTGGCTTTTTTCCCTAAAGCAAGAAGATAGGCAATTTTGCCCGCCTGGGTTGGGATATTAGCCAACTTGGCCTGCTTGAGCAAGTCCTCGCTCAAGAAGGGAACAATTCCATAGGCTCCTATTCCGTGAATTTCTACCATTTTCAGCTCGCGGGTGGCAAAAGCGTAACCAGATCCTCCACTTTTGCGTGAGTAAAAAAATATTTTACGAGTTTTTTAAAATCTTTCAGGTCTCCCTCTCCGCCCGGCTTTTGATCGACCAGGATTTTATTTTCAGGCTGAATATATTTGAATGCTTTGAAGGGGGCATGGGGGGCTTTCTGGTAAACCAGCATCCAGAGCCCGTCGTCGATTCCGAGGGCCATCTTGCTTCCATCCGGAAGAGCGATCTCTTCGCTTTTTAAAGTGATAGTTCCCACAAATTGCTTGTCTTGAAAGTCGACTCGATCTAAATATTTACTGAGCGCGGGCATTGATATCCCTATTATAAAGCAAGAGAGTAAAAAGCACAATAAAATTATTGAAATTCCCTAAGATTACTGCCGAAATAGATATGCCATGGTAAGAGTATCACCCAAGGTCAGAGCGCAGCAATTCCGCGAAAAGGTTTATCAATGGGCGCAAAACAAGCCCCAGCAGAATGTCGCCTATTTTTGCATGGAATATGGATTGAAAAGCGATTTTCCCATTTATTCCGGCGGTCTGGGCATATTGGCTGGGGATACATTAAAATCTGCAGCCGATTGCGGGAGACCATTGGTGGCGGTGGGGCTTCTTTATCGAGACGGTTATTTTGATCAACTTATCATGCACGGGCGCCAGGAAGCAGATCGTCAAAAATGGAATCCAAGCAGATATCCGGGAATAGTCGATTTGCGCGACTCCGTTTCCCTCCTCATCGCGGGAAAGAAAGTTAATTTTCGCTTGTGGGGGTATGAAGTCCAAGGCATCGGAGGGAATTTTGTCCCCCTCTTTTTGCTAGATTCGATGGGGGCTTCCAATCCGGCTGGCTTTGAAGGAATAACCAGCCGGCTCTACGCGGCGGGGAACTGGGAAAGATTGCTCCAGGAGATGGCTCTGGGTATTGGTGGGGTGAGGGTGCTGGAGTGGTGCGGATTGCCCATCGCCTATTACCATTTAAATGAAGGGCATGCCGCCTTCGCAACCGTCGAGCTTTTAAGTCGGCTGGGCAAAGCATTTGAAAATCTTGAGCAGGAAGATTTCCAAAAAGTAAGAGAAATGTTCTCTTTTACAACGCATACTCCGGTTCCGGCGGGCTTTGATAAGTTTTACGTGGAAGAGGTGGAGCATGCTTTTAGCGATCAATTTCTTCGCTCTGCCGCTCTGACTTTGGGGAAAGATCCGGTTGATCAGAGCTTTGTTAACATGGCCTTGCTGGCGATGAGGATGTCGTCGGTCAAGAACGGCGTCTCCGTTCTCCACGCAGAAGTGTCCGAGAAAATGTTCCCGGATTTTGTCCCGATCATCGCGGTTACCAACGGAGTGCATCATCTTACCTGGACGGCAGCTGCTACCGCGGAATTATTCGATAAATACTGTCCGGGATGGAAAGAGAACCCAAAGGGATTGGAAGAACTGCACGCGCTAAGAGAGGATGTGAATTTTAGGGATGATTTGCTTCGGATGCATTTTCAGAATAAAAGGGTCCTTCTGCAGAGGGTCAAAAAAATGATCGGGGTTGATCTGGCAGAAGATGTTTTCACGGTTGGGTTTGGCCGGCGCTTTGCCGCCTATAAGCGCGGAAATCTTCTTTTTCAGAACGAGGACAGGCTTCTCCGTCTGGCCAAGGAGACGGGAGGCATACAATTGATTTTTGCCGGGAAGGCCCATCCTGCGGATGGCGAAGGAAAAGGGATTATCGCGCAGGTCATAGAGACCGGAAATCGCTTAACCGAAGCATCCGGCGGGAGCATCCGTTTTGCCTTTTTGCCCAATTATAATATGGAGATTGCCGCGGATATGATAGCGGGGGTAGATGTCTGGCTTAACAATCCGTTAAGACCGCATGAGGCTTCGGGGACGTCAGGCATGAAGGCAAGTCTGAATGGCGTTCCAAATGTGAGCATCGAAGACGGATGGTGGGCGGAAAGGCGCGGTGGGGGGTGGATGATCGGAGATAAAGGTTTGACATCGACCTCCGAAGATCCTCTTCTATATTTAGCTGATTCGGCGTCTCTTTATGAGGCATTGGCGGAGGTGGGCAGGCTTTTTGTCCAGCGTTCAACCGATCCTACCTTTGTAAATGTCATGGTCGAAGCCATCGCAGGAAATGGTTCTTATTTTAATACCCACCGCATGATAGAGGATTATGACAAAAAGGTATGGATCCCGAGAATTGTTCCGCCTTTGACGATAACCAGGACCGATAAAAAGCCCGCCTATACTCTCTTGGATCTGCTGGGTCAGGTAGGGAAAATAAGCTATGACATGGCAAATGCGGAAAGAGGACCGGAAGTCGAGGCTCAGCTTGCCGAGGCCCTTATCCGAAATTTAAAATGTATCCGAGTTACCAGATACGATGCTCACAACGAATCGGTGAGGATCGAGCGGAGATGGATAGGCAAACACTTCGGGACCATCATTTATGAGGAGCATGAGAGCGAAATTGGCAAATCGGGATTCGATCACTGGAAAACTCTCGAGGAATTCTCGGGCGAGGTCATGGCGGACCTGTTGAGAGAAAGAAAAATCCAGATCGTTGCCCATCCGGAGAGAGACCTCCGCTGTTACCGTGATGGGAAGCTAACTTCTTCAGATCCTTTTGTTCTGGTCCCAGAAATAGTGAACGGGCGAATCCGGGGTGCCTACAAGATAGATTTCCTACCGGGCAAATTAAAAGGAAAAAAGGCGGAATACGTTTTTCTGAACGCTTTGATGGAGGTGGTGGGGATGGCAAAAGCAAACCTCCTTGCCCAGCAGCTGCGGGAGGATCTGAATGGTCTTAATACGGAGAACGAGGTGATAAACTGGGCTTTGGTGCTGATGACGGCCGGCGGCTTTGTTGATATGCCCAGATATGCGGTGGAGACCAACCGCGTGGCTGTTTTCTTAAATAATCAGGCAGGGGAGTTGATCGGAGCCCGGGCAATCGGCGAGACCACCTGGTCGGAATACAACAGGAATCTCCATCGCATCACCCAGGATCATTATAAAGACGGGGTACGGCGCTACCTCAGGGCATACGACCAAAGCCAGGCAAGCTTGAATTTGCACGTAAAGGGAAAAAATATCGGCCAGAATGTTATTCATGCGCCGATCAAAGTTGAGAGCAGTATTCCAATTTTCGACCACAGAGAGTTCGACGGAGAATTCAGCACGCGCAAGCTTTCCCAGCTGAAAAGGGCGGTCGAGGAAGTATTAATTTTGGAGGGGAAAACGGTTGAGGACTATCTTTTACTGCCGATCAAGGGTCCGGATGAAAAAACTTACGGTATAGTTTATGTGGATAATGCTTTCTCTCATAAGCCGCTGGATGCAAAGCGATATATAGGCATTATTCAGGCAGCGGCAAATAGGATCGCTGAGCTCCGCGCTTAAGCGGTTTTCTTGCTTCTGTATCTTCCCCATGCTATAATCCCCTCACCATGCTTAGGTATCTTACTGCCGGAGAATCTCATGGAATAGCTTTAGTGGCTATCCTCGAAGGCTGTCCTGCCAATCTTCCTCTTTCAGAAGAAGATATAAATCGGGAGCTGGAAAGACGACAGCAGGGTTACGGCCGCGGCGAAAGGATGAAGATTGAGTCGGATAAGGCAGAGATCGTTTCCGGCATCAGAAACGGAAAAACCATAGGCAGCCCGATTTCCCTCCGTATTCCGAATCGAAGCACTGAACTATTCGAAAAAGTGATTACTCAACTTCGCCCCGGACATGCAGATCTCCCTGGTGCTTTAAAATACAACCAAAAGGATGTTCGGAATATTCTCGAGCGGGCTTCTGCCCGGGAAACCGCCGCCAAGGTTGCGATGGGAGCGATTGCTAAGAAGCTGCTTTCCGAATTCAAAATAAATGTTTTTAGTAGGGTGATGAAGATTGGCGGAGCAAGTGAAGAAGCGGAATGGAAAAAGCTAATCGATAAGGCAGCGGAAGAAGGCGATTCCTTGGGGGGGGCTTTTGAGATTACGGTTACAGGGATGCCGATTGGTTTAGGGAGTCATGTTCATTGGGATCGCCGTTTGGATGGCAATTTGGCGAGGGTGCTCATGGCTGTTCCGGCGGTAAAAGGGGTAGAAATTGGACTGGGTTTTGGGGTGGCAGATTTGCCCGGCTCAAAGATGCACGATGAAATTTTCTATAGCAAAGACAAAGGCTTTTTCCATAAAACCAATCAGGCGGGGGGACTTGAGGGGGGTATTACAAATGGTGAGCCAATTGTGATCCGGGCAGCGGTAAAACCGATTGCCACGCTTAAGAAACCCCTTAAATCCGTGGATCTTGTTTCAAAAAAAGCGTCCGAGGCTTTAGTTGAGCGCTCCGATATCTCTGCGGTCGAGCCCGCGGCGGTAGTGGGAGAGGCAGCGGTGGCGCTGGAGCTGGCAGCCGCCTTCCTTGAGAAATTTGGCGGAGATTCGATCGAGGATGTGGCAGCTTCTTATAAGGCGTATCTAGCCAGAGTTATTTGACGCCATCTCTTGGATTTGCTATAATTCCTGGTTCGTAGAATGAAAGGAGAGTTGTTTTGGCAGCTAAAATAAAATTGCAAAGAAAAGGAGCAAAAAATCAGCCTTTTTACAGAGTGGTTGTCCAGGATGAGTCGGCTGCTCGCGACGGAAGAGTAATTGACATCCTTGGGAAATATAACCCCTTAGTTGAGCCATCTCTCTTTGAGGTGAATAAGGAAAAGACCCTGGCTTGGCTTGCCAAGGGAGTGGAGCCAACCGAGAAGGTAAGAATCCTCTTGGGAAAAGCAGGGATACTTCCCCAAGTGGATTTGGTTTCGCTCCCAAAGAAGAAGCCAAGGGCGGAGCTAAAGGCTGAAAAGCCCCCTGAAGAGGCAAAACCAGCGGAAGCAGCAAAGCCGGAAGAAAAGAAGGCAGCGGAAAAGGAAAAAGCGAAAGGAGGGGAGAAGAAAGAGGAGAAGGAAAAGGAACAGGCAAAGGCACAGGAAAAGCCCCTCGATGAATCTCGGGGCAAGGAGGAGCAGTCATGAGAGAACTGGTGGAATACATCGTCAAAGCATTAGTGGATAAGCCGGATCAGATAAGCGTTAAGGAAACTCAAGGAGAAACTGTCACCATTTTGGAAATAAAGACTGCACCGGAAGATGTGGGGAAGGTAATTGGACGCGAAGGAAGAATCGCAAATGCAATCCGCACCATTACTAAGGCGGCGGCAGCCAAGCAAAACAAAAGAATAACGGTTGAAATCTTAACTGCTGAAGGCGAAGCCCCTCGACAAGCTCGGGGCGAAGGAGGCAAATAAATGGTAGAAAAAGAAAAAGCAATTGAACTTAAGCGTGTGGTTATGGTTAAAGCCATTGTGACAGAGGCGTTTAAGCAGAATTTGGTAAGGGAATTGGAAAGGGCCACCAGCAATCTTGATACCCAAGCTTCTCAAATGGGAGAGAGAAGCAAATCTTATATGGAGAGCTTG
>Ga0111227_1057_pt1 | contig 14457 bp, 11 predicted proteins | sample DeeMarSWOR152_54_FD_80391 | JGI IMG/M metagenome (GOLD analysis project Ga0111227, IMG submission 80391) | candidate division WOR-1 bacterium DG_54_3 | reverse complement strand
CCCAATAGCTTTGCTGACTCAGAAAAGCACCTCTATTATGGAGGCGGAATAAAATTGGTGATGCTCGGAGAAGTGGATATTGAAGAGGAAGATGGGAGTTCCATTAACATAAAGGGAGGAATTGGTCTGGATTTGCAAGTCTCACGCCTTCAGTCATCTGGTCATGATTCCTATAAGAAGTTAGGATTGACTGAAATCCAAGGGGCTGTCGATTTCGGACTCCAAGTTTTTCAATTTGCAGGATACATGGGCTTCAAATTCAGTGGAATTTCTGGAGACTTTACCCTTATCGACGAGAGGAAAATGGATGCCAAAGCAAGGGGCCTCTTTAGCCTGTTTTTGGGATTGAATTTCCCAATCAGTCGCCGTCTGACTCTTATTTCTGAATATTCCTTTTTCACCGAGCGCTACTGGTCTCTTGGACTCCGTATGAATATATAAACCTTATTTTGAGCTGAATTTATTCTTCGTCAAATTTTTCATTCATAATTCTCTGCTCTGAATCTTTGCCTGACAGAAATCAGCTCCCTAGACTGCCAAACATCTCCTAATTCTTTGCGTATTTGAGACCTTTCTAAAAATCAAATCCGATAAATGGATGGAATTTTAATGAGATTAACAATTACCTAATAGAGCAAATAGGATTTTCTTTGCTCAGAAAAACTGTTTAACTGCTCGGTATAGCTTTTAACTATTTCTTTGACTTCTTTACCTTTCTCAAGATCCTCTCTGACCTTTGCAGTTCCCATGATTCTATCAAAATAATCCTGGTGGAACTCGAAATGATCGGGATAAATCGCCATGGTTGTTTTTATAATGTGAAGGGAAGTCTCAAAGGACCTGTACACTTTCCTGTCGACGACATGGATCTGAACTCCCCCGCACAATTCTCCCTTGAACTTTGAAAAGGTTGGGGTAAACCAAGCTTCCCTGAACTTTATCCCAGAAAGATTCAATTCATTAAGCTTTTTCGTCAATGCATAACCATCAATCCAGGGAGCACCGAAAACTTCAAAAGGCTTGGTGGTTCCTCTTCCTTCAGATATGTTTGTCCCCTCCAAAAAAACTTGGCCAGGATATACAGTCGCTGTGTTCAAGGTCGGCATGTTTGGCGAAGGGATAATCCAGGGAAGGTTGGTCTCGTCATACCACATCTCCCTTTCCCAGCCCTGCATGGGAATGACTGTTAAATTGACCTTTTTATCCAAGAATTTATCGTTGAATAACCTTGCCAGTTCACAGACAGTCATGCCATGTCTTACAGGATAGGGATAGAGGCCCATAAAAGAGCTGCATTGGGGATAATCCAGTATCGGACCTTCCATATCAATCCCGTTAATGGGATTTGGCCTATCCAGAACGATAAAATCAATGCCCATTTCACCGCAGGTCTGCATACAGTAGGCCATGGTGGCAACATAGGTATAAATTCTGGTCCCCACATCCTGAATATCAAAAATCATCACCTCAATATTCTCCACCATCGATTTTTCCGGAACTTTTCCATTTTTCTTTGTATCAAAGGAACGCATATACTCATCGATCTTATCCAGCATTCCCTTTTCAGGTTTTTTTGATTGCCCGTAAAGACTGAACACTGGGATGTTGTATATTTTATCCACATAGAAAGGGACGTATTCACCTGCCTGAAGATTCCCTCTCACTCCGTGCTCAGGCCCATAAAGAGCCTTCAGATCAATATCGGGATTATTGTAAAAAAGGTCGATAGTACTTTCTAGACGACTATTTACACCAGTAGGATTAGTGACCAAGCCCACCTTTTTTCCCTTAACCAAATCTAAACGGCTCTCAAGGAAAACCTCGACTCCGAGTTTCACCATTGCTTTTTTCGAAGGAATATCAACATCTCCTTTCTTACAAGCAGGCAAAAAAATTATGCTTGATAGGCCTAAAATGCAGGCAATTGCTGTGAAGTTCAAAGTTTTAATATTCTTTTTACTCATAATTTTTCTCATTTGATTACCTTATATCTTGATGAATATTTTTTTCTTGTATAACGGATACATTATTCCCAACCATAGAAGAAGGAGCAACAAAGGATAGATCAAAGAGCCAAGAAAAGGACCTGCCCAGGGAGCCAGCAGATGACCATGCAGGTAGGTCTTTAAGGATAAAGCACCGCTTCCCCCTGAAACTTTGGTTATGCTGATCAACCTGGCCATCAAAGAAGCACCCACATAGATAAAAATAGCATTGGTGCCAAAGACAAGAAATGGAGTAGCCCATTTCCGAAATCCTATTCCTTCCATAACTCCATAGCAAACCCCCAAGAGAAGCAAAGCTGCCCCTGCTGTAAAGAGAACAAAAGTGCTTGTCCAGAGCTGCTTGTTAATAGGGAAATAAGGATGGAGGAGAAGTCCTGAAAAGGTGAAGAAAATTCCTGCCCCAAAAAGGCCGGCTGTCTTGTTAAGAGTCCCTTTGGATGAGCGCAGCCAATCTCCGCCCAGGGTGCCCAGCAGAACTGTGGCGATCGCCGGAAGAGTACTCAGAATCCCCTCAGGGTCGAAATCAGGTTTATAGAGATGGCCAGCGAGAAGCTTGGTGTCGATATAGGCGCAGAGATTTCCTTTATATTCCAGAATTCCAGTCCCATAGCCTGGTACTGGTACCAACTTCATTATTAACCAATAGAGTGCCAGTAAAGAAAAAGTAATGACAGTTCTCCCCTTACTCCCTATCTTAATAAAGAGCAGCGAAGAAAAGAAATAACAGAGTGCGATGCGCTGGAGAACACCTGGAATTCTAACCGTTGCCAAATCAAAGCGGGGAACCAGAGCGAGAAAAATTCCCAGCCCAAAAAGGATGAGGGTTCTCTTCATAATTTTAAAATACAGCCTCCACGGTCTAATCCCTTGCGCTATTCTTTTAGACAAAGAAAGGGAAAGAGATATCCCCACAATAAACAGGAAAAAGGGAAAGACGAGGTCCGCTGGTGTCCAGCCATGCCACTCAGCATGACGCAGTGGTGCATAGACATGCTTCCAGCTTCCCGGATTGTTCACCAGGATCATTGCGGCAATGGTCAGGCCGCGGAAAGCATCTAAAGATGATAGACGTCGACCCGCCAAGATATTTTTGGCTAGAGTGAATCTCTGAAAAGAAATTTTCAGTCTTTCCTTACGATCAAATAAAGGCTGAATTATCTGCTGTATTTTCCCATCAACTGGCCTTCAGCCAAGATGTGCCCTTCCATTGCCTCCAGCAAGTCTGATTTTGTTGCTACTGCCTCTAAATTTACCTCTGTATCCAAGGCATAGATTTTGAAAAAGTATCTGTGCGTTCCACCAGGTGGACAGGGCCCACCATAACCAATTTTATGAAAGTCACTCATTCCCTGTTTAGCTCTGCTCTCGAGCTCCCTCTCAGGCGGGACAGCTTCTGGCAGCTCATTGACGTTTGCAGGCAGATTAAAGAGAACCCAGTGCACCCAAGTTCCCATCGGAGCATCCGGGTCATCACAGATAAGAGCAAAAGTCTTTGTCCCTTCTGGACCAGAAGTCCAGGCCAGAGCAGGAGAAACATCCATTCCATCGCAGCTGTGTTTCTCTGGTATCATGCCTCCCTCTTCAAAAGCCGGGCTGGTGAGTTTTATTTCCATTTTATCCCTCCAATCCTTTCCCAACTTATAGCAAGGCAAAATGCCAAAGTCAACTGCTGGGATCAGGCCTTTATAACTTTTATAAAAAGAGACTCTTTTATATGCATCTAAACAAAAAAATTAAGGTTCATCGCAATAATAAGTACCTGAGTTGAAAATAGGAAGTAATAGAGCCCAGATGAATTTGAAGGGAGGGCTTCGCTCCGTTCAGATTTTTAACGCCGCTTCCTCCATCCCTTCAGATTCAATCCCGAAGTTCACTTCTTCTTACAGTAACTTAATATGGCGCCATTTTATTGGCATTCTAAGTATTCATTTTTGCGATGAACCGAAATTAATTAATAAATTGGGCTTAAAATAAGTAAGGGGGATAGGACAAGCATCCTATCCCCCTTGCAAAAAGGAGGAACTATGAAGGATCACCAACTCCATAAGGAGCTAGCTGCTATATATAAATGCAAATATGGTGCCAAATTGCAATTTCTGTAACTTATTGTAATTATTGAAGATATCTTTTTATAAGGAAGTTTAACATCTCAAGAAATGACAAACATTGTTATTTTTCCTACAATATTTGTCAATTTATGAAAGTTTTACTCTGATTTTCTCTTAAGGGGATCATTTTTTTGCCTAAGTCCCTCTAAATTAAACAGATACATTAAATATTGGGTATGTTTTGGAATGAGAATAAAAGCCCGTCGAATTCATCCTCCGCATATTCGACCAAGGGGCTATGCTCTCCAATTCCTGAAGGAGAACATTTTTTTGATTAATCCAGTTGAATTTTATAAAATGCACTAGCTCAATAAAACGATTTAACTCGCGGAGGAGGGCAAAATGAGACTTTTAAAAAAACGCTATAGTCAAATATCATTCATATTTTTACTTTCTCCTTTCCTACTCGGAGTGAACATTCAAGCCCAGATGGTGGACCCTGACCTCGATAAGCCAGGAGAACCTTTTTCATATTTTTCCTATCCTACGGATGTCATTGGTTTGATGGATTGCCAGGAAGGAACAGAAATCACGCCTGAAGGCTACCTCTACACAGGATACGGAGAGCTCATGTTTTTTTACGGAAGCCCACCTCAGCCAGTAAACCAGAGGGTGAAAACTCTCAATAAAGGATATTTGCCCATAATCCAGTATAAGTTTGAAAACGAAGGTGTTCGATATTCTGTCACTCTTTTCGCTTACACCCTGGATGGAACCCCCGAAACTGACTTAATAAATTTCATCAGAGTCGAATTCCAAAACCTCACCCAGAATCCCCGCACTGCCTACTGGACTGTGGGAACAAGATATACGGCTGAAAGCAGCGATGCTCGAGGAATACCCGATCATCGTTTCAGAAGACCAGCCACACCTTCCCGAGTTGGCCAGTATGAGCAAGAAGGTGAAGAATTCTTGCCTGAATGGGAATACACGTTCGAGGAAGGATTGATGCTTCGCAGCGGGAAAGTGTTTTATCTCTTTCCCACTGATGTTCTCCATACAAAATGGATAACTCTCAAAACGCCTTATGATGTTCGGTGGAAAAAACCAAGAGTCGCCCCCACAACTCCGGTGGGGTTGGTGAAATTCAAGATCGTTTTAAAACCACGAGAATCAAAAGCAATTGACCTCAAAATGCCCTACAGGCCGCTTTCTCCTACAGACAATAATCTGGAATCGGTCAAAAATGCTGATTTTGATAATTATTTCAAGAAAACAGTGGATTTCTGGGAAAATATTCTCTCCCAGGGAATGAAAATCTCTCTGCCAGAGGAAAAGGTGGTCAACACTTTCAGTGCAAACCTCATCTATGACCTGATTGCCAGGGATAAGATTGGCGAAGATTATGTTCAGAAAGTGAACGAATTTCAGTATGATGCTTTCTGGCTGAGGGATAGCTCATATATTGTCAGGGCCTATGATGTGACTGGCTACCACGAAGTTGCCGAGCAGTGTCTGGATTTCTTTCTTGAATGGCAGACAGAAGATGGAAACTTCCTCTCCCAGGGCGGCCAGTATGATGGATGGGGCCAAAGCCTCTGGGCTATAGGGCAGCATTACCTTATCACCCGCGACAATGAATTTGCCCGAAAATTTCTCCCTCCAGTGGAGAAAGCCATGAACTGGCTCTCTAAAGTGAGAAAAGAGGATCCTCTTCATATCATGCCTGTCACCACTCCAGGAGACAACGAGCTCATCACCGGCCATGTGACCGGACACAATCTCTGGGCCCTGGCTGGAATAGACCAGGTCAGAGCCATGGCCCAAAGCCTGGGAGAAGCAGAAAAGGCTCAAGAATTCCACCTTGAATATAATGACTATCATAAGCATCTCCTGGAAGCCTTGAAAGCCGTTGTCGAGAAATCAGGAGGTTACATCCCTCCTGGGCTGGATGAATTAGGAGGTCAGGATTGGGGAAATCTCATGGCCGTTTACCCCGTACAAATCCTCCCACCCTTTGATCCTCTTGTCAGCAAAACTCTGGAAGTTGCCAGGAGCAAGTACCGAGAAGGAATCATGACTTATTGGAATGAAAAGTATCTTCATCTTTACTTGACCATGAAGAATTCCGAAACAGAAGTCATCCGGGGCGAACAAGAGAAGGTTTTAAGAGAATTCTATTCTATACTTACCCACACCAGTTCTACCCATGCTGGGTTTGAATGGAGTATTCGGGCCTGGGGAGACAGAGATTTCGGGCGCAATCTCACGCCACATGGTTGGTTTGCCGCAAAATTCCGCACTCTGTTACGCAATATGCTGGTCCGGGAAGAAGGAGAAATCCTTCATCTCTGTTCTGTCCTTTCTCCCTCATGGGTAAGAGAAGGGCAAAGCGTTGTGGTGAGGGATGCTCCTACAAACTTTGGAAAAATAGACTTTACTCTTAAGTTCGAAAAAGACAAGGCTCATTTAAAGCTTTTTGCCAAATTTCTAGAGGAGCCAAAGAAAATTATCCTTCATCTTCCTTGGTTTGCTGATGTCAGAGAAGCCATAGCCGATGGTCAAAAAATCCAGGCAAAAGAAGGAGTCTTTCGCTTGAATCCCGGAACAAAAGAACTCACTCTGGACTGGGGATTGACTCCAGTCGGGGCCTTGAGCTACGACCATTTTGTTCAAGAATACAAGGAGGAATATCGCACAAGATACAGGCAATTTCTAGAAAAAGGAGAAATAGAATAATCGAGATTTCCTTGTCAAGGCGTACTTTCTGATTTTACTTTCATAAAACTCTTTATGACTTCGAATTTATATTAAATCTTCCAGCTGTTCGAATCCCCGCCCGATATCAGCTCTCAAGTTAATCCGAAGAATCCGCCGGTCCCGTTGCTTGAGAGCCTGGTAATCCCCCAAAGCCTGGGCTTTGATCAAGCTTCTGAAGTCGTAATTGGTTTCTGGCACGGGCAAATCAGCCTTGGGTTCATCAACAATCTGCAGGAAAAGTCCTTTGTTTGGTCCACCTTTGTGGAGCTGGCCGGTTGAATGGAGAAACCTCGGACCATATCCCGTCGTCGTTGCCAACTTGGTGTGTTTCATAAGTTCAAGCCTGATGTTCTGAAGAGCAGCTGTCGCCTCTGGCGCTGGGCAGAGATATGCCTGGAGCGCCACATAATCTCCAGGACGAGCCTGAGTGATCCATTTCTTTAAAGCTTCAGCCAAGGTCTCTGGCTCATCAATAGACAATGTCTCCACATCACTGTTGTGTTGTCCATTTGTCTGCAAACCCATTTCCATGGCTTTCTTGGTAAAATCCTTGGCTAGTTGGACATCTGGCTGATTGAAGGGATGAATTCCTAAAACAGAGCCTGCTGCAGCAACGGCAATCTCCCAGCAGAACATCTCCCTTCCCAAATCGAATTTCTCGTCCAGACTATGAAGGACCACAGGATGACCTGCCTTTTTAAAGGAATTTATTCGAGCCTGAAGTTCTCCGCCATCGTCTCCTTCAAGGAAAAGGGCCACAAAGAATCGGTCTTCTCCATATTCCTCAGGTGAAGTCAAGGGCTCTTTGACCACTGGAACTATACCTTTGCCGTCTTTTCCAGTACTCTCAGCTATAAGCTGTTCTAACCAATCTGGAAAACTTGAAATTGAAGGAGAAACAAGAAAAGTCAGTTTGTTCCGGCTTCCAGCCAGTTCCCCCATAGCTGCTCCCAGGATAAAGCCAGAGGCTTTTTCTTCAGAGACACAGAAGGCGCAGTTCTCGGATGCTATCCATCCCCTATCCAGCAGCCTGTGGACATCTAATCCGATAAGGGCGGCAGGAACCAATCCAAAGTCTGTAAAAGCAGAATAACGTCCTCCGACTTCGGGATTTGCCTGGAAAATCCGTCGAAAGTCCCTCTCTTGAGCCAATTTCAGGAGAGGAGTGCCGGGATCAGTAATGGCCGCAAAATGATGTCCTGGAGTTTCTGTTGCCTGGCTCACCTGCTTCCAGAAATAGCGGAAAAGGGAGAGTGTTTCCAGGGTAGTCCCCGATTTACTGGAGACAAGAAAGAGAGTTTGAGCTAAATCCAACTTGTCTTTAACAGATTGAACGGCTGAAGGGTGAGTGCTGTCCAAGACAATGAGCTCTGGATAGCCAGGCTCATTGCCGAAAGTTTTTTGGAAAACCTCGGGAGCCAGGCTCGAACCCCCCATTCCCAGCACCACCACCTGGCTCACACCCTCTTTTTTCACCTGCCAGGCAAAAGAGACCAGCTCATCCAGCCTCTCGTGCATCAGCTCAGGAAGAATCAACCAGCCCAAGCGGTCCCTGATTTCGGGTTTTGTTTCAGGAAACCAGAGGGTCGGATCTTTGGACCAAAGACGGCGGGAAAAATTCTTCGTCTTCCAGGATTCTAATCGCTCTTCAACTCTATTCTTATATTCACCAAGGAAGAGTGCCTGCTGCTCTTTCAAACCATGTAATATGGCCTGGCGTTTATCTTGCAAAGTCGCCAGTAGGGAATTAAAAGACCCGACAAAGGCATCCACTCCCTCTTTTTGCAATTTTTCAGTAACAGTATCTAAATCAACTCCCAGCGAAGCCAGGTGTTTAAGAGCAGCTTCGGCTTTCTCCAAACCCTCTTGAATTGAAGAATGAATCTTACCATGGTCGCGAAAGGCGTTGAGTGTGGCCGGAGCCATGGTGTTGATTGTATCGGGCCCGACAAGCCCTTCCACGTACAGAACATCAGAATAGGCAGGATTCTTGGTATCCGTGCTGGCCCATAAAAGACGCTGGACTCTGGCCTTTTTCTTTTTCATTTGCTCCCAGCTTTCTTCGCTAAATACTTCTCTGAACCGCTTATAAGCCATCTTGGCATTGGCTATGGCAATTTTGCCCCTGAGTTCCAGGGCTTCTGGTGTCCCGATATCGTCCAGAATCTTATCTACTTCCTTATCCACCTGGCTGACAGAGAAGGACGCCACAGAAGCCACCCGATGAGGTTCCGGACACTTCTTCAGTCCTTGGAGATAAGACTGAGCAACAGCCTCATAATGGGATAGAGAAAACATAAGGTTTACATTGACATTGATTCCCTCAGCGATAAGGGCTTCTATGATCGGATTTCCCTCGGGAATAGCAGGAATTTCAACCATCAAGTTGGGACGGTTCACCTCTTTCCAAAGGCGGTTGGCCTCTTCAATGCTTCCCTTTGTATCACGAGTAAGGTCGGGCGATAATTCCAGGCACACATAACCATCAGCCCCATCGGTCTCCTCATAGACTTCTCGGAGCACATCGGCTGCCAGCTGGATGTCTTCTAAAGCCAATCTTTCATACAAGGCTCGAGCATCCGCCTGCGGGTCAGCATCGATAATTTTTTTCAATATATCATCGTAATCAGAACTTCCGGCAATGGCTTTCTGGAATATGGTGGGATTACTAGTCACTCCCCGCAATCCATCCTCCTTTGCCAACCTCTTAAGCTCCCCACCAGTGATTAAGCTCCGGCGGATATAGTCCAGCCAGAAGGACTGGCCGTATTTTCGTAATTCCTTTAAGGGATTCACCATTTTCCTTTCCTCAAGGTACATTGTTTACATTCTGAGTTTGATCATTCGTGGTATATGAACTTTTTAAATTTCTCCCAGAGAAAAAAACGCTCTCTCTTTCCCAGCACATTGGTAAAAACCGAGCTAAACAGAGCCAGCGTGAGAAAAAGAACAGCAAAAATATCCACCAGCTTCTGGCTCACATCTAATCCAGTCAGGCTATCAACGAGGAATTTGGTGTAGGAATTTGGCAGGTCATAATAGCCCAGTTTCATCCTTACCTGCCAATGCCATTCCGTGCTGGGGCAGAAACCAAAACCATACCATATTCCCAGAATAAACCAGGAAAAAACCGTCAAAAGCACAACGACTAGGTTGGCTACTCTTGTTTTTCTCCACATCCAGCCGAAAATGATGAAAATCATCAAGGCTGAATGAAATATGAAGAAGAAAATGTTCAGGAAAGAGTACATACAAGAAGCTTATAACAGAGGGAAAAATCAGAGTCAACCAAAAAGGAGGTCAGATTCCTTTTTTGACAACGAGGTGCAAAGATACTATTTTAAATTGGTGGAAGAATATCCTTCTTTTTTAACCCCGCACAGCAAGCCCTTTGATCCCCTCGAATTAGCCCGTCAAACAGAAGAAATCGTGGGCAAGGGAAATTCGAGAAAATATACTGATTTTTACTGCACGGGTGTCTATGGGGGAATTTCCACCGGTTATACGATCGGCTGCTGTCTGAGATGTGTATTCTGCTGGGTGGATTTTTCCAGAGATTTTCCTCTTCAAACAGGTCAATTTTTCTCGGCCCAACACGCTTTTCAAAATTTAAACCACAACGCTCGGAAGGCAGGTGTCAAAAAAATGCGAATTTCTGGCGGAGAACCCACCCTCTGTCCAGAACACCTCGTTAGCGTATTGGAGCTCATCAGAGAAACTCCCTGCTTATTCATCCTGGAAACAAACGGTATTCTTTTTGGAAATGATCCCGATTATGTGAATAGATTGAAAAAATATAGGAACATTCATATTCGAGTTTCCCTGAAAGCTGGAAATCCTGAAGGATTCGAAAGGAGGACAGGAGGAAAAGGAGAATTCTATGAACTTCCCTTCAAGGCTGTAGAATACTTAAAAAAGGAAGGAATAAATTTCCATGTGGCAGCCATGACCGACCCGGGATTGATGCCTGGAGAGGAAAGAAAAATGATGCTAACTAGACTAAAATCAATAGGTTATAATGATTATCTTGAAGAGGAGCGATGCGACCCTTATCCGAGTACAGCCGTAAGGCTGGAAAAAGCTGGTTATAAACTGCGGAAATGAGATTCTCCTGCCCGCCTAAGACATGATTGAAGCCATTCTCTACGAAAAATTATCAAACAGCAGAGTCCAATGCCATATCTGCCAGAGAAGATGTGTGATCAAAGATAAAGAAAGAGGACATTGCCGGACGAGGATCAATCATCAGGGAAAACTTCATACTTTGATTTATGGATTGGTTTCCACCATGATGATTTCGCCCATTGAAAAAAAGCCAGTCTATCATTTTTATCCGGGTTCAGCCTGGCTCTCTCTGGGAAGTCTGGGCTGCAACTTCCGCTGTCCTGGATGCCAAAACTGGGATATCGCTCATTCTGATGTCAAAAAAGAAATCAACAATTTGAGGTTTATCTCGCCAGAGGAATTGATCCAGCTAGCAAAAAAAAACGGCTGCCTGGGTATTTCCTGGACTTATAACGAACCCACTCTCTGGTTTGAGTATACCCTGGAGGGTGCCAAGTTGGCGAAAAGGAATAATCTTTACACCAATTATGTGACCAACGGCTTTATAACTCCTGAGGCTCTGGATCTCATCGGTCCCTATTTAGATATTTTCAGGGTCGATTTAAAAGGATTTTCTAAAGATTCTTATAAAAATATCGCCAATGTTGATGATTTCTCAGAAATCTTGGAAGTTATTCAGAGAGCCAAGAAAAAATGGAAGATGCATGTGGAAATCGTGACCAATATTATTCCGGGAATGAACGATAAAGAAGAAGACCTGAAGCAAATGGCTTCCTGGATTGGCGAAGAATTAGGAAAGGACACTCCCTGGCATGTTACAAGATTCTTCCCCCATCTCAAACTCTCTCATCTTGAACCCACTCCCATAAGCAACTTAGAAAAAACAAGAGAAATGGCTCTAAGACTAGGATTGAATTACGTCTATCTAGGGAATATCTGGGGGAGAAAAGGAGAAAACACCTCCTGTCCTCACTGCGGTGAAACTCTCATCGTCAGAGAGGGACTGGAAACGAAGAAAATTCAATTGAAAAATGGAAATTGCCCCTTCTGCAGTCATCCCATTGCTGGAAGATTCCAAAACTAAGACCATGAAATGCCAGCTGGTTGAACAGGGTTTCAAGCCAGGAAGCTGTTTGACCCGAATAAAGAATACTCATAAAAAGGCCTGCGATGTCATTCTGAAGAGTGAAGGAAATGAGTGGTACCGTTTGATCAAACCCACTCATCTTTCCCGCCCAGAGCATTATCTGAGATGATTAGAGTATATCAAAATGTAAAAGAACTGGGATTAAACAAAGTGAAACTGGGAAATTGTGGTGTATTTGCCAAAAATCATAAAGACTGGGAACGTCTCTTAAAAGAAGTAGGAAAAGAAGGGGTCGGGTAAAATTATGTCAGGACATATTGCTGAGTGAATTAGATATCAAAAAGACATCAAGGGGAGGAAGATTGACCCCCGATTCAAATCAAATTGAACCTATCGAGGATGAGGAAATCCTCTCAATAGAGTAACCTCTTTCCCTTTTTTTCATGAATTCGGTTAACCCTTTGGGGGGAGAAGTTGCCCTCTCCATCGTTTCATAAGCTCCTTTTTTCTTCATATCCATCCTAAGGTTACTCAGAAACGTAACTAGGCTATGATTAGCCTTTCGAGGGGATGAATTTCACCACGGAAGAGGACTAAAATTTAGCGACTAAATTTATGGATAGGGAAAAAAAGAAAAAAGAGGTTAGCAAATGAATTTTAACAAGGAGGTGAGGAAAGTGAAGGGGAAATTATTTAAAAATATTAATAAGAGAAAGGAAGAGCATGGTGCTGTCCTGGTTATTGGTGTTCTCTTCCTGACTTTCCTGCTTCTTCTGGCGATACCTTTCTTGTTTCAGATTTCTAATGAGCGCCGGATGTCTGAAAAATCCTATAAAGCCTTTGCAGCCCTCTCAATGGCTGAAGCCGGTGTGGAAAGAGCCATCTGGGAGCTGAACAGTGGTGATGTATATACCTGGAGTGGTAGTAGCTCGTTGAGGACTATGAATATTGCGTCTTTTTTAACTTCTGATGGAGAGACCATGGGAAGCATCGACATACAAATCGAAGATCCCGAGGGAGATACTCCAGTCGTGCAATCCACAGGTAAGGTGCCCTATATCGGTACTCTAACCGTGGATAGAACAGCCAGAGTCGAACTCTGGAAGGGCAACGGCTCAAGTTACCTCTTCGGTCATGGAGTTTTCGGAGATGAAGGCATAGAGCTGGATTCAAATGCCCAAATAGACAGTTATGATTCCAGCAATGGGGAATACGATCCTAACAATCCAGGCGCAAATGGTGATATTGGGACCAATGCGACTCATCTGGGATGCATTTATTTATCTGCTAATGCAAGAGTTTATGGTAATGCTTCCACTGGGTTTGAAAGTATCCCCGAGGATATCATCATCACCAAACCTGTTTCTACTATTTCCGGAGAAAAGCTGGCTTTATCCAAGCCGCAGCCAATGCCTTCCATTGTCCCTCCGGAAGGCCTTATATTTAGGGGTGACTATTTCCTGGATGGTGGAAACCAAGATATTATAATCGAAAGCGGCGAATACACTTCTTTCAGGATCCAGAACAACTCAAAGGTGACTATCGCATCTGATGTCACCCTCTATATAACCGGGGAGTTATCCATGACCAGCAACACTCAATTGGAAATTGCCGATGGGGTGAATGTCACGATTTATCTCGGAGGAAGCTTTGTCCAAGAAAGCAACACCCAGATAAACAATCTTTCCATGGACCCCACTAAATTTGTGTTTTTAGGTACTGATAGTTTCAACGGAGACATGGATTGGAACTCCAACTCCGACTTTTGGGGTTCAGTTTATGTGCCCAGGGCGAATGTCAATTACAACAGCGAAGCTGATTTTTACGGTGCTGTGAGCGGAAAATTTGTGGACATCTGCTCTCAGGCCACCCTTCATTATGATGAAGCTTTGGGCGATTTAAAGATCAAGACAGGAAGCCCGGGCGATACTTTTATCGTCAAATCCTGGCATGAGCTCGTACCCCCAGTAGGATCTTAATAGGGGATTCAGTTAGAAAGGGGGAAAGGACACCAACTCCCTAAATAAATTCCCCTCTGGCAACCATAAATACCTTTCCCCCTACCAATACCTCGATTTTCTCTTCTTTCTCTCCTGCTTTCAAGTAAAGCAGTGAGGGTCTTCCGATTTCATATCCCTGTTCTACTCGAATGTCGATTCGTTCTTTTCCGAAATAGCGATTTCAATCAAGAGCAGAATAATTTTTTCTATAATCCGGACTAAAAAATAATCCCATCTGCTTTTTTTTTCATGATAAAGACAGGGCTTCGCCTTCAAATTTGGGAACTTTTTTTATATTCTCAGAGCCATGAAGTCAGCGCAGAAAAGTGAATACTCGAGCCGGCGCTCCCGTTCCATCTTTAATCGGCATCGGGATAACATAGAGAATAGCTCCAACAGATGGCAGTTTATCTAAATTGGCAATGTTTTCTAAAGCAAGTTTATCAGCGCCACAGAGAATCTGATGCACCTTAAAATCTTTTGATTTTCCA
>Ga0111227_1053_pt1 | contig 14522 bp, 16 predicted proteins | sample DeeMarSWOR152_54_FD_80391 | JGI IMG/M metagenome (GOLD analysis project Ga0111227, IMG submission 80391) | candidate division WOR-1 bacterium DG_54_3 | reverse complement strand
ACCCTTTTATTGAACTGATCACTTAAAACCCGGGCCGCTTCGCGAAGCTTGGTGGTTTTACCTATGCCGGGAGGCCCCATAAATAAAGTATTTTTTCCGGATTCGATCACATCCCTTATGATATCGATCGTCCCAATTATTGATCTGCCTACCCGACAGGTCAGGCCGATAATCCTTCCCCTTCGATTCCGCATGCAGGAAATGCGATGGAGGGTCCGCTCTATCCCAGCCCGATTGTCTCCGGTGAATTCGCCCACCTTTCCCACCACATAGTCTATATCTTCCTCTGGGACCAGATCTCCAGGAACATAGTAAACCTTGCCTTCAAAGCGGGCTTCAGGGGACTTGCCTAGATCCAGCACAACCTCAATCAAAGAATTAATGCTTTCAAGTTTAAGCAGGGCTTGTTTTACGCGCGGAGGGAGAACCTCTAGCAATTTAAGCAGTTCTTCGTCAACTTTTACCATTTAATTGTTTTCGGGTTTATTTCCCTTTGACTGCCTTTTTCAGATTAATTCCAGGCACAAAGGCCGGGGCTTTTGATTCCCCGATGGTGATCTTTTCCCCGGTCTGGGGATTCCGCCCGATTCTTCCCTTTCTCTTCCTGACCAGAAAATTACCAAACCCAACCAATCTTACCTTTTCTCCCGCAACCAGAGCCTCCGCTATTGAATCAAGGGCCGCATCAATTATCCTCTCAGCCTTGGCTTTGGTAATCTTCATCTTGCTGCCCACTTTTCCCGCCAGCTGTTTCTTGTTCATTACTCTTTCCCTCCTTTTATCTCGAGTCCTTCGATCCCGAGGATCTCAGGATCCGAGGGACTTGTCGAGAGATCGCCCCGAAGACTTCGACCGAGCTCAGTCGAGGTCTTTATTGAGGGGCTTTCTCTCCACATCTTTCAAGCAGTGCTTGCCAGCGACGATCAACTTCTTTCTGGATCTCTTCAACCACTGCTTCGTTTCCCGGCCGAGACAAATGCCGAAAGCGATCCTGGGTTTTTATAAATTCAGTGACCGGCTTCTTTTCCTTGGGCTTATAGGTCAATTTATATTTCCCATTCTCAACTTCATAAAGCGGCCAAATGCAGGTTTCCGCCGCCAATCTGCCAAGCTCCGGGGTCAGCGACGGGTCATAACCCCATCCCAACCGGCAGGGTTGAAGCGCATTGATGAATTTTGGACCGCGTATCGAGAACGCCTTTTCCGCCTTTGCGGTCAGATCTCGCCAAAAACCCACCGCAGACTGAGCCACATAGGGAAGGTCATGGGCAACCATTATTTCGGTCAGGTTTTTCTGGAACTGAACCTTGCCTGGGATTACTTTCCCCGCAGGCGCGGTGGTAGTGGAAGCACCTTTGGGCGTGGCAGAAGACCGCTGAATGCCGGTATTCATATACGCCTCATTATTGTAGCAAACATAAAGAAAATCATGGCCGCGCTCGACCGCTCCGGAGAGGGACTGCAATCCGATATCATAAGTCCCTCCGTCACCTCCGAACGCCACGAAGTTGACGTGCTCGGTCTTGACCTTCCCTTTCTTTTTCAAAGCCTTATAAGCGGCCTCAATCCCCGAACAGGTTGCGGCAGAATTCTCAAAAGCATTGTGAAGGAAGGGAACTGTCCAGGCAGTATAGGGAAAGATTGTGGTGACCACTTCCAAGCAACCGGTGGCGCAGGTAACCACCACTGGATCTTTGCTGGCCATGAGGACCTGACGCACAATGATCGGTGCGCCGCAGCCGGAACAGGCCCGATGGCCGCCGGTCAAAGGATCTTTTCTAGTCGCCAAATCTTTTAAGGCTGGCATTCTTTACTCCCTTACCCCAAAGTGCCGGATGAGCTGTTTCACTTTACCAGAATCTGCAACTTCTTTTTGTTCATCAAAGATCTTGCGAATATCCTCTAGTGAAATTTCCCGGCCACCAAGTCCATAAATGTAATTTGAAAGAATCGGCTTTGCCTTTTGCTCATACATGGCTGATCTTATCTCGGTAAAGAGCTGCCCGCCCTGGTTGCTAAAGCCATCGCTTCTATCCGTGATGGCGGCGGCTTTCACTTTTGAAAGGGCCTGGACAATTTCCTCGGCCGGAAAGGGACGAAATACACGAACCTTAAGCAGCCCCGCCTTGACCCCTCTTTCTCTCAGCTCATCCACCACCGCTCTGGTCGTCCCACAGGTCGAACCCATGGCCACCAAAGCAATTTCCGCATCTTTTAATTTATATCCTTCAGTCAAACCATATTCCCGGCCATAGCGTTTGCCAAAATCCTTGCTTACTTCCAAAATTACATCTTTAGCCTTTCCCATCGCTTCCACTACCGGCATCTTATGTTCAAAGTAATAATCCTGAAGGTCAAGCGAACCAATGGATATTGGATTCTTTTGATCCAAAACCGAATTAATAACTTTGTATTCACCTATGTATTTCTTAACCTCATTGTCTTCTAAGGCTTCGATCTTTTCCATGCAGTGGGAAATGATAAAGCCATCGGTGCTGACCATCCCGGGCAAACGGACACGCTCATCTTCGCTGATCCGGATCATCTGAATAATGCTGTCATAAGCTTCCTGGGCATTTTCCGCATAAACCTGCATCCAGCCGAAATCCCTGACCGCCATGGTATCGCTGTGGTCGCAGTGGATATTGATGGGAGCGGAAAGCGCACGGTTAACCTCGCAAAGGACAATCGGCAACCGCAAAGCGGAGGCAATGGGAAGGATCTCGGACATGAGCTGCAATCCCTGAGATGAGGTCCCGGTCATGACCCGGGCCCCGGCAGCCGCGGCCCCGACGCAGGCGCTCATGGCCGAGTGTTCGGATTCAACCGCGACAAATTCCGTATCCACCAGGCCGTCTGCCACAAAACCAGAAAAAATCATGACGATCTCGGTCGCCGGAGTAATCGGATAAGCCGCCACCACATCCGGATTGATCTGTCTCATGGCCTCCGCCATGGCCTCATTCCCGGTTTTAGCTAAAATCGGCATCTCTTACTTCCTCTCCGCCTCCATGGTTATGGCTCGTTTCTCTTTCTTGGTCGGGCATTCCCTGTCACAGATCCCGCACCCCTTGCAGTATTTATAATCGATGCCGGCTACTTTGTTGTCCTCATCCAGCAGGATGGCGGAATCCGGACAGTAAATCCAGCAGAAATAACAATTGATGCAATTCTCTCTGACAAAGACCGGCTTTTCGGAGCGCCAGTCACCAGTCTGGAAGTCTGCCGCCGTTCCCGCCGGCAGAGAATCTCCATGCCCCAGTTCTTTCCACCCCATGTTCTTCTTCATTCTATTTTTCCCCTCTCACGCTGTCATGCGCCGCCCGGATCGCCTCGACATTGCCTTTGACGATCTCGGGTTTATGCACGAATTTTTTATTCAACTTTGCCTCGGTATTTTTAAGCATCTTGTCAAAATCCAATAATTCCGAAACTTTAACCAGAGCTCCCAACATGGGGGTGTTGGGAATGTTCCTGCCGATTTTATCCATGGCAATGGCCGAGGCATTGACGGTATAGACCTTTGCCCCTTTCAATCCAACTTCTTTTCTGATCTCGCCCGGAGACTTTGAGGTATTCACGATCAGGCTTCCATCAGAAGGAAGCCCCTGAGTCACATCCACGGTAGCCATCAGGGTCGGATCAAGCACAATCACGATCTGAGGATCAGTAATCCCGCAGTGGACCGTGATCGGATCATCTGATAAGCGATTGAAGGACTGGACCGGCGCGCCCATGCGCTCCGGACCGTATTCCGGAAAAGCCTGTATGTACTTACCCAGCTCCATGGCCGCATCCGCAAAAAGCAGGGCGGCAGTTTTTGCTCCCTGCCCCCCTCTCCCGTGCCAGCGAATTTCAATTATTTTTTCCATTTCCGCCTCTTAAGTAATCCAGGGCTGTAATTTTGGAAGTGCCATTTTATCAAATACAAAGCCAAAAATCAACAAAATAATTACGGGAACAATCGCTCCCAAAAATGCCTTCCACCTTGGAACCCCATAAGTTTTTCTTCCCGCCACTGCCCAAAGGCCATAGATATTAAGCAGGATCAAAAAATAGATACAATCGAAGCCTGTTCGGAAGAGAGAAAAATCAAGCCTGCCGTAACCGGTTAAAACCATCAGAAACAAAATTGTCATTCCAAATAAAATCACGGCACTGCTATATAACATGCTCTGCAACATACGATTTAAACTCCCTTTCCCGCCCAGGAATAAGTATACATAATGCAATAAAATCCCTGCCAGGCAGAACAAAACAAAAAATATAACTGCAAACATTCCCCCCAGAATAAGAACGGTAATCAAAAAGAAAACAAAAGCCAGCGTCAGGAGGACCGGCAGTATTAATACAAACTTTAAACCAGAAATCCCTTCGATCAAGGTGCTTCCGATCGGCAGATACTGGATGATAAAAACCATGAGGGTCGCCGCCAATCCCAGAATCCAAGAATTAATCAGAAAAAAGGTTAGGGCTTTCTCTTTCCAGTCTTCTTCCTTCAATCTTGTGTAAAAATAAATTGGGCGGACAATCACCGCCCACCAGGTATGCAAGAACCATCCTAACCTATTTTCCTTCTTGTAAGAGATCATTCGGAAAAAATCTCCTTTCTCCCCTGAAAAGCCTTGGAAAGAGTGGCCTCATCCGCGTAATCCATGTCGGCTCCGATCGGCAATCCATAAGCCACCCGGGTAAGCTTAATCCCCAAAGGCTTAATTAACTTGGCCAAATATATATTGGTGGCTTCCCCTTCCGTGGTGGGACTGATCGCCAAAATAATTTCGGCAATCTTCTCCTTGCGCAGGCGCCTTAAGAGCTCCCTTATTCTCAAGTTTTCCGGTCCGATCCCGTCCAAGGGCGAGATCAATCCTCCCAGAACATGATACTTGCCATTATACTCCCCCGAACGTTCAATCGCCACCAGATCTTTCGGCTCAGCCACCACACACAACGAATGAATATCACGATTTCCGTTGGAACAAATCTTGCAAGGGTCAACGTCCGTAATATTAAAACAGAGAGAGCAATGTTTCAATCTTTCTTTTGCCTGCTGGATGGAAGAAAGCAGTTTTTCCACATCTTTTCCGGAGCTCTGTAGAATGTAAAAAGCCAGCCGCTGGGCAGACTTGGGACCTATCCCGGGCATCTTCTTAAGTTCTTCGATTAATTTCGTTAAAGTTTCGGCGTACACACTAAAATATCCCTGGCAACCCCAGTCCGCCAGTTATCCCTTTCATTTTCCGAGCAGCCGCATCCTTAGCCGTCTTTAATGCTTTACGGGTTGCCTCCTCTACCTGTTTCTCCAGCCTATTTAGGTTATCAGGATCAAGCACTTGGCGATCGATCTTTATCTCTTTAAGCTCCATATCTCCGCTCACTTTGGCAACTACGCCCTGTGCCGATCCCTCATAGATTTCTTTGGCAAGTTCATCCTTAATTGTTTTTAGCTGACCCTGCATCTCCCGCGCCATCTTCATCATTTCGCCCATGTTTCCAAAAATCATATTACTCTCCCCTCAAAGAACTCAGCCACGGTCCGGGCAGAGATGGTCGGTTCTTTTTTCCCTTCGCTTATAACACATTCGATTGGGATTTTTTCGCCGGTAATCTCCCGCAAGGCCTCTTCCACTGCCTGTCTATTCTTCATCTCCTCCAAGCGCTCCTTATGAAAAGCATAGCCCCGGCGGAAAGCGATCACCAATTTCCCCTTATCGTTAACCTCAACTGGCTCCCCCTCATGCAGAGAAACATATCCGAAAACACTTTTCTTTTTGACGCCTTCCAGGATTTCCTTCCAATGAGACTTTATTTTCGCCATACGTCCATCGTCAATCGGTTGCACAGCTGGTTTAGTTATACGTTCAACGTCTGACACGAGCGGCGCCACTGCCACCACCTGACGCTCTTCCAAAAGTTCCAGGAGCGCAACCTCCAGCACCAGTCTGGCATGCGGGTGCCACTTCATATCCAGCTCTGCCCGGGAAAGAGCGCGGATAACACCTTTTATTCCCTCCAGTGAGAATTTCTCAGCCTGTTTTCTTAATCTCTCTAAATAATCAGAAGTCAACTCAAGCACTTCGCTTGAGCCAACCTTAAGGTGAAGAAGGCTTCTGAAATGAGAAACCAGGTCTCGGGTAACCTGGGGAGTTGACCTCCCCTCTTCCAGCCCCTTTCTTACCAATTCCAGAACTTTGGCGGTGTCTCCAGAAACCAGGGCATCTCCAAATGCAAAAAGAAGCTCCTCATCCGCGGTTCCCAGAAGCATGATCACATTATCATAGGAAATCTTGTGGCCGGAAAAGGAAACCAGTTGATCCAGAAGCGAGATGGCATCCCGCATGGAACCCTCGGCGACCCGTCCCATCAGGTTGAGGGCCTTCTCGTCAATCTCAAATCCCTCAGCTTCCCCCACCTTCTGCAGATGCCCTTCAATCTCCGCTAATTTAATTCTGCCAAAATCAAGCCTCTGACAGCGGGAGGCGATGGTCAGGGGAACCTTCTGCAGCTCGGTAGTTGCCAGGGCAAAAATGGTATGCGAGGGTGGTTCTTCCAGGGTTTTGAGCAGGGCATTGAATGCTTCCGGGGTTAACATATGAACTTCATCGATAATATAAACCTTATAGCGTCCTTCCACCGGAGCGTAACGAATCCTTTCCCGCAGCTCCCGAATTTCGTCGATACCCCGGTTGGAGGCCGCGTCGATCTCGATGACGTTGATGGACTGCCCATCCCGGATCTTCACACAGCTCTGGCATTTGCCGCAGGGTTTGGGAGTCGGTCCCTTTTCGCAGTTCAAGGCCTTGGCCAAGATGCGGGCAGTTGAGGTCTTGCCTGTCCCGCGCGGTCCAGAAAGAAGATAAGCATGGGCCAAGCGGTTGTGCTTGACGGCATTTTTCAAGGTTTGAACAATGGCAGGCTGACCAATTATCTCATCAAAATCCTGCGATCTCCATTTTCGGTAAAGTGAAATATAGCTCATTTGTAGATTCTCGGCACGCGCTTACCAATCCCACAGACCACTTCATAAGAAATGGTGTCTTCCAATCCAGCCACTTCATCCGCGGAAATTATCTGGCCATTCTGCTCGCCGATCAAGACCACTTCATCCCCGACCTCAACCCTTGCCTCCCCAACATTGATCATGGTCAAATCCATGGTAACCCTCCCCACTACGGGATAACGTTTACCGCGAATAATTACCTGCCCGCGATTGGAAAGGCGGCGGCTGAAACCGTCTGCATAGCCAACCGGGATAGTGGCAATCGTCGTCTCTGAGGGAGTGGCATAAGTACATCCGTAAGAAAGAGGCGTTCCCGCCGGAATTCTTTTAAGATAAGTAATCCGGCTCTTGAAGGAAAGCGCCGGTTTAAGAGTTATTAGCCTTCGGGAACTGCCCTGCGGATAGAGGCCGTAGATCATGAGCCCCACCCTTACCATATCCAGATGGGTTTCAGGATGGAAAAGAACCCCAGCAGAATTGGCCGAGTGTTTTATGGGGATATTCCGAACCTTTGAAATAACCTGCCGAAACTTTTGGAATTGGCCAGCCGTGAAATTATCTTGCGGATCCTCAGCTTTGGCAAAATGGGTAAAAACCCCTTCCAGCTCAAGCCCGGGCAGGGAAGAAATCTTTTTGATAAAAGCCACTGCCTCCGAAGGCAAAACCCCAACCCTTCCCATCCCGGTATCAACCTTCACATGCACCCGAGCGGTCTTTTTTCTTTTGTTTGCTTCATCTGAAAGAGCCCGGGCCTCACTAAATGAATAAATCGTTTGAGCTAAATCATATTGAATGATTTCATCCACCACCGAAGTCGGCGACTCGGTAAGAATCAAGATGGGAGAAACAAGTCCTGCCTCGCGGATCTCTAAGGCTTCTTTAAGATTGGCTACCGCCAGATAATCCGCTCCCGCCTCCATCGCTGCCCGGGAAACCGCCACCGCCCCATGCCCGTAAGCATTGGCTTTGACCACTGCCATAAACTTTATACCTGCAGCTAAAAGCTTTCGGATTTCAGCTATATTGTGCTTTACCGCGTTAAGACTTATTTCGGCGTAGGTATTCATTTCTCAATTTCTCAACTAATTCATCCGAAATAGTTAATTCACCCAACTCAACCTCCCGACCGCTTTTGAACCCGTGATAATCAGATCCGCCGGTCGGGAGCAAGCCATATTTTTTAGCCAGGCCCAAATAATGCTGGGTTTGAGTTCGATTATGTCCGGTATAATAAACCTCAATCCCGGCCAGGCCCACCACCATCAGATCTGGGATAATCCGGTCACAATTTGAAACCGCGGGATGAGCATAAACCGGAACCCCCTTAGCCGAGACCACTAATTTAACTGCTTCTTCCGGAGAGAGCTTATAATGGGAAACATAGGCCGGCCCATGGAAATCAATATATTTGCCAAAGGCTTCTCTAAAATCCTTCACATATCCCTCAGCCACTAAAGCTCTTGCTACATGCGGTCTTCCGGCAGCACGGTGTCCAGCTATCTCAAAGACCTTTTTCGGGTCGAGATCTACTCCCAGCCCTTTCAGCTTTTCACAGATCTTGAAGACACGTTCTTCGCGCCCTTTCTGGATCCTGGTTATGGCTTCAATGAGCTCGGGCTGGTGATGGTCTATAAAATATCCCAGGATATGGATTTCGGTATCAAAGGCCTCGGTGGTGAATTCAATCCCCGGGATAACCTCAACCCCAACTTCTTTTCCCCTTTTCTCAGCCCGATCAATTCCATCTACCACATCATGATCAGTTATGGCAATGGTTTTTAAGCCGGCCTTCTTTGCCAGCTCGACTATTTCTTCAGGACTGTGCGTGCCATCTGAGAAAGCGGTGTGAATGTGCAAGTCGGCTGACATAAAGAGATTATAGCATATTTTAGAAACCCTCTCAATTTTTTCTTGTCTAATGGCTAAAACTATTTATTGAAACAGTAAGTTTCCAGAAAAAACGGGCTACCTTAAATTATAAACAATATAAGTTAGATAATCAAAAACCTGCGGAGAGATTTCCAATCCCAGAAGCGACTGGGTGAAGGCGCGGGCAGCCACATCGCTCAAGCCCTTGATAGAACCCTTTCCAACGAACGGACCAATGCGCCAAGTTTCGAATTTATATCTTTTATAGATTTCACCAATGCGATTTATCTCCAGATGGTGAAAAAGTTCATGCGCTACCACAAATTTTAAAAGGTGCTCGGAAAGCTCGGGAGATTTTACTTCGCGCAAAAGCTTTTCATGAAAATCCCGATAGATAACAATCTCTTTCCTCCCTTTGCGATACTCAGATCCCTTTGCTTTTCCTCGGTCCGTCCCAAAAATCTTAATCCCCAGCCTGGTCGCAATTTTTCGGGGGTCTTTTGTCCCATTTTCCGCTTTAACCCAGCCTGCTACTTCGTCCCCGATAGAAAGGACTTCCTTAATCAATTCTAACTTCTGATCCTCAGGTAATTTTTGAAAAGTTTTATCCCTGCCTAATTCCATGTAGGCCAAAACAATTCGGTTTCGCTCTCCAATAACCTGCCTGGCAACCGCTGGCGTCTCCTGTTTTGAGGGTCGAATTTCTTTTTTCTTTGCCCGCTTTGATCTTGTTTTCTTTGTTTTAGTCATAAATCTTTATAACCTCATCCACGATATCATCTCCATCAACTTTTATTTTAACATAATGATGAAATCCGCCAAAATCTTTTGGCAGATAAAGCGGCGCACCCGCTCCTCCGGTCACAATATAAATGGTGCCGTCACGCTCTGCCCGGGCATAACCGTGGATATGCCCGGCAATTACATAATCAACCCGATATTTCCTGAAAACTTCCATCAATTCCGCTATAGTTTCTCTTCCGGACATTATATGATTTTTATAAATCTGGGTTGGATCAAAAGTCGGACGATGCATAAACACAAAAACATTTTTTTTCTTGGAACTGGCCAGATCCTTTCTCAGCCATTCAAATTGTTTTGCATCAAAAGAATTCTTGAGCGCATTGTTTAATATTATAAAATGGGAATTTTTATAATCAAATGCATAGTAAAATGGCCCGAAATATTTTTGAAAACGCTTCATCCCGCCCAAAACCAAATCATGATTGCCCGGAACATTATAGACTTTTACTTTGAGATTAGAAATCATCCGCAAATAATTTTTATATTCATTTTCTCTTCCATGGGAAACCAGATCCCCGGTATTTACGGCAAAGGATAAATCCTTTTCTTGATTGACTTTTTCAATCAAATCCATGAAAATTTTATCTCCATCACGATTATCGCCAAAAACCACAAAGCTGAATGATTCTGAGGCTTCGGATTCCGGAGGGAGGCTGATTGCTTCTGGAGTAATATCTGGAGCTTTGGAAAGAGCAAATGACCAATGACTAAACCAGAATGTCGAAATAATAACCAATAACCCAATGACCAATTTGTAAATTGGGATTTGATATTTATTTCGGATTTCGGATTTGGGATTTGGGATTTTAGTCTCCGAGGTCATCCACTGCCACCCTAAATTCTTGGACTCTTTCCTGGATGTGCTTGGAGGTGGTACCCGTAACCACCGGGGTCAGCATTAACCCCTTTGCTCCGGTATCAGCAATAATCGCCACCTCGGAGGGACGGATGGATCGCTGGGTGGGAATGATCACCGGGATCCCGGCCGAAATCACGATCGAAATATAATTCTGAAGGTCGCCTACCATAAGATCCTTGCCATATCCGGTACTTGGAATAATTGCCGCATCCACCGCATCCGCACCATATTTCCCCACTCCCAACACCACATCTATGGTGAACCGGCTGCCCAAAGCCAATACCTTTGAAATATCCTTGATCTGCGGCATAAAGGAAGGGATATGTTCGATATCTACGCTAAAAAAGTCAAAGCCCATCTTGATCATCCCTTTCATTTCCTTTTGGGTAGCGTGTTTCTCGGCCCCCGGCACGATCCCTACCGGATGTTTTGAAAGTGCTAATATCTCAGAAAGCATCTCTTTTTCAGACTTAAAATCCCCGAAATCACCCACATTAATGTGCAGCTGCAGGGCATCTGCTCCACCCTTGATGGCTGCTTCCGCTAGCTCTGGATCGTTCTTGGGAAGGGCAGCCATCAAAGTCATTTTGTTCTTGTTTAATAAATCAATTAATTTTGGCATAAGTCTTCTTCCCCCTTAGTTCAAGTTCAATTCCGCAACCGCAATATTTTTGCATATAGAGCTTCATTTCCCTCGCCATCTGCCGGCTCTCCCGATAGCCGACTCGAAAATCCTGATAATAAAACTCTATACCGATTTCCGAGGCAATCTCCTCCCCGACCCGCTTTAAGAGATCGTGCTTTTGATAGGGGCTAATCAATAAGGTGGTGGTAAAGCAATTAAAATCAGATTGTTTCGCAAAGTTGGCAGTCTTCTTCAGCCTGGTGCGGTAGCAATTCTCACAGTCGCCCGGGGTGGTCAAAATATCCCTTGACTCACAGATGATCTCGTCCCCCAAGGTCCGGGCGTAATGTTCCATGGTGATCAATCTTCTTTTATATTCTTCTTTAGGTTGGATATTGGGATTATAGAAAAAGAACTTGACCTCAAATTTATTCTCGACCAACCATTTGTTTACATAAGTAGTACAGGGCGCGCAGCAGGTGTGCAATAAAATTTTACGCAAGACCTAATTCCTTTAAGACCTTCCTAATTGCTTCTTTCTCCTTCTGGTTCGCTTCGATTAAAGGCAATCTCAATCCCCCTACTGGCAATCCAATCATTCCCAAAGCTGCTTTAATTGGAATCGGATTGGTGGTGATAAAAATGACCTCAAACAAAGGCATCAATCTGTCATGAATGGCTTTGGCTTCTTCTTTTTTGCCTTGAAAAAAGAGATCGACCATCTGCTTGATCTCTTTCCCCACCAGATGGGAAGCAACCGAAATGACCCCAATCCCTCCCCGTTCCAGAATCGGATAAGTCAAGTTGTCGTCTCCACTATAGATGACAAAATCCTCTGGGCATTTCTTGCGAACCTCCGCCACCTGATCCAGGTTTCCCGAAGCTTCTTTTACTCCCACATAGTTTTTAATCTGAGCCAAGCGCGAGACCGTATCAGTTTCCATATTCTTTCCGGTCCTGCCTGGAATATTATAGATGATGAGCGGAAGCGAAGTGTTATCCGCTACCGCTTTAAAATGCCGATACAAACCCTCTTGAGGTGGTTTATTATAGTAGGGAACCACAATCATTGCCCCGTCCACCCCGATTTTCTCGGCTTCCTTGGTGGACTTGATAGTGGTAGCGGTCGAGTTGGAACCAGTTCCGGCAACTACTTTGTATTTTGCACCAACTGCTTTCTTAACCACACGGTAGAGTTCGTACTCTTCCTCATGAGTTAAAGTCGGAGATTCTCCAGTGGTTCCGTGGATGACCAGCCCATCCGAACCATTTTTGCACAAATGGACTGCTAATTTTTCCGCCATAGCATAGTCAACGGATAAATCCTTTCTAAATGGGGTCACCATTGCGGTTAATACACTGCCAAAATTCACCATCTATCTTGCCTCCTTGCCCCGAGCCCCGAGCGGAGTCGAGGGGTCGAGGGGCTTTAATCCAAAAGCTTTTTTCAATTCCTTAAGCCGATCTCTAATCTCAGCTGCTAATTCAAAATTTAACTCTGTTGCCGCCATCATCATTTCATCTTCCAGCGCTCGGATCAGATCCGGCACTTCATCCCTGGGCACAAACTCTTTCAATCGCTTGATTTCAGCAACTTTGCTCTCTCGTATTCGATCCTTAATATCCGCGATTTCTTTAACAATGGTCTTGGGAGTAATCCCGTGCTTTTTATTGAATTCAATCTGTAAATTTCTTCGACGATTGGTCTCTCTGAGCGCGCGTTTCATGGAATCCGTCATCTTTTCCGCATAAAGGATGACCTGGCCATTAATATTGCGCGCGGCCCGGCCAATGGTCTGGATAAGCGAGGTCTCTGCTCTCAAGAATCCTTCCTTATCCGCATCTAGTATAGCAACCAGCGAGACTTCTGGCAAATCCAGTCCTTCTCGAAGAAGATTGATCCCGACTAAAACATCGAACTGCCCCATGCGCAACCCCCTTAGAATGTCTATTCGGTCCAGGGTTTCGATATCGGAATGAAGGTAACGAACTTTTATCCCTGCTTCATTTAAATATTCAGCCAGATCCTCCGCCATGCGCTTGGTTAAGGTAGTTACCAAAACCCTCTCCTTGTTTTCCACTCGCCCCTTAATCAGTTGGATCAAATCATTAACCTGACCTTCGGTCTTCTTCACGATCACTTCTGGATCCACCAAACCGGTCGGACGAATAATTTGCTCCACCACCTGTTCGGAATATTTAAATTCATAAGGGCCGGGGGTGGCCGAAACAAATACGGTTTGGTTAATATGCTTCACAAACTCTTCAAAATTCAAAGGGCGATTATCCAGGGCTGAAGGCAGACGAAACCCAAAATCCACCAGATTTTGTTTTCTGGACTTATCTCCTTCGTACATGCCCCGCAGTTGCGGCACCGTCACATGCGACTCGTCAATAAACATGAGAAAATCTTTCGGAAAATAATCGAGCAATGTTCCGGGAGGCTCACCCGGTTTTCTTCCATCGAGATGCCTGGAATAATTCTCAATCCCAGTGCAGTAGCCCATCTCTTTTATCATCTCAATATCATATTTTGTTCTCTGTTCCAATCTCTGGGCTTCAACTAATTTGTTCTGCTTGCGGAGGTCATCCAATCTCCAGACAAGCTCTTTTTGGATAGACTCAATCGCTGCTCCTAAACGATTCTCAAAGGTTACATAGTGTGTCCCGGGGTAGATCGCCACATAATCTCTTTCCTGTAATTTCTTTCCAGAGACTGGTTCCAACTCAGTCAGTTTAACCACTTTATCGTCTAGCAATTCGATCCGAAGAAGATTCTTTTCATAGGCTGGAAGAATTTCAATGACATCTCCCCGGACCCTAAATCTTCCACGTTTCAATTCATAATCATTCCGTTCGTATTTGACTGAGATCAAGTTTCCTATCAATTCATCACGATCACAAGTATCACCTGCCCTCAGCTGGGTAACTGCTTTTAAATAATCCGCCGGAGTTCCAAGACCATAGATGCAGGAAACCGAAGCCACAATAATGACATCCTTTCTTTCGAAAAGAGACATGGTGGCCTCGTGCCGCAGGCGATCCAGCTCCTCATTGATCGAAGCATCTTTTTCAATATAGGTATCGGTATATGGAATATAGGCTTCGGGTTGATAGTAATCGTAATAGCTTACAAAGTATTCAACCGCGTTATTTGGAAAAAAAGTCCGGAATTCCTGGCAGAGCTGAGCAGCCAGGGTCTTGTTGGGGGAAATGACCAGGGTTGGTTTCTGGACCGCCTCGATCACGTTCGCCATGGTGAAGGTCTTGCCAGAGCCGGTCACGCCTAAAAGGGTCTGATAATGCTGGCTTTTGTTTATGCCCTGCACCAACTCTTGAATGGCTTTGGGCTGGTCGCCTTTGGG
>Ga0111227_1171_pt1 | contig 14773 bp, 16 predicted proteins | sample DeeMarSWOR152_54_FD_80391 | JGI IMG/M metagenome (GOLD analysis project Ga0111227, IMG submission 80391) | candidate division WOR-1 bacterium DG_54_3 | reverse complement strand
GGAAGCTGGGTCCTGGCCCGGCCTTCGGGGACCGAACCGTTGGTTCGGATTTATGCGGAATCTGACAAGGAACAAAAGCTTGCAGTCATTTTGGAAGCGGTCCAGAATCTGGTATAATAATGATGGAGGCGATGAATATGGCAAAGAAGAAGGTTAAAAAGGCAGTTAAAGTAAAGGTGGTCATGGATGAGGTGGAGATGGGGCGGGCCCTGCGGAGGATCGCGTCTCAGATCATTGAGGCCAACAAGGGAGCGGAAAAATTGGTCCTGGTAGGGATCATTCATAGGGGAGTGGCGATTGCCAGGCGGCTGGCCCAGATCATTGAGCAGCAGGAAGGAAAAGCTATTCCGGTGGGAGCCCTGGATGTTTCCTTATACCGCGACGATCTTACCAAGAGAGGCAAATATATTGAAGTGCGGAAATCAGATATGCCTTTTACCGTGACGGAAAAGACGGTAGTTTTGGTAGACGATGTGATCTTTGCCGGACGCACCGCTCGAGCTGCTTTGGATGGCTTAAAGGATTACGGGCGCGCCGCCAAGGTCCAATTGGCATCCTTGGTTGACCGCGGCCACCGCGATCTTCCCATTCATCCGGACTTTGTGGGTAAAACTATTCCAACCGCAAGAAAAGAGGATGTGGCGGTTGAGATTATGGAAGTGGATGGGGTGGACCGGGTGGTTATTAAATAATATCTAAGACCTTTTTACCTCTAATAATTATTCAAAAAATCGGGTAAATTATAACCCTTATTCTTTAAAATTTACTGAAATTTCAAGCAAAGTAAAACGATAATTAGATAGAGGGATAAATATGACATCTTCAATAGTTTTTCCAATTGATATATTCGTAAGTACCCTGCCGCCTCAGCAAGGAAAATCCGATGATATTGAAGAGGTCCTGGGAAAGCTGACTAAAAATTCACCAATTCTTCTTTTCGGGTATACCCACCGAGAAAAACCGGCGCATCCATCCGCGATCGCTGTCTTTACCAAAGAAATCCTTCCAGTCATGAAAAAGAGGGGATATCGTGACCTGGTCATAGAGGTCTTTCCGGCAGGCGAACCAGATGACCCGATTGAACAGGAGTTAAAGCAATTCAATGCCACCGGGAAGATCGGAGAAGAAATGCTGAAATTTATCAATGTGCTGGATGGATCGAACTTTGTCCTCCTGCTCTGGACCGCACACAAACTCGGTATCCAGATCCACAGCGGGGGAGTCGACTACGCTACTCGGGAGGAGACCGTCCTACACTCCGATTTTGTCCTGGGCAATTCTGAGGCATTTAAAAAAGCCAATGAGCAGATCGTCAAAAATGCCCAAACAAAGATATTGGGATTACATAAACAAAAAAGGAAAGTCTTTGCTCTGAATGGCTGTCTTCATAACGATCTTGATCCTTTACCAGAAAAGGCCTTCCAAAGCTTTGGAGCACCACTAGTAAAGGATACCCCAAATGTGCTGGAAATAGACTTGGTCATCCCCGAACTCTCTCTGAGGAAGTCGTATTATAAAGATCTGGCGCTTACCAAGATACAGAAGAAGAACTGGAGGAATTTCGTTCCAAAACAAGGGGTAAAGTTAGTTCCGGGAAAGAGCAAAAAATCCTATCTTATTTTCTGGCCTTGGGGTAAAAGGGATTAATTCCATTCTTCATCAAGGTCAGATGTGTCCTCTGGGTTCCCCATATCGCCCATTTTCTCAGCAGGTTTGCCGGAGTCGGCCACTTTGGCTGAAACCTTAGGCACGTAATCCTCAGAATAGCGTATGTCTGTTTGAAGAATCTTTCCAACTTCGGTCTCATATCCTAAGTCATCAACCTTATTTTTCACATAGCGTGGAGGAACACCAACTTCTCCTTTTTCAATATCTGTTCTGCTGCAACTGGTCTGGCAGGTTTTCAGATCTAATAGGCTTTTCTGAGCAGATTCCCACGTTTTTTTATCTGTCTTGAATTTTGTATGCGGAGTCTCACTTGAGGATCCCAAATAATGAATTTTTTTCAGCGCGTATCCTCTGCTGGTAAGCCTCTCGAAGGCATCCAATTGGAGCCCAACCAGAGACGCCTTTACATTCCTGTTTTTTGTCAGCTTAAATTTGTCACTTTCAATAAACTGGGTAAGCTCTTCATAGAGGGCCAAGAAGGTATTCTCCGCGCCAGTTTTACCGTAACACTTTGAGTTGATCAGGGCTCGAAATCGAATGGCTTTATCTTCGGAAATAGCCCCATTTTCCTTTAGATATTTGATAGCTTGAATATACTTCTGTTTTTCCGCTCCATAGAAATTTCCATCCAATTTGGTTCCTCTGGCCAAGCGTTGAAATCTAACATACTCATTGGTAACATTGCGATCTTTGGCTATCTACTTATATATTCGTAATAAATAGGGAAAAACTTGCATAATATAGAGGATTTAACTAGAGGCAGAGGTTGATTACTTTGCCGTCGGGGACCTTTTGGATATGGTTTTTAAGGGCCTCAACGGATCGGGGGTCGAGATCAAATATCTCAAGGTCTTCTTGATAGTCTTCTCCGTTGATTTCGGTCGGCTCTAAAACGATGGTAGTATTCTTGTTCTCGGGACTCATATCATAGGTCCTCCTTGGTTTTCTACTTCTCTTTTAGACCCTCTTCCAGCTGACGTGTCCTTTAATTCCCTTTTTCTTGGTGGGCATTTTAAACGTTAAGGGCTTTATTCCCGTTATAGAATCAGGCAGTTTTTTTGCGCCTTTTGGGAAAACAATATTTAATCCTCCTAAAGCTGCGGCAATCATATCTGATAGTTCCTTAAAGCCTAATTCGCCGGTGGTGGTAAGAGTACCAGGGTGACAGGTTACCTCAGTCAGCACCCCAACGAAACGCTCTTGGTTTATGTCATATTTTGGCTCAATGGTGAATTCGATCTTCATTTTCCCAGAAACACCTTGAGTTGGCACATGCGATAAGCGCTTTTGAAGATTTAAGTCCTTTAGTGCCTGCGCGATCCCCTCTCTAGTCGCCGGATAGGTTTTGCTTGGGATGCCTTTGGCAGCGGCCTCTTTTGATTCTTGGAGATTTTTTATTCTTTGTCTTCCAATTCTAATTTTAGTGGGCACTTTGACCTGTGGTAATACGAGCTTTTCAGCCTTGGCTTTTGCTCCATGTATTTCACTCATGTTTCGTTCCCCCTTTTTTATATTTATTGAAGGATTTCTATATTTATTATATCACGGAAAGCCTTTAGTATCAAGGATGCGCTGTCACTTATATTATCGGGATAAGTATGCCAAAACTTGCGTCTCTCCCGAATGTAAAAAAAGTGAAATTCTTGGAATTCACAGCCGATAAAGAAGTAGAAAGGCAGAACATTAAAAATTGCCTATTTTTGGAGAAAATTATGGGTATTTCATGCTATCAAAATCTAAGTCCGATTGTTCCCCTGAAGACCAAGAAGGCAAATGCTTCGGTTGAAGGATTGCAAAAAGCAATAGAGCTTATTAATAAAGGTCGGATAGAAGAAGCAATCCGCATATTAAAAAAGCTGGTTTCCGATAAGCCTAAATGGGTAGAAGCACATAGGACCTTAGCAGTGGCCTTTCACAAGATAGGGGAGATCGAGGCTGCGATTAAAGAATTTGAGGTTGTAATTGAGCTAGAGCCCAAGAATCCGGAAAATTATTTCAATCTGGGAATGGTCTATCATTCAATAGAGAAGAACAATCTGGCAATTTCAACCCTTGAACGTGCCGCCCAGTTAGAAACTTTGGGTCCCAAATATAAAAAACATTTGTCCGAAATATATTATTCCAGAGCTTTTGCCCGCTATAGTTCTATTGAAGTTAGCCAGGAATCCTGGCGGGAAATGATCTCCGATCTGGAGAAGGCGATTGAGTTTGACCCTAAAAATGAGGATGCGCATCAGCTGCTTGCTTATATATATGATGAAATTGCGAATGAGTGGAGGGATCAGAAAGATGATACCCAAGCCAGACTCTACTATGAGCTAGCGGGATCAGAATATTTGAAAGTGCTCGAGCTTAACCCAAAGAGCAAAGTGGAGTTTAGACTGGCAAAGGTGTGCTTTAATTTAGGTAAATATCAGTTATCGCATAAATATCTGTCCCAGTATTTAAAGCGCTCTCATGATCCTGAGGCGCAGAAGCTCATGCAGGAAATCGAGGTCAGGCTAAAAGAAAAGAAGTAGAGGAGGATGATTGTTTTGGGGGTTTCCGAAGCAAATTTAGTAATTAATTATCCAACTCTTGCCCATAAGGATGAGAGTTCTCAATCTGATGACTGCCAACTGACCCAAAGTGAGCCATATCTTCCAATTATTTCATCTAAACCCATAGTAAAATCACCAGTTTCTTCACAAGGTGATCTTTATATCTTTGTGGGGGTCAATCATTATGTTCCCGAACAGCACCAGTTCTTTAATGAATTTTTGGTATTGGGGAATGACAATCTAAAGGTAGAGGGGATCGATCTCATTGTTTCGGAAAGTTTCTGGACAGGGGAAAAGGACAAAAGCGCCAGCCAGATGCTCGATTATATTGGTAAAGTTAAAACCTTAGGTTCTCAACACTGTTTTGGGGATTTACAAGGCATTATCGATTATTATTTAAGAACTGGTGATTCGAAAGTTTTACCCTACCTCAAGGATTGCGTTCGCCGTGAACCGTTTAGGAAGTTGTTTAATGTTGAGGATATTGATATAGAGGGTTTAAAGATAGTAAGAGGATCGTATGGGGATAATGATCCTCATAGTTATGATATCTTGGCAGGGGACCTTTCATATCAAATCCAATCAGATCTACTTAGCTTTATCAACCGCCTACAGCTTCTCGAAATTCGAGATTATAATAGCATAAGATTTATCAAGCGGAGGCTCCAAGGCAATTCTAAGCTGACTCCCGAAATTCCAGCGCCTAAGGATAATGTTAATACATTTGTAAAGAATAGGATAACGCGGGCCAAAAGATATCGGGCTCTGCCAAAAGACGAAAAAGCCTTGGAAGAAATGATAATTAAAGCCAAAAATGCAGGAAAGATAATTTGGGGAATAAAAAATATTTATACCTATATTCAGGGAAAAATCAGTGATAATAAGAGAAAGAGCAAGGGCAAAGTAATTCTATCCAAATGGGGGCACAGCCATACTGAAAAAGAAGGCATTGAGAAATATCTAGGTAAGAATGACAGGTCATTTTATATTGTTATGAATGGCGGAGCCTCTGATACAACACTGGTATTTGATAAAGTAATAAAGAAACTGGGTTGGGAAGGCAAGACTTTTGCTTGGCTGGTAGGAGAGAATATCAGAGATGCAGATCTAATAATTCATCTTCCAGTTGATCCTGGACGAGAGCCCCTTAAATATGAGAAAACCCCTTCTGAATTTTTTGATCCAGAAGGGGTCGTTTTACACTTAAGAAAAAAGCTCTGACAAATCAAAGTATTTATTCTAGTAGAGTTCTAATGGAGCAAGTTTCTTTTTGGGTATAGGAGGAGGTTCTGGTCTTTCTGGTCTTTTTCCTCCAGCCTGGGCGGGATCAGTAGGAAGCGATGGATAAGTATAATTTATATGGTCATTAAAATAATTTATTTTTTCCAGCAAAATTGCTGTGCTAGATTCAATTAATTCCGCCTCCCTTGAACCAACATCGCTTTTCCCCATTTTTTTATCTTTAAGAAAATAATTTTTTAGACTTTCAAAAGCATTTCTTACGCTCTTTTCACTATCTTTTAAGCTTTCTGTATTTGAGCTTTTAACTTTGAATTCAGGAACCAGAGCATTGGGCTGATGAAGCTTAGCGTAAATAGTTTTTATAGCATTGGTTAATTCATTATACTTTCCCTTAGCATCTGGGTTTTCATCTCGCACATCTAGAGGGATATAATCATTGATCAATTTTGTTGCAAGATCTACAAATTCCTTCAATTCTTTATTTCTAGAAACGTATTCAATCTTTGGGCCGCTTAGTGGTTTTCGTTGTACAGCTATATCAGACATTTTTTCCTCCTCTTCCAAATGTATTTGATAGCGTTTGCTATCACTTATATTATCGTAATAACCCAGACAAAACTTGCATGAAAAATATGATATAATATGTTAGTAATGCCTCAACTTAAAACCTTCGCGACAAAAGAGAAAATCCTGGAAGATCTGAATCCCGAGCAAAGAAAAGCGGTGACCCATAGGGAAGGGCCTCTCTTGGTCATCGCTGGAGCAGGCACGGGAAAGACCATGATCGTTACCCGCAGGATCGCCTATCTTATAGCTCAAAAAATGGCTAAACCAGGCGAAATTTTGGCGCTGACCTTTACGGATAAGGCGGCCAATGAGATGGAAACCAGGGTCGATCAGCTGGTCCCCTATGGGTACATCGATGTCTCAATTTCCACCTTCCACGCTTTTGGAGATCGGGTCCTGCGTGACCACGCCATTGATCTTGGCCTGCGGCCGGACTATAGAGTCCTTTCTCTGGCAGAACAGCTGGTCTTCTTCCGGGAATACCTTTTCGAGTTTCCCTTGAAGTACTACAAATCCTTGAGTGATCCGACCAGGCACCTTGAAGCCTTAATTAATGTAATTAGCCGTGCACAGGATGAGGATATATCGCCAAAGGAGTACCTTAAGTTTGCGCGGAAGAAGGGTAAGGAGCAATTAGAGATTGCTAAAGTCTACTCTAAATATCAAGAACTTAAGGCAAAGAAGGGTTTTGTCGATTTTGCAGACCAGGTTGGATTAACTTTAAGACTTTTCCGTGAAAAACCGTCGATACTTAAAAAATTTCAAGAAAAATATAAATATATTCTGGTGGACGAGTTCCAGGATACCAATTATGCCCAGTTTCAGCTCTTGAAGCTTTTAGCAGGAAGAAAGCCAAATTTGACGGTAGTTGGGGACGATGACCAGTCGATTTACAAATTCCGCGGCGCAGCTATTTCCAATATCTTGGATTTTGAGAAAATATATAACAAGTGCAAAAAAGTGGTATTGACCCGAAATTACCGCTCAACTCAGATCATCCTGGATACGGCACGCAGATTGATCCGGCACAATGATCCGGAGAGATTAGAGGTCCGGGCCGGGGTGGATAAGAAGCTCAAGGCGGTCTCAAAAGCTCCCGGCAAAAAAGTCGAACATCGCCATTTTGACCGGGTGAGCTCTGAGGCGGATTGGGTTGCAAGTACCATTCGGAAAAAACATGGGGAGGGAGGCAAATATTCGGAGTTTGCCATACTGGTGCGCGCCAACGCAGATGCGGAGCCCTTTTTGCAGGCGCTCAACCTACTCGGGATCCCTTATCAATTTTCAGGAGGCGGGGGGCTTTACGTGCATCCGGAAGTCCAGCTGGCAGTCTCCTTTTTAAGAGCAATTGGGGATCTTACGGATTCCATGGCTCTTTTCCAGCTTGCGGTCTCCCCGGTCTATCAGCTGAATCCCCTGGACCTGCAAAAGATGAACACCTTTGCCAAACGCAGGAATTATACCCTGCACCATGTTTTTGCTCATCTGGAAGATGGAGGCAAGGAGTTCGAGATATTAGGTGATATAAAGAAGGATTCTCGCGCAACCGTCAGAAAGATCATGGAAGATATCAATCATTACCTGGATTTTGCCAAGCAAAAGACGACCGGGGAAGTGCTTTACCGGTTCCTCAAAAGATCTGGCTATCTTTCCCGCTTGACCAGGGAGGAAAGCGAAGAGAACGATATCCGGCTCAGGAATCTGGCCAGCTTTTTTGAGAAGGTGCGCAAGTTTAAGGAAGTCGCGGAAACTGACCGCGTTTCGGAGTTCGTCAAATATCTTAATCTTTTGAAAGCATCCGGCGACAATCCCGAGTCATCAGTGGTGGACCAGGATGTGGACGCGGTCAATGTCCTGACCGTGCACAAAGCCAAGGGGCTTGAGTTCAGGCAGGTTTTTCTGGTCTCTCTGGTATCGGAAAAGTTCCCAGTATGGCGCCGCGCTGAGCCGATCGAGCTGCCTGCAGAACTGGTCAAAGAGGGGGTCCCGGAAGGGGATTTCGATCTTCAGGAGGAAAGAAGGCTTTTCTACGTAGGCATGACGCGGGCCAAGCAGGAGCTTTACTTTACTTCGGCTGCGGATTACGGGGGGAAGCGCCTGCGCAAGGTATGCCCGCGAGCAGATCGAACTCTTTGCTCCGGCCGAGATCGCCCTTCCGTCGCCCAAGCGGGTCAAAAAGGAAGAAATCCTTCCTTTGAGTTTTTATCAGGTGGATGATTACCTGACCTGTCCCCTTAAATACAAATATGTGCATATCTTACGGGTGCCGCTTTTGCCCAACCACCTGATTATTTACGGTTCAGCCTTGCATGATGCGGTCGGGGCCATGAACCTGGCTAGACTGAACCGGCAGAAGTTCTCTGAAAAGGACTTGACGGATGTCCTGTTAAAAAGTTGGTCCTCTGAAGGTTTTATCTCGCGGGAACATGAGGAGCAAAGATTGAAGACCGCCAAGCAGGCCCTCAAGCTATTTTATAGGAAAGAGCAAAGGTCAAAGCGCAAAATAAAATTTGTTGAAGAGACTTTTTCTGTTCCCAGAGACAAGGTGCTCCTGCGCGGCAGATGGGACCGGGTGGATGAAGAGGGGGGCAAGATCATCATCCTGGATTACAAGTCTTCCGAAGTCAAAAAACAGGAAGATGCTGACCGGCGCGTCAGAGAAAGCCTCCAGCTTGCGATCTATGCTCTGGTATGGAAGGAAAGGTTCGGCAAACTGCCTGACCGGGTTGAGCTATTTTTTCTTGAAAACGGATTGGTGGGCTCAGCCAAGAAGGATGAAAAGGATCTCTCCAAAACCTGGGAAAAGATCAAAATGGTCGAGGAGGGGATCCGGGGGGCTAAATTTTCTGCCAAGCCCAATTCCAAGGTCTGCCAGTATTGTTCCTATAATGAGATCTGTCCGGCTTCCGCGGTTTAACTTTGAAGTTTGAGGGGTTCCTGCTTGGTTTCCAAAGACTCCAGTTTGTCCTCGAACTTGGTCAGTCTCTTTTCGGTGGATTCATAACTGCCGGAGAGGTTTTTAAGGTGGGTTCCCATTTTCTGAAAATCTTCCATGACCCGCGAAAAATCCCCTTCCAGCCGGGCCAGGTTTTGCAGGATCTCCTGAGCCTGCTCCTCAATGCGCATTCCGCGCAGACCCATAAGAATGGTCTGTAAATATCCATAAAAGGAGTTGGGAGAAACCGGAATAACCTTGTTATCGATGGCATATTTAAAAACACTTTTATCTTCTTCAAGATTTTCGTCTTTGATGATGATTTCGTAATAGACATTTTCAGCCGGGATATACATCAGGGCAAAGTCAAAGGTTCCCTCGTCCGGAAGAATGTATTTCTGGCGAATGTCGTCGATGTGCTTTTTGACATCCCGCACGAACTGTTTCTTGGAGTTGATTTTTGCGCTCTCTTCCTTGGCTTCTATAACCTTTTTAAAGTTTTCCAAGGGAAACTTGGAGTCTACCGGAACCATTCCATCCTTAAGCAGAATAACGGCATCCACCGCTTCGCGGCTTCGGAAACGATGCTGCAGTTTGTAGCGCGAAGGAGGCAGAACCTGCTTTAAAAGATCGCTCAAGAAAAGTTCTCCCATTCCACCCCGTATTTTGGGGGCCCTCAGGATTTCCTGCAGGGAGGCAATATCTTTCCCCACTTCGCGAACCTGCTGGGAGGTCTCGTGTACTTCTCCCAGTTTGCGATGCACATCGCTGATTACTTTGGCGGCATTGTCCAACCGGGAGTTTAGATTTTTGTTAGCGTTTTGCAGGGTCTGGGTCAGGTCGGTGTTCACCTTTTGCAAAATGGTCTGATTGTCTGAGTAAAGCTGAGTAACTTGGTTGCGGATGCCTTCCATCTGTTGTTGAATGAGCCCGATGGCTTTATCGGATTGGTTTACACCTGCGGTCTGGCTGATTTTCACTAAAAGATATACAACTGCCAATAGGGTGACAATCGAAATAATTATAGCCAGGATTTCCATATTGCAATTATAGCAAATTTGAGGGCTTTAAACAAATAAAGGGGTGCGGGGCTTGACTTATTCCATAGATTTGATAATCTTTTAACATCGTGAAACACGTTTTGATATTAATTTTAATGCTTGGCCTGCTTCAGTTCGGGGCCTTGGCCCAGAACGTCGACGAGGAAAGGGAAGAGCAGATCAAAGACCAAATCACCAGAATCCAGACTGAAATAAATCGACTGGAAAATAAGCTAGGGGGAATCAAGCCCTCCTCAAGGATAATGGAGATTGAAGATTTGATAGCCGGGCATAAAGCCAGAATAAAAAAATTAGAAAATGAGTTGGGAGAGATTGAAAAAGCAAAGGCTGAGGCGGAAATCCAAAAGATCTCCAGTCCCGAGGCTTGGGAATTCCCGAAAGTCTATAAGGAGGAGAGGGTGCCTACGGAGGAGGTCAGAGAGGAAAAGAAACCACGATTCGAGTTTGAAATAGGTGGCGTGGCTGGCCTGTTTGCCGCGGCTACGGGCTTGGGCGGCGAGCTAAGATCCCCTCTTCCTTATATTTTGGGCCCTGCCACCTCTTCCTTGCGGATTTCCGCGGGATTGATGCAAAGCGAAGACACATCCCGCAGATATGCCCCGGTGCAAATTGACGGCATTCTTAATTTTCCTGCGGGATGGTTCACGGGAGTTGAGAACTATTTGGGGGCGGGGTTGAATTATGTGGTTCTTACAACCGGCAGGAAGCCAGGCACAATTGGTGGAGAGATTTTTTACGGAGTGTCGAGCGAAGGCTTTGGGGGAAAGGTATTTGGAGAGATGGGATGGGGGATCTTGCGGACCGATTCTAACTCTTTTCAAGAAGGGACCATTGTCCTGGTTGGATATCGCAGGGAATGGGGTCTTTTTTAAAATACTTGCTTGACAAAAGCTCGCGTTATAGTATAATCCGCACTAAGAAAGTCCCTCGATAAACTCGGGACTGAAAGGAGGTGAAATATTTTGAAGAGAATTATAGCGTTAATTACGGTATGTGCTTTCGCAGTGGCACTTGCGGGAATGGTTTATGCTCAAGTAGACACCCGAACCCCAGAAGAAAAATTGGCAGCCGGCCGAGCTTACCTAAAGCTTTTGGATCAAAAGATCATAAGGCACAGGAATCTTGGTAATACGGCAACTGTGACGAAATTGCAGGCCGAAAAGAAGAGCACCATTGCTCGCATGCAAGTGTGGAAAGCGGAAGCCGAAGCAGCCGAAGCTGCTCCGCCACCGCCACCACCGCCGCCACCAAGACCAGTAGCACCACCGCCACCGCCGCCACCACCAGCCCCGGCTGGAATGTTTGGTTGGGGGCTGATGTCTTCTGCTGATATTGGATACATAACCGGAGATAGCAAAACTGCTTCTTTCTTAGCAGGAGGTTCTATCATTCTGGATGATCCAATGGCGATGGGTACCATACTTGGTCTTTCAGCCGATGCGGTCAATTATAAAGTTGGCTTAGGCTTAACCTATGGCAAGGACAGGAACGACAATACTTTCAATGCAATACTAGTTACATTTGATGGCATACTCAACCTGCCTGAAGATATGTTGGGTATTGAATCCTACACCGGAGCCCAGGTTAACTACCCAGTTTACAAATCAGAAGTTACTGGGGCAATTGGCGGTCTTTTGTACTTTGGTATAAAAGGCGATATCGGTCTCGGCTTGGGTGGGAAATCCTATGCTGAATTGGGCTATGGCGCAATTCGCAGGGATGGATATTCTACCAAAGGCGTCGATATCAAATTCGGCCAAGAAATACTTCTATAAAAGAGAAGGGCCCTTTTTTTCAGAAGGAAACATGGAAACTTCAGAGAGGAGGGCCCTCTCTGTATCCTTAGTAAGTAGTAAGTAGAGAGTAGAAAGTAGTAAGTAGATTTGGAATTCATTAATATTATCTACTTTCTACTAACCATTTACTGCTTTCTACTTACAAGATTGGAATAGGGATGGCTTATTTTGCAAGACAAAAATCTTCTTTGACTTCTTTAATGGTTAGTTTGTGGAGTTTTCCAATATCGTTTTCTTTCCCGGAATAGATAATCCTGATGTAATTTTCAGTTAATCCCTCTCCATTTTGTTCGACCAGGATTTCGATTTCTTTGCTTAAGTATCGACTGGCAAATTCCGTCATGTATTTTGCCCGCAGTTTGTGCAGGATTTCGCTTCTTTCTTTTTTTACCTTTGGATCAATTTGGTTGGGCATTTCGGCGGCGGGGGTTCCTTTTCTAGGAGAGAAGCTAAAAATATGCAGGCGGCTGAATCTTATCTGGTTGATTAAATCAATTGTATTTTGAAATTCATTTTCCCCCTCGCCCGGGAAACCGACCAAGATATCGGTAGTTATCCCGCAATCCGGCATCTGGCTTCTTATGTAATGTATAAGATCAAGATATTTATCCCTAGTATAGTTCCTGTTCATGGCGGAAAGGATACTATTATCGCCACTCTGAAGAGGGATATGAAGATGCTGGCAGGCCTTCGGTGTACCGGCAACCGCATTAATCAGTTCTTTGGTTATATACATGGGTTCGAGAGAACTAAGCCGGATGCGATAAAGATTTTTGATCGATGATAGGCGAAATATGGCTGCCGCAAGATTAAATTCATAGGTCCCCAGATTGATCCCGGTCAATACGATCTCTTTGGCCCCGGCTTCAACCAATCGATTTGCCTCTTCCATGATTTGTTCCAAAGGTTTGCTTTTGATCTTTCCCCGGGCATGAGGAACGATGCAGTAGGAGCAGAAATGCTCGCAGCCGTCCTGGATCATTATGTTGGCGCGAATTCTTGGGGGAGGGTATGAGGGGCGGGGGGCGAGGGACGAAAAATCCTGGATCATTATCTGTGGGAAAAGCTCGATAAGATTTGATTTTTCCAGCTTAGCATAGCATCCGGTGACGATCACTTTCGCTTTTGGGTTTTGCCTGATCGCGCGCCTGATAGCCTGTCGCGATTTTCTGTCGGCATCTTCGGTCACGGTGCAGGTATTTATTACATAGACGTCTGCTTGCTCGCGGAAATCAACAATCCTTGCGCCCCGCACCCCGTACCTGGATTTGATAAGTTCGGTTTGAGCCTGATTTGCCTTGCAGCCTAGGGTAAAGAAGGCGATTTTCTTCATATAATTATCTTATCATTCTTTGTGTTATAATTGAACCCAGGATGGGGAATCCGATAATTTTCATTCACGGGATCGGCGCCTCGGCTTCGGTCTGGAAGAAATTTGATATTCCAGATCATCCCGCTTTCTACATTTCTTTTTCTAAACGTTTTGCAAACCCGTCAGACCAGGGCTCCGAGCTGGCAGAGTTTATCAATCAGGTTCTGAAGGAGACAAAAAAAGAAAGGGCAATCTTGGTCGGTCATTCCATGGGCGGATTAGTTGCCCGGAAATATCTGGTTGACCACAGGGATTCATGCAAAATTGAGAAGCTCGTTCTTCTAAGCGTTCCGAATTTGGGGAGCATCGGCCTTTCCACTAACTGGTTTCCACTGGCGCTCATAGTTCTGGGCTTCTGGGGATACAAATATGTCTGGCCCTTGCTTTTATGTATGGTTGGAGTAATCTGGGAGCTCTTCTCATTATGGCGTGGGGTTCTGCTCCTTTCCCCGGCTGCCTGGGCCCTGCGTCCCGACTCCCGCTTTCTGCGGGAATTAAATTCAAAGGAAATGCCGGAGGAGGTAAGGTATATTTCAATCTTGAGTGATACCAAAGATCTGCCCCATCGCTTGGTAAATCTTTTCCTCTTTAGGGAAGGGGGAGACGGGGCAGTGCCTCTAAGCAGTCAAAAACTCTCGAACCGCTGCGCGCCTAACTTTTCCAGGCTTGACTATTCCGAACTCTCTGTCGATCTTCCTCATTTTGCTATCCCGAAACGGATCCCACCAGAAATAATTAAAGCCCTGGCCAGTTAACTGTATTCGTAATTGAGCATTGAAAGGATGGCCATCCCAGCGGTTTCGGTCCTTAAAATTCGGGGACCGAGGCTGATCGGGATGAATCCGGCGGCTTTGGCCAGCTCAATTTCTTTGGCTGAAAAGCCGCCTTCCGGACCGATTAGAATCAAAAGTCTTCCGGTCTTCCAGTCTTTCGGTCTGCTAGTCGTTAATATATTTTTCAAGGTATTTTCCTTTTCGAGTTCCCAAGGAATCAGGGCCAGATCAAATTGATTCTTGATTTTTAAAACCTCTTTAAATTTGGTTAACGGCGATATTGCCGGAATGGTAGAACGTCCGGATTGTTCAGCCGCTTCCCTGGCAATGGTTCTCCAGCGCTCTGATTTTGGTTCGTTCGGATAGAGTGGGAATAATTTGATCTATTCCTAATTCCGTGCACTTTTGAATGATCAGCTCCATTTTCTTTGATTTGGAAAGGCATTGGGCAAGAGTTACTTTTATCTTTGGCTCTGATTCTTCAATATGCGCAGAGAGGATTTCGCAAATAATTTTATCTTTTTTAAGCTCTGAGATCTTTGCCTCATAAATCTTGCCGGTTCCGTCCAGCAGTTCCAACTGATCTCCGATCTTCATGCGGAGGACATCTTTGATGTGGTGGATATCCGAACCAGTTATGTTAGGAATTCGATCCTTCTCTACAAAGAACCTATGCATTTTTAAATCTTTTAAGCAGCTCTTCCTGTTCTTTGGTGAGCTTCTTGGGGATCTCGACTTCCACCAGAACATATAAATTTCCACGCTCCCGGTGTTCTAGGGAAGGCATTCCTTTGCCTTTGATCCTGAAGTTGGTATTGG